>JABNAD010000190.1_pt1 | contig 50681 bp, 60 predicted proteins | sample 7240381 | NCBI WGS metagenome assembly JABNAD01 (sample SAMN11332834, study PRJNA596920) | anaerobic digester metagenome | biome: digested sludge; isolation source: digested sewage sludge-derived enrichment culture grown on H2/CO2 | place: Germany: Goettingen
GAGTGCAACCTTGCCAAGGTTGAAGTCGCGGGTTCAAATCCCGTCTCCCGCTCCACTTTTGCGGGAATAACTCAACGGTAGAGTGTCAGCTTCCCAAGCTGAAGGTTGCGGGTTCAAATCCCGTTTCCCGCTCCATAAAAGCTTACAGATAAAGCCCTTACAGTTTAAAACTGCAAGGGCTTTTTTGTTGGCCTGATTTTGATCAGCTACCCGGCTGCTGATTTCTTGAACTCATCCTTTTGATCTGCTTCTTGGGCCGATGTGTCATCTGACCACCCTGCCCCCAATGATTTATAAAGGGCAATGACGCCGCGCAGTTCTTCCCACTGGCTGAGGGCCAGGGCATCCCGTGCATTGTTAACGGTGCGCTGCGCAACAAGCACCGGCATATAGGCGCTCAACCCCCTGCCGTAGAGCCGGGACGAGTGTTCCAGGGCTTTCTGGCTATCGACAACGGCCTCTTTTAGTGAGGCCTGCCGCAGGCGTTCACTATTCAATGCCGTCAAGGCATCTTCCACGTCCCGCAGGGCAAGCCTCACGTCTCGCTCATACACCAGCCGTGCCGCATCGGCATTGGCCTGCGCCGCCTTCACGCCAGCGCGTGCCCGCCCTCCATCGTAGATGGACTGGCTGACCTGCCCCCCTACCGACCAGGCCGTGCTGGCGCTGGAAAAGAGGTCATGGATGAGGCTTACGGTGCTGCTGATGCCTAACGGAATGGTAAACTTGGGGAAACGCTCGGCCTCGGCAACGCCGATCTGTGCGGTTGCTGCTGCAAGATGCCGTTCGTCCGCCCGTATATCTGGGCGTTGGCGCATCACCTCCGATGGCAATGAAAGCGGCAGGCGAGCGGGCACAGGCAAAGATGAAGACGGTTCGGCCAGCGCTGTGCGCCAATCACCAGGGAAACCGCCAGCCAGTACGCCGATGGCATGACTGAACCGGGCAATATCCGCCTCCATCAAAGGCGGCTGCGCCTCGGCTGTTTTGCGCTCTGCCCGGGCCTGCATCACATCGGCCAGGGTGCCCATGCCCCTCAACTGGGCCTGTTCAGCCAGTCGCTCACTCTCAAGCAGCGTACGGATATTGTCATGGGCGATGGCCAGGCGTAGCTGCGTTGCACGCAGGCCCGCGTAGTTGGACACTAGTTCCGCAACCAGGCTCACCTGCAATGCGCGATGATCTTCGGCAACCGCTTCAATGCCCGCATCTGCCGCTTCAACGGCTCTGCGCTTTCCACCAAAGATATCCAGCTCCCAACTCGCGTCAAAGCCAGCAAGCCAAGTCTGCGACTCGCCGGCGACTTGCCCGGTGAGGGCCTCGCTGGCGCGCCGTGCCTCACCTGCCCCGCCGCCGGAAACCGTCGGCCCAAAGGCCGACGCGGTCTGAACCCGCTCCGCGCGCGCCTGCCGCAACCGCGCCAGCGCGATACCAATATCCTGATTCCGCTCCAGCGCCTGCTCGACCAACCTGTCGAGCAGCGGGTCGTTGAATGACCGCCACCACATGCGCAGTCCATCCTGCGAGCTGCTAGGCAAGGCACTGTTGGCCTCAACCCAGTTTGCAGGCAGGTTCAATGTGGGTTTGGTATAGTCAGGGCCTACGGACAGGCAGCCTGACAGGCCCATCAACAACGAGACGAGCAGAAACACGCTGCAAATACGCAGTAGCGCATGATTTCGTGCTGTGTACATGCGCACTCCTACAGCCAACGTTGCAAAAGCGTTGCGAGGCGGCCCTGGGGCGGCCTCGCGCCTCCCGGCGCGGTCACCTCGATGCTGCCTGTCATGCCTGCGGCCAAGACAAGATTTTGCGGGAGTTGCCCAAATTCGACGCGAACCGGAATGCGCTGCGCCAGGCGAACCCAGCTGAAACTTGGCGCAACGCTTGGCAAACCCTGCGCATCAGCCTGCTGGTTGGCATCTGCTATTCCGCGCCCGATACTCACCACCTTGCCAGGAATCACCTCATCAAAACCCATCAAGCGGATCTGCGCAGAGGCGCCGGGCTCAATACCGTGCAGTTTGGTTTCTTCAAAATAGCCGATGATCCGGAAGCTGCTCGAGTCCACCAGCGCGATATTCGGCTGGCCAGTCACCGCATAGTCGCCCTTGTTCAGCCTCAGACGCGTTATATATCCATCCACAGGGGCCCGCAGCACTGTGTGCTCCATATCAAGCTTTGCCCTGTCTACAGCAACTTGCGCACTGCGCAACTCGGCCTGGGCGATGGCCATTGTCTGATTCGCACGCTGGACTTCTTCTGCGGGCACAATATCTTCCATACCCCGGCGGCGTCTCGCGTCTTCCATTTTCTGACGCAACGACACGTCCGCCGCAGCCAGTTGAGCCTCGGCCTGCGCCAAAGCCAGAGCAAAGTGGGCAGGATCTATGCGGTAGAGCACATCCCCCTGTTTCACAAACTGGTCATCAACCACCGAGACATCCAGTACCGTACCTGACACCTCCGGGGCTATGCGGACGATCTGCGCACTGACGCGGCCATCCCGTGTCCAGGGGGCCAAGACATAGGCACGCCAGAGCGCGCTTACCAAAATCCACGCAAAAATGACGACAGTGACTGTAAGCCCTGCCCTGAATATCTGTTTTGCCGGAAACAAACTGTTAGACATGGAAAACCAACACCTTTTCTGGGAATAAGCGGTTAAACAAAGAGAATCAGCATCGAAACTATGCAGAGGGAAAGAGCAAACCCGAATAAACCGGGATGCCAGACCCACCTCAGCGCGCCGCAGCGTGTAAGCAGGGAGCGAAGACCCAGGTATATTGGCAGCGCGGCGCACGCATAGACAAAGAATGGCGGCAGGTAGATGCCAGCCACCGAGAACTCACTCAGCATCGGTACGACCTCCAGAATGTTGCGAAAAGTAATCCGCGCGGTTTTCAAGCAGCGCTGCAATATCAAGCAGCACGACCGTCAATCGTTGCGCTTCGGCTGTGGCGGCGCTCCCTGTCAGTGACAATTGCAACAAGGACCTTGCAGCACGGCGGGCATGCCGAGCCGCCATTTTGGGTTCGCCAACCCGGCGGTTCATGTAGCGAAAAGCGGTTGCGAGCTGGCGGCGCAATTCAGAATCTTTGGGCGCATGGCGCAGCCAATCGCGCAGGCGCAAAACCTCTCGCCCCAGATGAATACTGTCCAGCGCATTGGCGATCTCTCGCTCCATCACCTCCGGTTGCGCCCTAAGCAGCGCACCGAGTTGAGCCGTGCGGTGCTGCTGGCTCCATTGCCAGACTTTCGCATCAGTCCGTTTTCCTCTGAAGGTGCCAAGCGCATTATCGCGGATAGCAAGGTGCAAACGCTCGGCGTCGCGCGACAGATTGCGCGGCAGCAGAACCTTGAACCCCACCAGCGTAAAAAATACTGCCAGTATCCAGGCCACGGAACTGTTGAGAAATAACGCAAAATCATAGTTCATGGGGTTGTCTGGCGCGGCCAGCGTGGTGAAAGCCACGAGATAGGTGGCCCCGGCCGCCATATGGCGGGGCATGGAGGTTGCGTAAACGCCCGGCAGCCAGAATATCCCCAACACCAGGAGCAACAGCGGCAACCCTTCAACATGGGGAAGCACTATAAAGGTGCAGAGGAATGCCATTACAACGGCAGCCACAGTGCCCTTCATAAATTCAACGGCACCGAGAGCCGGATTGGGAGCCGTGGACAGTAGCGCGCAGCCTGATGCCAGGCCCGCCAGCATCAGGCTTCCGTACGTCCAGCCAGTCGCTAGCCAGCAAGCGCCGCCCAGCAGCACCGTCAGCATTGCTCGCAGCCCGTTCTGCATCGCCGCCGTCCTGTCCCGATAGAACGGCACGGAGACTTGCGCCGCTGTTGGTAGCGGAGCATATAAAAGTTCAATGCCCTTAAGGGCTTCAATATAGTCGTCGAGCTGTTCGAGCAGCCGGTCTCCAGCGATCATCAGTGCGGCATGCTCCGACGCTTCATCAAGCGATGCCGTGGAAAGCGTGTCTGTTAATCGCGCGCGCATATCTGCCAATATCTGAACGGCACGATCCAGCCCGATGGGGCCTTGTTCCTGCGCCAGCGCCTGACTGACTTGCTGCCATGCCAGCTCCCAGTCAGGCTTGAGCGCTTTCAGGGCGCTCAGGCTTGCGCTGCCTTCGCGCATGGGGGGCATGCCGCCTACCAATGCGGAAAACAGGGAAACCATTGTCTGCCGAACTGTACCGGCACGTTGGGCCAGGTCGGGGGATTCGGCTTTTCCCAGCGCCAGCAGGTCATCCACGCCATACGCTTCAATAATGAGATTGCGCCTGCCCGCATCCAGAGGCCTGATTTCCGGTGTCTCACCAGTATGGGTCGCCTGGTGATTTGTCGAAAGGATGCCTGCGGTGGCCGCTGCCAACCGCCGCAGTTGCGTTTCCAAACGATTTCTTACGCTCCGGGTGCTGAAAAGTGCAGACACGCACACCAGGCACACCACACCGATCGACACGGAAGCCCCGCGCCCCATCACCTGAGAAAACGTAAGTTCCGGATGTTCCATGGCTCCATAGGCCGCCATCCCCACGGTATACCCCGCAAGGGTAGCGCCATACGCCCGAAAATGACGCAGAAGCGTCATTCCCACCACGCACACGCCCATCCACAGGCCAAAGCCGAGCAGGAACAGCCAGGGACTCTGGCCAAATAAACTCATCAGAATAAAGGACGCCAGCATCCCGACCAGCGTGCCGAGTATCCGCCACACGCCTTTTCCTATCACAGCGCCCTGCACCGGGTTGATGACAAGAAGAACACTGGATGCCGCCGAATACGGTGCGCGCAGATCCAGCATATAGGCAACTACAAGCGCCATGCCTGCGGCAAGAATCGAACGCATCACGTAGGCCGCGCGTGGCGTGGTCAGGTCAAGATACGGCAGCCCGCGGAGAAACCATCCCCGGAGCAGGGAGAGATGGGAGGTAAAGAAACCTGAAGGTGCCGAAGGCACATTCGCATAAGACATGGTAGAACCCTTCTGCAATGACGTAATAAGCGCCACTGTAGATATGCCCTACCATTCCGAAAAGTGAATTTATCGCATTTTTATGATTGCGTTAAACGCACGCATTGAAGGTTGCCCCTCACTCACTATTTTGCTTGTCTGGCCGTCTGCGAAGCATTGCCGTTGCAAAGGGCGTGGATTGTACGCCGCAACCACTGATGGGCAGGATCGTTCTCCAGCCGGGGGTGCCAGGCCTGCGTCAGCAGCACTGTTTCCAATGGAACCGGCAGCTCGAACAGGCGGATGCGCAAACCTGCGGCAAGCGCGCTGCTGGCCAGATTTTTGGGCAAGATCAGCAACAGGTCAGAATCCTGCAGCGCGAACAATGCCGTGTACGGATTCGGCACGACAAGGGCAACATGACGACGCAGCCCCTGTTCTTCCAGCGCTGCATCCACGGGCCCAACGGACTTTCCGCGCCGAGAAACGTTGATATGCTCCCAGCGGGCGAGGCGCTCGGGGGTAATTTCGTCGTCAAAAACCGGATGATTTGCTCGGGCAACGCTGACGTAAGTCGTGGTGAACAACGATTGTACGCGAATCTCCGGCCCCATTTTGCGTGAACCGCTGATGAACAGGTCAATGCGGCCATTGCGCAGCGCCTCCTCGTCCACGTCATCCTCTTCCGGCGAAAAACGCAACATGGCGCGGGGCATATCCGTTGCCATAATTCCCAACAGATGCCCCAGATGCATGCTTACAAATTCATCGGTGGCGCGGACATTAAAGCGCCTCTCCAGTGATTTCAGATCGATCTCAGCGTTGGATGAAAAAACCTGCGCAGCCTGCTCGACCGCCATGCGCACCTGCTCGCGCAGAGCGAGCGCTTTAGGTGTTGGGATGAGCTTTCGGCCCACCTGAACAAATACGGGGTCACCCAGCGCGTCCCGAATCCGGCTCAAGGTGCGGCTCATCGCGGGGGAGCTCAAATTCATGCGACGGGCTGCGCCAATGACGCTCCCCTCATCCAGCAACGCATCTAAGGCCAAAAGCAAATTTAAATCCGGACGTGACATGCCCCCTCCAATCCGTTAACTAAAACGCAATCACATATACCGCTGAATAATGCGAGGAGCATTTAAAAACAAGCGTACTCCAAATGGTAAAGCCTCAAGTTTTCTCAATCACCGCCTTATCGAGTTGTAATGCTTTTTGGCTTTTGAGGGTGGCAACACCTTGAGCACGATATTTTTTTATTTCTGCTTGCCAACACAACCAGCTAAAATACCTTGCAGTATTAGCAGGCAAGACTTCCAACCCGGATATCCCGGTCTCCGAAGGCCCCCAAACTATTGCAAGCCATTTATGAGAGTGCTATTTTTTACTTGCGAAGTTTTTTTGTTCGCAACCACCAGAACCAAGGAGGCGAAGTATGGAATATGCCGTTATGCTGGGGACCGTCGGATGCCGCAAAGAGGATTCAATCCTCGGCTCTGTTTGGGGTGGTTGGATGAACTGGTGGCGTCGCATGCTGGCAGCCGCCGACCGCTTTTAAGCACAGCATGTGACACCGCACGCTGTAATCAACCTGTGATTGAAGGCCGGGACAAGTCCCGGCCTTTTTTTATTTGACCAGCGCCAAGCAGCAACATACGCCCGGACGCTTCAAGGCGAGTAGCACCCACTGGCGCATCCCCCCGCCGCCATGCGTCACTTCTCCCGCAACATACCCAAGGTCTTTGGGGCTATAATCAAACACGCAATCGGGCACGACTAACCAGCGCCCGTTGCTGCCGCACTTATAAGCACAATCGCCCAGACCTGAGCCACCCCCCCCTGTATATTTTTGCGTGTCTTTTAATTACAAAAACGATATTATACATAGAAAACATACTGTTCAATCTTCATCCAAACATAATCCATACTTTCTACGAGGTTGATAAATATGTTAGTTTGCAATAGCCTTGATTCGCTATCTCGCTGAAATTAAACTGACATATAGCATCATCAAAATGTATGCACCCAATTCGCACAAAAGAATGCACAGAACAGGAATGGCCCATACCTAACTGCACCGCATAAACACTACTCACAGATATACTGTTACTGAAGCAGACTGTCTTACAAACTAATCCACCCAGGCGTTTAGCAAATGTTCTTTAGATTTTCCAAAAATTACGCAGTATGGGATACGATTTTTATCATTGTCATTGGTTGCTATACTCTGTTTGGGCTGTGGGGAGTGAGCCAGCTTTCATGCGATGGACTTAAAATCAGCAGCGACCTTTGCTGCTATGTGCAAAATATGGCGGGCGAACTGCATCGTGAACTGTTTTCATTTGACCCGCTATTGGCAGTTCCAACCACTGCAAATTCCATCATCAGTCTTGAATCAACATTGGCGAGCCTTCTTCAACCCGGTGACGACATTGTGCAGGGGATGCTGCGGGCTGGCGCTGTGGGCGTGTTTTTCCACTACATTGCCTGTTATTATCTCGGACGCCGCCTTTTTGACACGCCGCTGATTGCCGCCCTGTTTGCCCTGCTGACAGGCGTGACAGTATGGGTCAGCTTTGGCACATACTGGGGCTTTGGCTCGGGTGACATAACGCCGCGTGTTTTTTATGCCGCTCTGTTCCCGTTACTGCTGGCAGCAACACTTTCCGCTCTCGACAAACCGCAGCTGCGCCCTCTTATTATGTTTGTTTCGGGCTGCGGCATGTACCTGCACAGCATCAGTTCCCTGGTGGCGAGCTGCATGCTGTTTACCGTCTTTTTATTTCACAGGGCCAAGGGCGACAGCCTGTTGCGGCACGGGGCATGGCTTCTGTTGAGCCTTGTTGCCTGGTGCCTTCCCACATTGCTCTATCTGACAAGCTCCATCAAATCCGCCACGCCATTTTCGCCGCAGGATCTGGCAGTGCTCCAGCAGGTTTTTGACCGCCGCTTTCTTGAAGACGAAGGCGGGCTCTGGAGCAGACTGATAGGACACCTGCATTACAGAAGCGACAGCTTTTTTCTCATTCTTGGCGGCATTGCCGGATTTTTTGTCGTGCGCCGTTACGGCACGGCACCAATGAAACGCCTGGCATCCATTGTACCCACCCTGCTTTTGGGCCTGTGTCTGGCTTTGCTCTTTTCCGTAGCAGAAACACACATAGCCCAGGCTCTCGGCAGAATGCCCATGGGAGCGGAGCTTCCCCGTGGAGTCCGCTTTGTCATCTTTTTATGCTGGCTCATGATTGTCTGCGGCTTTACCTGCTTTTGGCAACGCGCGCCCAAGTGGGCGGGCCTTGTTGCCATCGCCGCTGTCACCGTCGTTCTTGTGTGCGATCAGGGTCGATGGGCCTATGGGGTAAGGTTCGCTTTCAGACATGTGCTGGAACTGCCGCAGCCTGCCAAAGTACAGGCTCGTCTGCGCCGGGGAGCAGACTATGCCGAAGCCCTGCAAGCCGTGCAGCGGATCGTCCCGCAAGATGCCCCCATTTTTGCAGACCCCGATGCCATGGCCGTGCGCTATCGCCTGTACCGGCCCCTGGCCTACGCTTTTAAAGACGGATCTTCCTATCTGTACAGCCAGGACGCGCAAGGGGCCGCCCGCTGGCTTGACCTGACCGCCATTCGGGATAAACAGGGATTGACCGCAGCATGGATTGCCTCTGGCACCCAATGGGTTTTGTGCGGCACCATGTCTGAGCGGCAGAACATTGAGCAGCAGGGAACCGTTCTCTGGAGCAATGACCGCTGGTTTATCGCCAGACGCGGCATTGCGGCTGAACACGTCACGCAGTGAGGCTTTGCATGCGCCAAATCACTCTCTCGGTTGTTGCCCCCGTGTACTGCGAGGGCGGCCATCTACACAAATTTGTGGCTGCTCTCGTCGAGGTGCTCGCCCCATTGAAGGCAGAAACCGGCCTCAGCTACGAAATAGTACTGGTTGACGATGGCTCCACAGACGACACGTGGGCCGCCATGCGTGCACTGACCGGACAATATGCCAACCTGCGCTGCCTGCGCCTGAGCCGTAATTTCGGCAAGGATGCCGCCCTTTCCGCGGGCCTGGAGGCCGCGCGGGGCGATGCCGTCATCACCATGGACAGCGACATGCAACACCCCGCCGCGCTTATACCAGAAATGGTGGCCTTATGGCGCACCGGTGCTGTAGATGTGGTTGATGTGCGCAAGCAGGAGCGCCAGGTAGAATCATTTTTGAGCAGAATCTGCGCCGTCTCATTTTACCGCATTTTTCAGATGCTGACCTCATATGACCTCAAAGGCTCGGGCGACTTCAAGCTGCTTGACCGTAAGGTGGTTGAGGCCTGGAAAAATCTTGGCGAGCGCAAGCTCTTTTACCGGGGGCTGACCTCGTGGATGGGATTTCGACACGAGGAAATACTGTTTAGGCCATGCGCCCGTTGCGGCGGCACCAGCAAATGGAGCTTGGCCCGCAGAGTCACCCTGGCCGTTGATTCCATGACGTCTTTCAGCGGTAAACCCTTGCTGGTCATTGGCATTATTACCCTGCTGTTCTATGGTTTTTCGTTTATTGTGGGCTGCGAGGCGCTGTGGAGCTATGCCACAGGGCAAGCGGAATCGGGCTTTACCACGGTCATTTTGCTGATGCTGCTGACCGGCAGCGCCATCCTCACAGGCCTGTGCATTCTGTCGGCTTACCTGCACCATGCCTTTGTCGAGCTTAAGGGCAGACCCCGCTATCTTCTGGCCGAAACGCTGGAAAGCGACAAGACGGATGCCTGATTCATGCGCCAGCAAAGCGATGTCGAAAAACAGCCTTCCATGCGTTTTATCGTCCATGCGGACGACTGCGGCCTGACCCGGCAGATCAGCCAGGGTATCTTTGCCTGCCTTGCACAGGGGCCGCTCAACTCCGTTTCCGTTATTATGGGCGGCTCAGACGCGGCACAGAGCCTGCAACAACTGGCTGCCATGCCCAATGTGCGCGTGTGCCTGCACCTGAATATTCTTGAAGGGCGCTGCACGGCGCCCGTTTCACAAGTGCGCCCGCTGGTTGATGCAGATGGCATCTTTCGGTACGGGCTTGGGCAGATGCTCTGTAACCTTGCCACTGGCAGTGGCCCCAGCAAAAAGGCCCTGCTTTCAGCCATTCGTAATGAATTTGAAGCCCAGATAGATGCCTTTGCCAGCGGCTTTTCACCATTGCGGCAAAGGGGAGGGCTGCATCTGGACGGGCATCTGCACGTGCATACGATCCCCGCCCTGCGCGGAATCATGCGCGACCTCATGCGAGAGCACCCGCCTGCCTATGTGCGTCTACCCAAAGAACCCGCTCACCTGCCCCCGCTGCCATTGGCGCAGCTGCTTGTGGGATGCGCGCGGCGCACCCTGCTCGCGCACTGGTCGAAGGGGTTTGCGGCCCTGCTGGATCAGACAGGCGTTGCCCACAACAGCTTTTTGTGCGGGCTTGTAAGCGGCGGCAACCTTACTGCTGCGCGGGCCGAGGCTTCCCTTGCGGCCATACAGCGCCAAAAGGAGTGCGCCCCGCTGGTTGAAATCATGACTCACCCCGGCGGAGGACACGACGCCAGCGAGGCCCATGTGCGACATGGTGATTTTTACCAAAGCAGCGCACGCCTGACAGAAAAGACCATGCTGCTTGATGGCAGCCTGAACGCAGTGCTGGCGCGCTACGGATCCTTGCAGACCTTTGCGGAAGCATAACAAGAGCAACCCCAGCCAGCCCAACCCGGCAGGTGCCGGATTGCTCCGGCATTTCACCCAACAAAATCCCGCACGGCAAACAACAAACGGCCCAAAAGCATAGTTGCCTTTGGGCCGTTTACATTCTTCAGCGGCAGACGTGAGCGCCTGCATGACCGTTATTGACCGCGAATCCAGTAGGTTTCAAAGCCGTCTTCAAGCCAGCCGTCCTTCACCCGGGTGAAGCCAGCCTCTTTGAAAAGATCGCGGTATTCATCCTGCGTGCGCCGCCAGCCCCAGAACTGCTGCCGACGAATACCCATATAGTGCAGGGCTGCGCGGATGCCGATCTTGATAGCGTTCACGAAACTGCCGATAAACGAATCTTCTTCCAGCAATGACGCGGAAAGCAGCACCAGTTCCCCGCCGGGGGCAAGCTGCGCCCGCAGTTCCCACAGCAGATGCTGGAACTCGCGCGTAGGAATGCCGTAGTCGACAGTAGACAGGTAGATCATGTCGTACTGCACATCAGAGGGCAGACACATGGGCGGCAGCCCGATATAGATGCGGTCGCTGGGTATGTATTCCCGCAGCCACTTCATGCCTACTGTGCTGGGCTCGTTGACGTGCAGTTCAAGCTCCGGCATTTCTTCCAGCAAAATCTTTTCCATATAGCCCACGCCGCTGCCAATGGACAGCACGCGCACGGATTCCGTGCGCCCTGCGGGGTCTTGCGCCAGTTTTGCACGCAACTGACCGATAAGCCATTTTGCGTCTGTGCGCTTGTTTTCGCGCCAGACAGATGGCAAATCGTCCCAATTCTTGTAGCGGCGGAACAGCTCTTCGTAAAAAACCGCATAAAACTTTGGTTCCGCCAGATGAAAGAATGAAATATGTGAAAAGGACGTGAAGGGTATGCCCTGCCAGCTTTCCTGATAAAAACGCCGCACGTTGAAGCCTCCGAGACATGGCCGCAAAAGCTCGCCTCGCGCAGGATTGCGCCCCAGGCAAACTTTCGATGCGCAAAATCATAACCCAACCGCCAGCAAGGCGCAATGCGCGTAAACCGGGCGGCGGCAACTTGCGCAAGAACGTGACCAGACCGCAACATCACTGCAATACTTAAAAAATATCTGGCAGGCACACGCAGCAACCTGCCAGATATCATGCAGCAGCTAGCGCAAACAAATCATAAAAATCCGCAAGGGGAGGATCTTTCCGATCCTCCCCTTGCCCATAGCTGCCAAACTGCCGGATAATCAGCAAACAAGCATCTTGCGGCCACTGTCGCCTTCAGACGCTCTTTGCTTTCTTCTTTTTCCTGCTCTCAAACCTGGATACGGCGTTCCGTTAACCAGCCTTCATTTCCTGAATAAGCCGCCGCAGCACCTGAGCCTGCTGGGCCATCTCGCTCATGGCCTGATTGGCCCTTCCCATAGCTTGCGCGGTTTCTGCCGAAATCGTTGCTACCTGCTCCACGGAGCGGCTGATCTCTTCGCTGGATGCCGACTGCTGCTCGCTGGCTGCGGCGATGGAGCGCACCTGATCGCTTGCCTGTTCCACAAGGCTGACAATCTGCGTAAGCGCCTCGCCAGAGAGCGAAGCCCGATGCGTGGCGCTTTCAATGGTGGCAACAGACTTGTCCACGCCGTCAATACTTTTGCGTGTTCCTTCCTGAATGCCACGGATAACGCCGCCCACTTCCTGCGTGGCTGTCATGGTCTTTTCCGCCAGCTTGCGCACCTCATCGGCCACCACGGCAAAGCCGCGCCCGGCATCGCCAGCCCGAGCGGCCTCAATGGCGGCATTAAGGGCCAACAGGTTGGTCTGATCTGCGATATCGGAAATAACGCTCATGATCTGCCCAATGCCATCGGCCTGTTTGCCGAGCGTGGCCATATCGGCCTTGACTTCAAGCGACTGCTTTTGCACCTCAGTGATGTCGCTCACAACATTGCGAACCAGCTGCGCGCCTTCCTGCGCCTTGGTGCGCGCGGTATCGGAGGTATCAGAGGCCTTGGCGGCATTTTCCGCAACTTCGCCCACGGTGGCGTTCATTTCATCCATGGCAGAAGACGTAACCGAAACCCGCCGGGACTGCTCCTCTGCCCCATTGCTCGATTGCGTAATCAATGCAGAAAGCTGCTCTGTAGCAGTTGATACCACCTCAACCACGCTTTCAAGCTGGTGCGCGGCCTGCAGCATACCCTCGGCCTTGGCGCGCTCGGCCTGCACCTTGGCAGCCTGGGCCTCTTGCGTGGCTATTTCCGCATGGTGGGCCTGCTCCGAAGCTTCGGCGCTTTTCTGCTCCGCCTCGGCGATCTTGTCCTTCATGGTTCCCACCATGTTCTGCAAGACATGATAAACGCCGCCGGGCTTCTTTTGCGGACGGAAGGTCACGTTAAGATCGCCGTCAGCAATCTTGCCCGCGACTTCGGCAAGATAGCCAGGGTCTTCGCCAAGCTGCCGCATAACCTCGCGCGTGAGCAAAATGCCTTGCCCCACAGACAGCATAAAGCCAATAGCAATGGCCGCAAAAATCATTTTTTTGGAAAAATCAGCCAGTTCGTCATTGGACTGGGCGAGCAGATGGCCCTGCTCCTCCTTGGACTCCACAAGGCGGTTGATTGCGTTCTGATACTGGTCGGCCAGCTTGTTTCCTTCACTATCAAGATAGGCTTCTGCTCCTGCGGAATCACCAGCCTGCTTCATTTTGAGAACCTTGTCCGTCATGCCTCTGAACGCAGCGCGGTGCACCTTGTACTCTTCGATAATCTGCTTAGCTTTGGCAGAAATCAGAGTTTTCTCCACAGCTTTTGAACTTTCGTCTATTTCTTTGCGTAGCGCTTCAATCTGGACAGTGCGCTTACTGACCTCCGCATCAGACGATGCACCAACGATACCTTCCATATTGACGCGAATACGTTGAAAACCCACGGCCAGCTTCAGCAGATCCGCCATTGGGACTGTGGCGCGCTCATAAAGGATTGTGTCTGCATTATTGACCTTTCCCAGTTCAAAAACGGCAAAAACACCTACTCCCAAGGTCATCAGCGAAGACAGTATAAAACTCACAATGAGCTTTGTTTGCAGTCGTGTATTTTTTAAAAGGCTCATAGCTATAGCTCCGAGGAGAATTTTTTTGCATAAAGATGCTGCCTCAATTTATCGGCAGGATCTTTAAATATTTTAGGTTATCAGCAAAAGTAATTAAAAATATTTTCCATATAACACACTACAATTCTTTGTTTAGCTGCCCAACCAAATTCCTGTCGTATTATCCAGCAGCGCAAGCACACGACGCTCGGCGCATCAGAATTTATCAATCGGCCTGAGAGGAATGCATATTTCCGTCAGCAGGTCTGCGGGAGGGGTCGTTTGCGGTGAATTCCAGTAGATTTCAAAACCCGGATCATTATACGGCTCGCGTCCACTCTGCGGGAACCATACGCCAAATAGCGACCTGTAGGCAGGATGCAACAGGGAGTACGGCCCCCTGATGCGCAGCACGGCATACTCCTGTTCACCGCCAATATGCCGCAAAAAAATATCCTCATTCTGTAGCAGGGGGCACAATTCAGCACTTGCTTCCAGCAATCCTGGCGGCAGGCTGACGCAGGCATCCATGCGGCACTTTTGGGGCGCGGTAATGTCCGGGTTGTCATAGCTCACGCCGTACGCCACTGAGGCATCAGAAAGCAGGCCGTTAGCCTCCAGCGCGCCGCACAGTTTTTCCCATGCAGGGAAACTCTCGTCATACGGCCCTGTATGCCGCACAGCAGCCACCAAGCACGGCGCAAATTTTTCAACACGTACATTCATGGGCGGGAGATCGCTCATTTCATGGTAAAACAGGGGACGCGTAAGATCTCGCCTGCGGGCAACCTCCAGATGCCCCTTCCTGCGGCGGTATTCGGATGGCAGCATGCCCAGATGCGCCCGAAAAGCCCGCGTAAAGGCGTCCACGCTATCGTAGCCCGCGCCAAGGGCTATCTGGGTGACAGATTCAGGGGAATGCCCAAGCTGCATGGCGGCACGTTCCAACAGCAAACGGCGCACGTATGCTGCAACGCTCTCGCCCACCATTGATGAAAATATCCGGTGAAAATGGTAGGGCGAAAAACAGGCTATGCGCGCCAGCTCTTCCAGATTTGGCCTGGCATCAAGGTGCTGCTCAATGTGGCGCAGCACAAGGCCTATACGCTGCTGGTAGGTAAGTGTTTCCATTTATTCTCCCATCTCGGTTCTGGCCGCCAAGGGCCACGGTGGGCAGAAGCGCAAAAAAAGTCGAGCGAATTTTCGCCAGCAGGAGCATGCTGACCCCACACTATATATCCCCGCAAGGAGTACCTATGAACGGATTTGAAATAAAAGTTGTGGATTTTCCGGCCAAGCAGCTTATGGGCATCAAGGTGCGTACCAACATGGCAAAAGCCAAGGAAGATTGTCCAACCCTATGGCAGAACTTCTGCCCGCAAGTGCCCAAAATTTATGGCAAGGAAAGCTACGGCGTTTCCATCATGCTCAATACCCAGGATTTTGATTACTGGGCCGCCGTTGAGGCTGACGAACAGATTCCGGCAGGCATTGAAACCACCGCCATACCGTCCGGCTCCTACGCCCGCTGCACTGTGCCAAATCTGGAAAGCATCGGTGCGGGATACATGTTCATGTACCAGACGTGGCTTGGCGGGCAGCAGGAATGGAAACTGAACGAGCAGGCCCCCTGCTTTGAATTGTACCCTGCGGACTGGAATCCGAGTATGCCGTTTGACCTGTTTATGCCGGTCAGGCGTTAGATTCCGCCGTCCGGCTGAGTTTTGGGAACCTATGCCGCCCAGCCTCACCCGAGAGGCACTAAGTTTGTCTTTCTTCTGCCCTTCGGGCACGAGATTCCGCCGTCCGGCGGAGTTGGGACGCCTGTGCGGCGCGCAGCAAGGCGGGGCCGGTTATGGTGATGGGTAACGTAATAACTAGTGGAAAAGAGGCGGGATAATCCGGGATTGGGCGGGATATATCGGGAAACGTCTGTGCAAATAGATTGCAGATAGTGCAACGAAAAAAGGGAGGGTGAAACCTCCCTTTTGCGTCATCCGTGGAGCAGTTGGCGGCATGGGGCTGAGGCCGATATGGGTTTTGAAAGTGGCACATCGCGGCCAGCATCCATACCGTTTACAAAATCGTTGTCCCTGATCTTCTGTGTGGGCGCTTGGCGCGGGGTTAGCTCAGGCATGGAGCGGCTGATCACAGCCTCCTTGATAGGAACAAGAGCGCCAGGCGTTATTGGTGTGTCCTTTTTTTGGACCTCTAGGCGCATGCCAATCATGTACACAGCCCCAGCCAGATAGGAATTCCTTGCCATCGCCTTTGATCTAGTTGCCCGCAGCCGCTTTGCCGGGCCTCTCATATACGCGGAAGCCAGCGCCAGCAGTGCCTTGTACAAATATCCATATGTCCAGCCGCAAACATCGGGATCAGGGCCGCAACCAACAAAAGAGGTCTCTCCGGTAGCAAGATTGTGGTAATATTTGCAGTCAAACGCTGACGCCACGGCAGCGGCAAGCTTGTGCGCCCAGAGTTCTAGGCGTTGCCGCGTTTTGCGGTGGGCATGAGAGGCCGTAAACTCCCTTGCAGCTTGTTCTGGCGTTATATTGCCAACCGTCAGATTGTGCTCTGATAGTAATTGTTGTGCCTTCGCAGCGGCTGCTGCGGCCTCGTGCTCGTTATCTGAACGCGAAAGCCGCAGCAGCTTGCGGATTTTTTCAATGATTTTTTGGTTGTTAGAGGCATTCATTGTATTCAATGGGTGCTATAAATTTCAGGAGGGCGTTTACCTTCACAGAATTCTCGCCAGCAGTCTTCTGGTGGGGTTCCGCAGGTATCAGGTGGCATACATTCCTTGTCGAAACCATCAATAGCTGCTTGTTTCGGGCACCAGTGTTTGCCCACCAATATGCTGATAAGGTTTTCGGTATCACTTTCGGCGTTGCGAATCCTCTGTGTCAAATAGTCATCGCGACTCATAATATGTGTCCTTTGTATTTTTGCTGGCCGGGCACGTCATTGCCGTGCCTCGATGCAAACGCCGGGCAGCAAGGTTTGCTTTTGCCGCCGTTTTGCGCGCTCCTTGTCAACGATCAGATATATCTGGTTGGTTGATAACCGATACCGTGAGGCCAACGCATGTATATTATTTCCGTTAAACTCCGCATAAATGCGAGCGTCACGGCGTCTGCGGTCAAACGGAAAATATACCTGCTGCCCACCGCATTGGTCAGCAAGAATATCCGCAACGCGTTTGCCAAGCCCGGCTGTACCCTTGGCGACCTCCTGATCGACAATAGAGGTCAGCATATCCAGAATTTCCGCTGCTCGCTCACTGTACGCGCCCATGATCCACCTCCGCGATCGGCGCGCCGTTGATCACCGGCGGCGCGCCAGACTCACCTCGCAGCACGGCCAAGCATTTGGCACGAGCATCAGCATCATCGCACCGATCCAGCCATGATTTGAGCGTCTCGATCACCACAATGCACTGTTTGGTGGTGGCATTGGCCAGCGTTTGCCCGGTGATGCGGCGCACGTAGCTGTTGAGCGCCTGCTCCGACCTGTCCCGCACCACACCGCAGTCGGCCATTGTCAGCCACAGAGACCGTATTTTTTTGGCCTGCGGGTCGCTGGGCAGTTCCTTGCCTTTGTGGATGGGCCGGGGCTGGAAACCCAGCCCCTTAAGCGCCTCCACAACGCGCCACTGCTCCTTGCCCGTGCTGCCCGCCATTGTCTTCTTGCCCAGAGTGTTGTGCAAAAAGTCCCGATAGGTGTCCTCATCCATGCCAAGCTGGGCCTTGGCAACGCGGATCATGCCCATGAGTCTGCTCATACGCGCCTCCTTTACTGGTTGCTGGCCAGGTCTGTGTCTGCCAGCTCGTAAAAAAAGGAATCCTCCTCAACAAGCTTGCACCCCACTGCGGCAAGAGTGTCCGCATCTAGGGCACGCAGCGCATCCTTGTCCACCTCCTCCTTGGTACGCACGCACTCCAGCCCACGATCCTTGACCAGATTGAGAACGCGCTCCCAGGTGAACTTTCGCAGGGTTTTGAGAGTGGATGAAGCGCGAAACCCGAAGCTGCCAAATGTCAGCGCTACAGATTTGCGGCCCTTGAAAACATCGTCGCGCCGCGCCAGGGCAAACTGCATCAGGGCCTGCTCCCGTGTGGAAATAGCCTGCTTATGAGCCTCGCACTTGTCTGTGCATTCGGTTTTGAGAGCATCAACGCTTTCGCGCAGGCCAATTTCGTACAACTCAATCTTGCGCCTGTGTGCGGCAATTTCAGCCAGTACCGCGTCAGCGTCCTCTGTGGAATTGATAACGGGCAGCTGCAATACGGGTTTGACGCGCTTTGCCATGTTGATCTCCTGTAGGGCTTTGAAAATATGGTTTGCGGCCTTGCCGGTCGCGGTAATGCTTTTGCCTGTGATAGTCAGGGTAGAACGCCCGCTCATATCAACGCCGCCTGCTTCGGGCGGTCTGCCTCGGCCCTGATCCGCAGCTCATTGTCCACGCGTTGCTCGTAGTCTCTGGCGTAACGCAGATCACTCCAATTTTTAGACCGGAAATAGATGGTCTGGGCATTGCGCATGGCGCGCACCAGATCGACAAACTCCTTATCAGACACGGCCAGCCTCCTTGGGCTGCACCAGGCGCATAACGTCACCGGTCACGATGGACTCGCCGATTTCGTAGGCCTTGGACATTGCCGCCCGTGCGAGGTTGGCAATGGCGAGGGGATAGCCCAAGTATACACCATTACTATTGAGGCTGCTGGCCACCACGAGCTGCTCCCGCAACAGGGCCAACGCGTCAGGTTCAAAAATGCTGGTAATGTCCGCTCCCGCGACCTTGAATCGAAACGCCAGATACGCCTCCGGGTCCTTGATGGGCGGCAGGTCGATCACATCGCAGCGCTGCACAACCTCGCGTACCTCGGCCTGGGTGTTGGACAGCTTGCCCCGCAGCTCGGTCTGGCCGATGAGAATGATGGACAAGAGGCGGCGCATACCGTCCTTGAGTTCCCAGAATCGCTTGAGACTCTTGATGGTCTGCACATGCAAGTCGTGGGCTTCCTCAATTACGAGCACATGGCGGTTGCCGCCCCGGCTGCTGGCAATCAGCATCTGGTGCAGCATGCGCCCGCGCATTTCCGGGCTGCCCGCGCACCTGGCACCGCGCTGCACAGTGTCAATGATGGCCTCGGCGATGTGCTGGGCGCGCAGCGGCTTGCCGTATTTGTCCGTCTCCGTCATGGAGAGCGTGTACGGCTCAATAACGATAACGCTCTCGCCGCTGGTCTTGAGCCGCTCAATCATTTCTTCGCGCAGCGTGCTCTTGCCACTGCCACTTTCACCAATTACTGCAAGGAAATTGCCATTGCAGGCGGCGTCGTACATCACCTCGCGCACATACCGGGATTCCGGCGTCAAATAGATTTCTTCCACGGTCTGCGGGTCGGAAAACGGATCACGCGTGAGAGAAAAATGTTTCCGGGCACCCTGAACAAGCGTCTGTTTGCCAAAAATCATGGGGTCTTCTCCTGCTGTATTGGCCCTGATTTGGGCCTTGTTGATGATCTTGCGCGGGGTTCTGACCTTTGGTGCGGTCTCGCGCAGCGCCTTGGCCACCGTGTCGGCAGTGGCACCCTTGGCGATTAACCATTGTTGCAGGGCGTTTTGCAGGCCTGCCCAGCCTGTTTTGGGCGGCATGCCCTGGTTAGCCAGTACGTTGATCAGTGCCGGGCTGACCTTGCAGGCCCTTGCCGCCTGGCGCTGACCGCCGTGCGCGGCAATGATGGCCTTAAACTCTGCGGGGGCGGCTAATTTGCGCATGCCAAACCTCCGCGCAGGTCAATATGGGTAATGCTGGCCGTGCCGCTTGCGGGCCGTGTCCCAACCTCATGCTGACCAGCCTCATGCAGCCCGTTGATGGCGTCAGCCAGCTCCTGCAATTTGTCCTCCGGCACCTGTGTGGGGTAACGCTGCTTGATCATAGCCATGCAGCCAGCCGGGTTTTCCTTCCAGGCCTGTCCGCACATACCGCGCAGGCGCTGTGCCGCCTGTGCATGGTTGAGGGGCATTGCCGCAGCCATCGTGCCCGCCACATCCATCGGGGTGCCGCTGGCCCTAAACTGCATTGGGGCCTGTTTGACGTCCGCCATAGGGTCAATGTCTGCGAACGGCGTCTTGTTGCGGGCTTTGTGGTGTTTTGCCGCCTCCTCCACGCTTGCGGTGCCGTAGGCGGTCTTAAGCACATCATCCAGGGCGCGTTGCGGCCTGGTTTTGGGCTGTGCCCGATACTCCTGCCCGATCACCGGGGCAGTGATGTCAAAGCCCGCTGCATCCTTGTCGATGGGCGACACCTCAAACACCAGCTCTGTGCCGTCAGCCTGCGTCTTGATCACACGGATCACAGGAGCCAGAAACGGGTTGAGCCGCACCAGCACGGTGTCGCCCACACACAGACCGTGGTATCCAAGCTCCCGCAAATCGTACTCGCGCACGCCGAATGCGCGCGTATCAACGGATATTTTAAAATGCCCGTCCACCTTGCGGCGCACATCGCCCCAGGCGGCAATGGCTTCCATCACCTCACGGCGCACGGTGCGGAGCTGCTCACTCGTTATGGTGGCCCACAACGCGTTACGCGTCTTGCCTGCCCGCCGCAGTATCTGCGTGGCATTGTAGTGGGCACGCCATGCATCGGCCTTGGCCTGCAACTCGGTAACGCTGGGCACTGCCATAAATCGCAGACGGCCCTCAAACTGCGTCTCCACGATGTTTTGGCCCACCTCTACGGCCCCTGTGGCGCGGGCATTGCCAGCGGCGTGGTGCAGAGGCTTGATGTCGAGTTGCTCCACAAAATTGAGCAACAGGCTCGATTTGTTGCCGCTGCCGGGGTCCATAAACACCTGTGCTGGTACGCCGTGCATTGGGTCACGCGCGCCACGGTCATCAATTGCACCAATCAGTGCCTTGATGACGCCCAGGGCGTCCTCGCCCTTGGCCTGCTCGTAATGCAGATAGATGTTGCCGCTGTAATGGTCGATGACCAGATATCGCAGAATGCGTTGCCCTGATATCTCCACCAGTTTGCCCGGCTTGTGCTCGTTGTAATCCCGCTCGTTGAGCAGTCGCACTGCCTGGCTGCCGCGCATGCGGTACAGTACGCATACCGAGGCATCCACCTGCCACGTGTGGTTAGGATGCAGGCTGCGCAGTGATGTAGCCGGAGCAGCGCCGCTCAACTGCTCCGGGTGGCAGCAGTGCTGCCGCATGGCCCGCGATAATGTTGCGGCGCTGGGCATGACAACCTCCCCCGTATCATTGTTAATGACGCCATATCCATTGGCCGCCAGAGTCTCCCGCGCACCCTTGATGGTGCGTGTGCGCTTGCCGTTTTGTCGGCGGGCCAAATGCACAATCCCGCCGACAGCAAGTGCCAGGTCACGGTCTACGCACGACTTTCCGGCATCGGCGCGGGGCTTGCGCCCGCTCTGCCAGCCAACGTGCTTGCGCAACAGCCCATAGAGAGTCTTGGGACTCTTGCCCAAGGCCTGGGCCGCCCGCGCCACGATTTGCCCGCGCTCACCGCCCCCCGCAGGGGCAGCATCCAGCTGGCGTGCCACATCGTGCAGATATTGGAGTTGCGCGGGTGTCATGGTTACGCCTCAGTCACTGATGCAGGCGAGGCCTGCACCCATGCGGTCAGGTCAACGTCAATGCCGCTGCCGACAAGGCTAGCCGCCGTGTGCTCAACAAGGATGCTTACGCGCCGATGTACCTGCATGCAGGTCTCCTCGGTGCTCTCGTCATCGGCCAGGATGGCGTTAGCCTGGGCGCACAAGATGGTAATTTTGTGCGTAACCTCGGCGCAGGCTTCATCAAGCAGTTTGAGCGAGTTGGTATTGCGGGTAATGCGCGCCTTGGCCTTGTCGTCAGGATGGCTGCTGGTCAGCCTCGCAACTTGCTCTGACAGCTCGTCGAGCTTTTCAGTTTTTGAGCGGCTGACCTGCTCTTTGGCTGCCAGGTCGGCTTGCAGTTCCTTTTCTTTCGCTTGGGCCTTTGCCAAATCCAGCCGCAGATCTTCCAGTTTTTCACGTACTTCATCTGGGCCATCCGCGCCAGCCACATCAGCCAGTACGGCCTGTCGCTCTTCCAGCGGCAACTCTGACAGGCCTCTGCGCAGTAAACGGAGTTCGCGATATCCCAACCCAAGCTTATCTTGCATCTCCAAAAAATCGCCACCAAAAGCCGTGAGGTTTTGCAGATCCTCATTAATTTTTTTATGGCTAAAACCGTGTGCTACACAAAAGTCTTCCCAAGTGGTAACTGTGACAACTTCTCCCGATGATCGCATAATTACGGTCGCGCCCTTATAGCTCTTGGAGTCTCGAACCTCCTGAAACAGTTTAAGCATAGCGACTCGATTCATAGTCTCATTGAATTGGAAAGCACTGATACGGCCTACAGCCTCAGCCATGCGTAAACTTTGCGTAATAGCAGTTTTCGGCAGGGCAATGCTGTCCTGCCGCAGATCCGCCACCAGGGCCGCAGCCCCCGCCTCATAGGTATCTGTGGCAACCAGCTCCGCGTTGGCAGTTTCGGTATTCATTGCCCTGCGGCCCCTTGCCGGGCTGGCAACTGTGGGTTGTACATCACTCTTAGTCATATCCTGCTCCTAGAGATTTTTGGCCTGTGCCTGCACCCGCGCGTCAAAGGCATCGCGCCGGGCGGCCAAATCGGCCATGTAATCCTGATATTTGCGCATCAACGCCACAGGCTTTGTGGTCAGCGCCCAGCGGCCTGTATCCAGTTTCTCCGCCCAACCCCTGCTGCGCAGGGTCTCCAGGTCGCGGGAGACATTGCAGGCGCTGTAGCCAAGGGCATCAGCGATCTCCTTGTTACTGAACCCATCAAGCACACGGCCAAACAGCAGCTCCGCTATGCGCAGCGCCCGTTGGGCCGCCGAATCGCTGTCAGATTTCCTGGTCATCAGCGCCACCACCTGGGGTTATGGACCAGTTCAAACTGTGCATCGCCGGAGGCGTCCGGCCCAGGCAACTTGACCTGGTTGAGCGGAATGCCGAGCTTGCGTGCATGGTCAATTTCTGCGGCTACGCCCACGCTCTCGCGTATGCCGTCCAGCAACAGCACCACCAGTGCGTCGCTGGCCTCCAGCATGCGCAAGCATACCTCCTGATATGCCGCAAAATCCGAGGGCAGATCTGCCCCATCAACTGCGATGGCATGCCCCATGCTCAGCGGTGATATGACGCACCAGCCCCGGCGCATGAGCCAGGCTGCGCACTGTGATGCCAGATTTGCCCGCGCCGCACGTTTGGCCGCATCGGGGTGGCTGTACGATGTTGCCAGATAGAGCACCGAGGGATGATCGCCGATGGCGCAGGTTGCGTCTGCGAGGCCCGACGGCTCCACAAACTGTGCCTTGTCCTCGGCAATCCAGGCTTCCGGCACATAGCCGGTATGCGGATGATCGCAGGCCGGGCAGCGCCAACTGACCTGCATCTCAAATTGTGATCCGTTGTTGTAGCGGCGCTCGATGCACACCACCGCTCCGTCCGGCGGCAAATCTGTCCCGTCAGGGCGATACCTGGCAAAAGTGGGTATCCGCAGCAGCTTGCCCTCATAGTCCTTTTTGTACTTGGGCGGCTGCACCACGGCCCAATCAATGAGGCAGTCGGGGTTACACAGGCGCATTGATTTCCCCCCGGCGGTCACTGATGACGGATGCGCCAACAATGCTGTACGTGGGCTGGATCTTCACATCGATCTCGCTTATGGCCCCCGTGTCCACACATTTGACCATGATATACAGGTGCTCGCCCTCATTAAAATTAAGAGGTTCCACACCTGCTTCATCTGGCCACTTGCGTACAAAATCAATTGCGGCACCCAACTCGAAGTTTGCGTCAATAGGCAGGCCCCCTTCGCGCCACTCGTCGTCCCCGATGCTCGGAAATAGGTTTTTTGACATGCAGAGAAATTTTTTCATCCTACACACCCTCCGGGATAACCAATCCATCCACTTGCCCGGCAATGCTCCGCAGCTGCATGACGATAAGCCGCAGCCGCGCCCATTGTGGCCCGGTGACCTCCGTAGACATGCCCATCAACTCGTGCGACAGACCCTCAAGGTCGCGGGACACAGGGGAGGCGTATTGCGGCCCGGTCTCGTTATTGATAGTGTGCTCTGTACGCATCTGGGGTCTCCTTTTGCGTTTGGCGCGGAGTCATGTCGGTGACTTCGCGCTTTTTCCATTTTTTTCTAAGCTGCACCTGCACGGTCATCGATCACACCATCCTTAATGCCCAGTAGCACTGCTGCGCGGTGTGATTCTCCGCGTTTGCCTGCGCTGCGTCCTTGCATCAAATCATACACTACCATTGGGTTGAGGCCGTTTTCGCGCGCCCACTCAGCAACGGACTTTCCACGGCTCTGGAATTCGGCGCTAACCTCTTGAATTGTGCGAATGTTGCGCCTTATTTTGGACATTGATTTTTTCCTCCCTGTCGAAAGCTTGTGCCTTTGCACGGATTCGGATAGTTTTTTTCCAGTTGTGGGTTTTTGTGTTTCGTTGTTGGAAGAATATGGAAAAATTTAGAATAAATCAAGAGATACTTGGTTTAAAAATGAAAAAATATGAAAAAATATGAAATTGGCGACAGGATACGGCTACTTATGGGCAACGATAGCCCCTCTGATTTTTCGGAAAAGGTTGGGGTTACTGAACGAACTCTACATAATTACCTGTCCGGGCAGATGCCGAGGTTCACAACTCGTGCAAAAATTTGTGAAGCCTACGGCATCAACCCTATGTGGCTATTTCGTGGTGATGGGCCAATGTATAGTGACGGGCAAAAGGCTGATTTGTCGGTTATTAAAACCGGCGGAGCATCTTGTTCTGACGCCGCAATAGGCAATGATGGTATGGCTGATTTGTCGGTCACACCCCCAGATGGAATTCAGCCAATTTTTATCCCAAAAGTGCAAGCCCGTCTTTCTGCTGGGACAGGTAGTTTAGAAGTCGATGCCAGCGTTGACGGATTTTTTGCCTTTCGGTCTGACTGGATAAGAAAAAAGGGGTGTCCGAATCAGATGGTGCTTATGACTGTCACCGGAGATAGCATGAGTCCGACTATCCAAAACGGTGATATGGTGTTGATTAATCAGGGGCAGCGAGAAGTAATAGCCGGGGCGATATACGCGATAGGTGTTGACGACAGTGTACTGGTCAAGCGCTTGGACAAACGTCCAGGCAAAATCGTGCTGGTGTCAGATAACCGGGATGCCTACGCACCGCAGGAACTGGACATGACAGACGAAATAGTCAGAGATTCGTTGCGCGTTATCGGGCGCGTGCTCTGGTGGTGCCGAGAGGCATAGGAGGTAGGATGAAAAATAAAAATTACTTAATGACACAATATATAAATTTTCATCGGAAATTTTGCTTTATCGTGCTCATGGTTGGAATCTTGTGCATTGTTGCGGCAGCGGATTCGCTGGCCATCACTCCTATATATGAGAACCCTCTGGTTACCATGAGTGACGATGGCCATCTCAGCATGCAGGTCGATACAAATTTGCCAGAAAAAACTTCCCTTGATGTCGCCCTGTGGCAAACTACACCAACACCACGGTTCGTTTATGCGGGAGTACCAGATAGCTATCCAAGATTTATTGACTGTTGTGTTGTTAATGGTAGCGTTTTTGCAAAATTCCCCAGTGTTTATGAGCAGGGCTTGCCTATCGGAAAATATGAAATAATCATCACGACTACTCAAATCCAGGCAGGCCAGACTTTGGGAGATAAAAACGCACGATTAGAGGGGCCTGGCGTGAGAAACTTAGCAAATGGTTTTAAAGAACATGTTTTTCGTATACGATTCCCAATAGAAAATGTAGTTGTGCCACACCCAAAAGAAAGCGAAAAAAAATCCGGATACTGGTAATTGCGCTACTGTTCATTTTTTAATATCCATTAAAAGACCTCCTCGCATGGGCCACCGTATGGTGGCCCTACGCGTTTTCGCTATCTGCCAATCAATAACACCACCACGGCAGGGCTGACGCGTCCGGGGGCGGGTTGTCTGCCCCCGGAAACATCAACCGGAGGCCGTCATGTCCCTGCTTAAAAAGCTCATTGCTACCCTTCGCCCATTCTACGATTTCCGCGCCTTGCTCCTGCTTGCCCTCTGTCTTGGTATCGGCATGCTTGTTGACCCTGCCGCAACGCTCGGTCTGGCCGGGTATCTCGCTTATGTTATCGGCATGTCTGGGGCAGCTCTCATGCTGTCCAAAGCCTTGATGCCTTACTTGCGCATCAGCGACCACGTCCGGTCCGCCCTGAACGAGGGCAATGTTGCCGCCGCCCTGGTGGTGCTGGCCCGCACCGTGTTGCTTCTGGGCATCCTGGCTTTGCTGGTCATCTGGGGCAAGTAGCATGCTTCAGCCGTTCGAACGCAGTGAGTTACGGATGAAGACAGCAATTGGTCGCGTGGAAGGACAGCCAACGGAGTCGCTGTCGCTATCCGTAACCCCGCTTCGCGGGCGAACGGCTACCGCGCGCCGCCTGATGCTCCGCGCAAGCATATTGCCTGTCTTGGCTACCCTGTATTTGCCCATGCTCTGGCAGGAGCATCAGGCGTACAGCCCTGATTTTTACGACCCATCAATATACGCCGGGCAAGTTGAGCAGGAGACTTGCTACGGTTTGACGGACAAGCGCTGCTGGAATCCCAAAACGGAAATGAAAACCAGCCGTGAGTATGGCTTTGGTCTGGGCCAGATCACCATCGCCTATGACAGCGCCGGGCGCGAGCGCTTTAACAATTTTCGGGACATCAAGGCGCTGCATAGCTCGCTCAAGTCATGGAAGTGGGAAGATCGCTATAATCCGCGCCTCCAGCTCCGCGCGCTGATCCTCAAAAATCGTTTCAACTGGAACGCTCTACAGGGCACTGCCACGGATGAGGACCACGCGGCAATGATGCTGGCCGCATACAACGGCGGCTTGGGCGGCGTGCTGCAAGACCGGGCCTACTGCCGCCAGGTCAAAGGTTGTGACCAGACCCGCTGGGCTGGTCATGTTGAAACCCACAGCCGCAAAAGTCGCAACAGTCTGGGCAAAGAGTACGCAGGCGCATCTGCATTTTCGATCACACGCGCCTATGTCCGCAACATTATGGCCGAGAAGCGGCATCGCTATCGCCCGGCACTGGCCACAATTGCCGCAGGAGGCACATTATGACCAACGGCATCAAAATTATACTGGTCATCGCAGGAGGGCTTGTTCTCCTGTGTCTTATTGGCGCGGGGGTACAGACCTGGCGGCTCAATAGCGCCCAGAACAGCATTGCCAAACAGGCAAAGGATATAGACCTCATCAAGGGGCAGTTGGCAGACGCCCAGGAGGATGCAGCACGCTGGCAGGCCACCGCCAAAGTCCGCGCCGTATCGTCCGAGGCTCAGGCCGACCTTGCAGCGGCATGCATTAAACGAGAGGAGCAGGCACACGCCGATGCCGCCGATCTGGCGATCATCCTTGGTGCCGCAAAAACGGAAACCCTTACGCCTGATCAGGCCCGGAAAGGAGTGGACGATGCGACTCGCCAGCGTATTGCTGATATGCTCAATCGCCCTTTGTAGTGCCTGCGCGGGTACGGTATCGCCAACCCCGGCCCCCGTGGTTGTCACAGTACAGCACTGCGCCCGCCCAGAGGCCCCAGCCCTGCCGCAGATACGCGGCGCGTTGATCATGGACGCGCCGGAGCAGCTCGCCGCCCTGGTCAATCGCGACACTCTCATACGGCGCTATATCGCCGGGCTGCGTGATGCACTGGACTGCTACGACAGGCAGGCCAAAGGAGCCAGCCGTGATTGAGCATGAGTTTGTGCGCACGTGGGGATGGCTGTTGGCCCTGGTTACTAACGGTCTGTTGCTGTGGGCTGGCTGGACCCTGTGCAAAAAATTTGTGACCAGGGAAGATTTTACGGCCCATCTCGCCGCCGAGGAGTCGCACAAAGCCGCTACCAGGGATCATCTGGCGGAGCATGATATTGCCGTTAATGCCCTGACAGACAAAATCAATGCTATGCCCGGCAAAGATGCAATCCATGTTTTGGACGTCAAATTGGTCAGCATACAAGGCGAGCTGACCCGCACAAACGAGGCTTTGCGCGGCTTACGCGACATTATGCACCGCGTCGAGAATCAATCCGAATTGTTGTACCGAGACCGCCTGGAGGGAAAGGGATAATGAGCGCCACCGCAAATGTCATTACCAAAAACCGCCGCCTGGCCATCCTCCGTTTTTTGGCCGAGGACGCGGATTACAGCCACAACACCAGTGTATTGCAGTCGGCTCTGGCCCAGATTGGTCACGGTGTGCCGCGCGATGTTGTCGAGGCTGATGCCGCATGGCTGGACGAGCAAGAACTTGCCACAATTGACCGTGTTGAGGACCTGCCCGTCACGGTGCTCCGCATCACCGCGCGCGGGCTGGATGTAGCGCGGGGCCTGGCAATCCATCCGGGCGTTGACCGTCCTCTGCCGAGGTAGCCGCCATGACCCGCACGAGCAAAATACGCCGCCTGCCGCCCGAATTGCGGGAGCAGCTCCACAGCATGCTCGACGCAGGTGTGCCCCTGGAGAAGATCACCGCCCACCTCACAAGCCTGGGCGCGGATGTCTCCCGCTCCGGCTTGGGCCGCTACAAGCAACAGGTGGACAAGGTCGCGGCGCGCATGCGTGAGAGCCGCCAGATGGCGGAGGTGCTCATGGACCGCATGGGCGCGGATGCTGCCACCGGCAAGGGCGGTGCGGCCCTCATACAGATGCTGACCACCCTCACCACGGATTACATGGTGCGCCGTATCGACAACCCCGACACAGAGATGGAGGTAGATGATCTGCGCGCCCTGTCCCGTGCCATCAAGGAGCGCGCCCAGGCCGCCCGCGCCACGCAGGATTACGACGTCAAGCTGCGGGAGCAAATCAAGCTCGAGACCGTGCAGGTGGTGGAGAGCAGCGCCCGCGAGGCAGGGCTGTCTGCCGCCACCATCAATGCCATCAAGAGCAAGATTTTGGGGGTCAGCAATGGCTGATGCCGTCAGCAAGCTCGGTTGGGACAAGCTCCGCACCAAATCCCGCCAATCCTTGCCGGACTTTTTGACGGCGGACGATGACAGTTTACCCGTTGTCCTCCTGCCACATCAGCAGTCCGCTGTGGCGGCCATTGATGCTAACGAAGTCGTGGTCATTGAGAAGTCCCGCCGCATCGGGCTTACCTGGGGCGTCGGCTCCAGTGCAACCCTCTACGCCAGCGCGTCTCGCTCCGCTGGCGGCATGGATGTGCTCTACATCGGCTACAGTCTGGACATGGCCCGCGAGTTTATCGACGTCTGCGCCATGTGGGCCAAATCCTACGGGCTGGCGGCGTCCGAGGTTGGCGAGGCCCTGTTCCGGGATACCAAGCCGGACGGTAGCTCTGATGACATTCTGGCCTTCCGCATCGTGTTTGCCAGCGGCTTTGAGATTATGGCTCTGACCTCTCGCCCTCGTTCCCTGCGCGGGCGTCAGGGCATGGTCATTATTGATGAGGCCGCTTTCCACGATGCTCTGGGCGAAGTCCTCAAGGCCGCGCTGGCCCTCCTCATGTGGGGCGGCAAGGTGGTCGTCATCTCCACGCACGACGGCGACCTCAACCCGTTTAACCTGCTCTGCGAGGAAATCCGCAAGGGGCAGATGCCCTATGCACTCCTCAAAATTACGTTTGACGATGCCCTCGCAGGCGGACTGTACCAGCGCATCTGCCTTGTGCAGCACAAGGAATGGACGCCAGAAGTCGAAAAACAATGGCGCGACAAAATCATCGCTTTTTACGGCGATGCGGCGGACGAAGAACTCAACGTCATCCCACGCCACGGCGCGGGCGCGTATGTTCCTGCGGCCCTGATCGAGCGGGCGCAGCGTGGCGATGCCCCGGTGCTGCGTTTTGAACGCGAGGACGCCTGGGCCGAGCTGGCTGACCACCTGCAAAAGGCCGAGGCTCTGGAATGGTGCGAGGCACATCTGCTCCCGGTGCTGGAGGCCCTGCCCGCATATGATACCTATATCGGCCAGGACTTTGCGCGCACGGGCGACCTCTCATCGCTCTGGGTATCCCAGCGGCGACAGGACTTATCTTTTCCGTGCGCCTTGCTGCTGGAAATGCGCAATATCCCCTACGAAGTCCAGAAGCTTATTGTTTTTTATGTCCTGGCCCGTCTGCCGCGATTCAAAGGAGGCGAGATGGATGCCACGGGCAACGGCGGCTACCTTGCGGAAGTCGTCGCAAAACGCTGGCCGTGCGTCGTCAAGCGTATGATCACCGTGCAGTGGTATCAGGAGATAACTCCCAAATTTAAGGCCGAGTTTGAAAAAGACACCCTGATAATGCCGCGCGATGTGGACGTCTACAATGACCACCGGGCCATACGCCTTGTACGCGGGGTGCCGCAAATTGTCCGTGAGGATCAGCAGGCAGGCAAGGGCGAGGGAAAGAAAACGCGCAAAAAACGCCACGGCGACTCGGCCATTGCGCACATGCTTTGTTGGGCCGCATCCCAGCACCCGGAATATACCAATCCGGACTACGCCACGCCCGCCAGCACCGGGCTGATCCCCGCCGCCGAAGCCGCCTCAACCCGATTTACCGATCCAGATCACAGCTACATGCCCTACAGGAGTTACTGATGGCCAACATCCTCATAAATCCCAACGCGGCCCCTACACGGGCAGATTTGGCCGTGCATTCCGACGGCTCGCTGGATCTCGCCTCGTATGTGGCCGAGATACTGCCCAACCCGGACGCCGTACTCAGCAGCCTGGGCGGCAATGTCAAGGAGTACAGCAAGCTCCGGCGCGATGGCCAGGTCGCGGCGCTCATGCAGCAGCGCCAGGACAAACTGGTGGCGGCGGAGTACGAGGTTGTGCCCGGCGGCGAGGATGCCCGCGACGTGGCGGCAGCGGATTTTTTGCGTGAGCAGCTGGCCGCGATCCAGTTTGACCAGGCCTGCCGCAAAATGCACGGCAGCATTTTGTATGGCTACGGCGTGTCCGAATGCCTCTGGGGCCGTGACGCTAGGCACGTCACCCTGAAGGATATCAAGGTGCGCGCGCCCTGGCGTTTTGGCTACGCCAAAGATGGGCAGCTTAAACTGATTGTCCAGGCGGAGTACCGCCCCATGCCGCCCCGCAAATTTTGGTGCGTGACCTGGGGCGCGGAGGATGACGACAGCCCGTACGGCACTGGCCTGGGGCACGCGCTCTGGTGGCCGGTCTACCTCAAACGTAACGGCGCACGGTTCTGGGCCGCGTTTCTTGATCGCTTCGGTGTGCCCACCACTAAGGCCATCTACCAGCCGGACAGCTCCGAGGCAGAGACCGAGCGCCGCAAGTGCACCGCGCTGGAGGCCGCAATGTCTCTACGCAGCGAGGGAGCCGTGGCCATGCCTGAGGGCTTTGATGTCTCCCTGGTCGAGGCCACGAGCAATGGTGCTGCCGACTTCAAATCGTTCCTGAGTTATTGGGACGATGACATCGCAAAAATCATCCTGTCCCAGACCGGCACATCTCGCATCGGCCAATATTCCGGCACGGCAGAGGTACACAGCGGCGTATCCACCAGCGTGGTCAAGGCCGATGCCGATCTGCTCTGCCAGTCGTTTAACGTCGGCCCGGCTGTATGGTTGACCGATTGGAATTTTCCGGGCGCAAAACCTCCCAAGGTCTGGCGCAAGGTGGAGGATAACGCCAAAATCAAGGCCGAGAGCGAGCGCGACAAGGACATTGCTGCTCTGGGTCTGGAGCTTACTGATGAGGAGATTACGCGCCGCTACGGCAACGGCTGGCAGCGCAAACGGGCAGAATCTGGCCCCGCATTTGCGGAGTACGGCCAGCAAACGGCAACTGTGGCAACGCCAACCCCGTACAGCCAGACACTGTCTGCCCAGGCGCAGACCCTCTCTGACGGCGCGCATACGTCCATGATAGACAGCATCCGCGCCGAGCTGGACGCGGCGGTGGCGCGTGGTGATGACCTGGCCAGTTTTGCGGAGCGCATGCTGACCCTTAACAAATTGCATGGCGTGGACGAGCTAGCGGCATTGTTGTCCGGCGCTCTGATCACAGCCGAGTTGGCTGGCCGCGCTGGGGAGGAGTAGCATGATCGCCAGCTCCCAAGTGACGGATGCGGGCGCTCCCTTTGTTGAGGCCGAGGAGCATTTCCGCCGCAAACTGCGCGTACCCGTCAAAACGTACCGCGATCTATCCGGGGAGTGCCACGCCAAGGCTTTTATGATCGCTGGGGGCACCAACGACGCTATGTTGGCCGATTTTCAGGCCGCAATCCAAAAAGCCCTGGACACCGGTACGAGCATCCAAAAGTTCCGCGATCAGTTTGACGCCATCGTCCAGGCCCACGGCTGGCAATATCGTGGCGAGCCGGGCTGGCGCAGCGCCGTCATTTTTAATACCAATATGCGGACGTCATACATGGCGGGCAAATGGCAGCAGGCCTGGGACAACCGCGAGATGATGCCCTACCTGCGTTATGTTCAGGTCCAGCGCCCCACCAAACGGCCAGAGCACTCGGTATGGCACGGCACAATACTGCCGCTCACAGATCCGTTCTGGAACGCGCATTACCCCCCCAACGGCTGGGGCTGCCTCTGTACGGCCCAGAGCGTCAGTGATGCTCGTATGGATGCCGAGGGCTGGCAGGTGAGCAACGATGTGCCCACCTGGCCCGGCGATGTGCCGGAGGAATGGGCATACAATGTTGGCAAGGCCGCGCGCGTGAGCACGGAGGTCGAGCGGGGCCAATGGGAGCCTGTTATCACCAGCCGCGACCACACCTATTACAAGCGCCCCGATGCGGTGCCGCAAGACAAGCCCAAGGCACAGCTTGGCCCCACAGCCAGCAGCCGTGCTCAAGTTGTGGAGGCCGTGCAAAAAATGCTCGGTGGTTCCGGCGGCACCCTTGCCGGGCCGGACGGCATCACCGTGGGCATCACCACCAAGAGCCTGGGGCAGCACCTCGCACTTGATCGCGCGCCGATTATACCTCTGTTGCCCGAGATTATAGCTGATCCTTACGAGGTCTGGCTCATGCCCTATCGGGACACATTGACGGGGCGCGTGGAGTTGCGGCGGCGCTACCTCAAGGCCCTGCAGATCGCTGGGGCGGATGAGGCAGAAGCCAAGGCGGCATATACGTGGTTTATCGCGGAGTACCGCCGGGGCGAACTGTGGGACGTAACCCTGATCCAGAGCAGCCGCCCACGCGAGTTGCAGAAACAGCGGGCTGGCATATTGCTGTATGGGCGGGCCGAAAAATAAAAACCCCCCGCCGAAGCAGAGGGTTTTGCCCCTTGTGGGGGGCTTCTGGCTGACACACAGCCTTGAGCCATAATTAATGCTAATTGGCGGCAGCGTCAATACGCGCTGTCAGACGAAGAAAAGTCTAGACATGGCTCGTTGTTCGGGCTCTGGTCGTATCGGCCCGCGTGGGCCGTTCATAAACGCCAAAAACGCCCCTAGGAATATTGCATGAGAAGTATCATCCTCTCCATCCTGTGCATACTTTACAGTTTTCCGGCAATGGCCTGGATGGGAACGGTGTTGACCGTGCATGACGGCGATACCGTGCGCGTGCAATCGATTGACGGTGAGGCTGTGTCAATCCGTGTTTATGGAGTTGATTGCCCAGAACTTGGGCAGCCTTATGGTGCAGAGGCTCGTGACATGACGACCCAGCTAGTCAACGGTCAACGGGTGGAGATCGTCCCCGCCCAAAAAGTTAAATCGTATAAGCGTGAGGTCGCTGTTGTCGTGCTAGCTGATGGGACAACGCTAGAGGATGCCCTAGTACGCGCGGGGCTTGCTTGGGTAGATGGTCGATACTGCAAACGCCCAGAATGCAATCAATGGCGGCAGCACCAAACGGACGCAGCAGCGGCCAGCCCGCCACGCGGATTGTGGGCCGACTCCGTGCCGTTGCCTCCTTGGCAATGGCGCAAACTCAAAAAGACATACGCACGATAATATGCAACGTCTGCAGTCTTGATTTCAGCATCTGCCCCGGCATCACGTCGGGGCTTTTTTAATATCCATTAAAAGACCTCCTTGCATGGGCCACCTATGGTGGCCCTATACGCGGCAGTAACCGCAAGCAAGGAGTACGCCATGCCCAAACATCCCATCCACATTTTCCGTGCTGGCAGCCACACGGCCATGCAGGGGCAGACCATCGCTTTCGGCGAGGCAGACCTCGCCGCCAGCGCCGCCGCCTATGACCCGGCCAAGCACGAGGCCCCCATTGTTATCGGCCATCCCACGGCAGACGCCCCGGCCTTTGGCTGGGTGCAGAGCCTCACCGCTGATGCGGGCGGCCTCAACGCCATGCCCCGCCAGGTGGACCCGGCCTTTGCCGAGGCCGTATCCAAGGGGCGCTTTAAAAAGGTCAGCGCCAGCTTTTACCAACCCGACAGCCAGCACAACCCCGTACCCGGCGTCTACTACCTGCGCCATGTCGGTTTCCTCGGCGCGCAGCCTCCGGCGGTCAAGGGTCTTAATCCTGTCCAGTTTGCCGACGACGGGGGCGACTGCGTGTCCTTTGAGTTTGCGGAGGAGGACGTGACCGGCATCCTGCGCCGCATGGCCGGACTATTCCGGGGGCTGCGCGACTATTTTGTGGACAAGGAAGGCCTTGATAAGGCCGATGCAATCATCCCGGCTTGGACTATGGACTGGCTGCAGGAAGATGCCGCCGTGGCCGCCGCAAAAACCGCCGATATCCCGGCATTTCAGGAGAGCGATATGGATAAGAACAAGAAACCCACCACACTGCCGCCCGCGCAATACGGTACTACGGAAGACCCCCGCGTGGCCGAACTGGAGCGGCAGCTCGCCAGTTTTTCCGAAAAATCCCGCCGCGCGGACGCGCAAACGGCAGTGGACAAAGCCCTGGCCGATGGCCGCCTTACCCCTGGCCAGGCCGTTGGTCTGGTGGATTTTATGGCCAGTCTCGACACCGATACCGCAGTCAGCTTTGGCGAGGGGGACGGTGCGACCAAGGCTACGCCAAGCGCGTTTATGACCGCGTTTTTGGCCCGCCTGCCCCAGCAGGTGTCGTTTGGCGAGGTCAGCAAGCCCGACCACGACACCATTGAGGGCCTCACTCCGCAGGACGTGGCAAAAAAAGCCCTCTGCTATCAGGAGACCATGCGCGGCAAGGGCATCACCGTAACCACCACCGATGCCGTGGCCGCTGTGATCAGCGGTGCTGCGGCCAAGGAGGACTCCAATGCCTAACACCAGACTTTTCAAAAACTTTCAGGTCAGTGGCGATATTGCCCCGTACCGCATCGTCACTGTGGATGCCGATATGCTGGCTACTCAGGCCACAGCCGCCACTCACGCTCTCATTGGCACGTCTGACGAGCTTGGCAAACAGCCCAACGGCACTGTGGACGTTGCCATGTCCGACATCCCGGAAGTCGAGTCCGGGGCCGCCATTGCCGTGGGCGACCCTCTTACCGCCGATGCCGAGGGTTGCGCCGTCAAGGCGACTGCCAACGGTCAGCACATCATCGGTCTTGCTTTTGCCGCAGCCAGTGGCGCTGGAGAAATCATCGACTACATCTACGCTCCCGGCCTTATGACCGTGAGCGCCTAAGGAGCAAATCATGTCTGGTACCGCACCGTTTGTCATACAGCCGGAGCTGACGGCTATTGCCATCGCTTACATACAGCGCCCTGGGGATTTTATTGCCGACCTCGTGCTGCCCCGTGTCAATCCCATAGGCAAACGCGAATTTAAATACTCGGTTTACGGTCTGGAATCCTATGGTCGCCCGAATACTCGCGTAGGCCGTACTGGCCGCCCCAACGAGGTATCCTGGGCCTCGCAGGAAAAAACTGCTGCAGTGGAAGATTTTGCCTTGGACGATCCTGTCCCCCAGGACGACATCGACCAGGGCCGCAAGGACGGTGTCAATGTTACGGGGCTGAGCACAGAGTACATTTTGAGTCTGATCCGTCTCGACAGGGAATGTCGTGTTGCGAGCCTGGTGCAGGATGCTGCCAATTATGATGCGGGCAATGTGCAAACACGGGCAGGAGGTCAGGGGCTGGACAACGATGAGGTCGATGCCGAGGAAATCATCGTTGATCTTCTCGAAAAGCCCATGGTGCGCCCTAACATTGGCATCATGTCCAGCTCTGTCTGGGGCAAAGTTTCCAGGAACGCCTTGCTGGTCAAGGCGATAAAGGGGCAACTGACCGGCAAAAAAATTACGCCGGAGGACTTCTGCACGCATTTCGAGCTGGAAACATTGTTGATTGGTCAGTCCCGCAAAAATCGCGTCATCAAAGGCAAAGCCCCCATATTGGAGCGCGTTTGGGGACCCCATATTGCGTTCCACTACCGTGACCTTGCTGCCAGTGCTCAGCGCGGCGTCACATGGGGTCTCACCGTGCCCTACGGCACGGCGATAGCCGGGGCCACTCCAGACGGCAATATTGGTATGCGCGGCGGTGTGCGTGTGCGCGCTGGCGAAAGCCTTAAAGAAGTCGTGCTGGCTCCCGGTGCGGGCTGCCTGATCAAAAACGCCATCGCGGGTTAGCCCATGTACGCCACCGTTGCAGACATGCAGGCCCGTTATGGGGCACAGCTAGTGGCGCTGGCGGGCACGACTGCGGACAAGCAGGTCGACCTGGCCGCCGTGGAGCGTGCTCTCACTGCGGCATGCGCCGAGATAGATGTGGTGCTGTCCGTGCGTTACGCCGTGCCCATTGGCATCACGCCAGTGCCGCCAGTGCTGCGCCGTATCGCGGAGGACCTGGCGGCATCGGCTCTGCCCCGTAACGGTGCGTCAGAGGCCAGCATGTACGAGCGGCGTTCGCGTGAAGCACGTGATCTGCTGGACAAACTGGCGGCGGGAAAGGCTGCGCTGGGCGCGGGCGCAAGTCCGGCCCAGCCTTCCGGCCAATCAACCAGAGGCGGTATTGCTTATCATGCCCCGTCGTCTGATTTTCGGCGCAAGCTGGAGGATCTGTAGATGGGCGCAACACTGGAACTTAAAATTGATGAGCGTGAGCTGAAAAAGCTGGTTGAGCGCGCCCGCCAGGTGCTGGGGCGGCGGCCAAGCTTTAAGCCCTTGCTCAGTGCCATTGGTCTCGAAATGGTCACCAGTACTGGTCGCAGATTTGAGACAGGCACAGCGCCGGACGGCTCCAGGTGGCCCCGTTCGCTCGCCGCCCTACAGGAGGGCAGACAAACCCTCATCAAAACTGGCCGGTTGCGGGACTCCATTACCTATAACGCTACCTCAACCGATGTGGAGGTAGGCACCAATGTGGAATACGCGCCCCCGCATCAGTTCGGGGCGACCATTCCACCGCATACCATTCGCGCTCGCCGGGCGCGTGCCCTGCGCATCCCTGGCATAGGTTTTAGGCGGTCGGTCAAGCACCCTGGATCAACTGTTCCGGCCCGGCCATTCCTTGGCCTCTCCACTCAAGACGAAACCATCATCCACAACCTCACTGAGGACTGGATGCGCAAAATAACAGCGAGGCTCAACCATGCTTGATCTGCTGCGTACCAATATTGCCGCCCATTTGCGGGCCAATCTGCCGGATATGGTCACGGTGCTCGAGCTGGACAATACGGCAGATGCCGCCGCCCTTGAGCGTTTGAGCATGGCAAGCCCGGCTGTGGGCGTGGAGATTGTGGGCACGGACGGCCTAAACGTCATGGGCGGCGCGCCCTACGCCACGGCCAGCATCGGTGTCTCCGTGGTCTGCACCCCGCAGATCGACGCGGACGGCGTGGCCAAAGATGCTACACAGGCGGCTCTGGCGCTGGTCACACTGGTGCTGGGCCATATTGCGGACCAGCATTTTGAGCTGGTTTCTGGCAAGCCGGAGAGCGTGCGGGCCACCAACCTGACCGACGGCGACATAGAGACCAACGGCTCGGCCCTGTGGGCCGTAACCTGGAAACAGTCCATTGATGTGTCCAATGTCATTGAGCGGCCGGATCTGCCAGACTTTTTGCGCTGTTTTGTCCGCGAGAAGACGGATGGCAAACCTACCATCGAGATACAACTGCCCGGCACCGATACCGCGCCGGCGAGCAGCGCAGCAGGCGTTGCGACGGAGGATTAATATGTACATCACCCCCAAGGCTGGCCTGGTTGTCCGCAACCCCGCCACAGGCGAAATACTGCCCACAACGGGCGCGGAAATTCCGCCCGGCCCCCACAAAGCATACTGGCTGCGGCGGCAACAGGACGGAGACGTCACAATTACTATGACCGTCCCGACCCAGCCAGCCCAAACCCAGCCCACAAAGTCCAAAACCTCCAGCACTACTGAGGAGGGCAACTAATGGCCATCAGCTTTAACGGCATCGGCAACAATGTGCGTGTGCCGCTGACCCATATCGAGTTTGACAGCTCCGGCGCTGTCCGGGGTACACCTGTCATGGAGTGGCGCGTGTTGCTCCTGGGGCACCCCGAAACCGGCAATACCGGCGATACACTCAAACCCGTGCTCATCACGAGCGCCGACCAGGCCGCCGGGCTGTGGGGCCGTGGCAGTCAGATTGCCAGTATGGCCCGCATGGCCCTGCGCAATGGCAACATGCTGGAAATGTATTGCATGGCCGTGCCGGAGGATGCCGCCGCCGTAGCCGCAAAAGGCGCGGTCACGCTCACGGGCCAATGCACGGTCACTGGCGTTGTATCATTATATATAGGCGGCACACGGGTGCGGGCCAAAGCCGTGGCCGGGGAAACGCTGGCAACCACAGCAGCGCGTCTGGCCGCCGCCATCAATGCGGACAGCACTTTGCCCGTTACGGCGGTGGTATCCGCTGACAACGCTGGCCTCATCAACTTGACCTGCCGCTGGGCGGGTGCCACGGGCAACGCCCTGGACGTGCGCCTCAACTACGCTTCCGAGGATGTGCTGCCCACCGGCCTGCGTGCCAGTATTTCTGCCATGTCTGGCGGCGCTGCCGACCCCGACATGGATCAGGTCATCACCGCCCTGGGCGATACCTGGTGGAAGGCTATGGTTACGCCGTGGGTGCAAAAGAGCGAGCGTGAGCAATTAGAGGAGTGGCTCGACGCGCAGTTTGGCCCCATGCGTCAGCAGGAGTGCCAGGCCTGGGGGGCGTATCGCGGTACGCTGGCGGAAACGTCCACATATGGCAACGGCGGCAACAGCCAGCTTGTGTCCATCATGTGCGTGGGCAAGTCGCCGTCATCGCCCTGGGACATTGCCGCAGCCTACGGTATGCGCGCCGCTGTCTCCTTGGCAACAGACCCGGCCCGCCCGTTGCAAACGCTGGAGCTGACGGGCATCAAAGCCCCCGCGCGCGAGGACCGCTGGAGCCTGGAGGAGCGCAATATCCTGCTCTGGGACGGCATCGCCACCTATCGCGTCACCGAGGACGGCACCGTGCAGATCGAGCGCGAAGTCACCATGTATCAGCACAACTCATATGACACGGCTGACCCGTCCTATCTAGACGTGCAGACCGTGGCCACGCTGGGTTACTGGCGCTACGCGGTCAATGCCCGCATCACGCAAAAATTCCCGCGCCATAAACTGGCGGACGATGGCACCCAATACGGCGATGGCCAGGCCATTGTTACGCCCTCGGTCATCCGTGCCGAGCTGCTGGCCCTCTTCCGCGAGCTGGAACAGAAGGGTCTGGTTGAAAATGCGGACGCCTTCAAGGAGGGGTTGTTGGTCGAGCACAACGCGGATGACCGCAACCGCCTGGACGTGCTGGCTGCTCCCGACCTGGTCAACCAGTTCCGCATCTTCGCGATGCTTACCCGATTTGTATTGTAGGAGGAGGACAACATGCCCCAGATTACTGGCAAGGCAATAATCAAGGTTGACGGCAACCAGTGGCGCACTACCGATGGCTGCAAACTCCACCCCGGTGGTGTGGAACGCGAGGCGAAGGTGGGCGGCGGCAAGGTTCACGGCTATAACGAAAAAACCAAAGCCCCGGAATTGGAGGCCTCGGTCTACCACACTAAAGATACGGATCTCACTGCCATCAATGCCATCAAGGACGCCACCGTCATTTTTGAAAGTGACACCGGTGACAGGTATGTGCTGCGCGCCGCCTTTGTTACCAGCCAAGAGGCGCTGGACTCGGAAAATGGCACCATCGGCGTCAAAATGTCCGCAGAAGCATGCGAACGGCTGTAAGAGGTCACAGGAGGCATTATGTTCAATACCATTACTGATCCCGCATACCAGGATTCCGCCACGCTGCTGGACGGCACCATGTTGCCTATCGACCTGAAGGACGGTCTCACCCTCGGTTCCGTAACGTACAAAACCGTAGTGCTGCGCCAGCTCACCGCTGGCGATGTGCAGGACGCCAGCGAGGCTTCAGAGCGTCTCGTTGCCACGCCAACCGGGGATCTCGCTCTCGTATCCAGCCCGGCCCGCATGGGGCGAGAGATGCTGCGTCGTCAGGTCGCCCGGCTGAAGGATGATAACGGCGGCAAATTCGATGGCCCGCTGGAACCGGAGGATATGGCGCGCCTGACCGTCACTGACCTGCGTGCGCTGCAGATGGGCGTGGGCATCCTTGACGCGCACGTGGAAAAAGCCGTGGAAGCTATGGGCAAACGGGGGCGACCTGATGCTGGTTCTGCCGCACCTGCTGACGCTGGCAGTGCGGCTGGCCAGCCGGGCTAACATTCCCCTGACAGTGGCGCTGGATATGCCCGCGCCCCGCCTTTGTAACCTGCTCCGCATTATCAGGATCGCTGCCCAATGAAAACATCGCTCATCATCGACCTTGCAGGCAATCTACAAAACCGCGCCCGCCAATACTCGCAGGCGCTGTCTGGCATGGCCAGCCGTGGGCATGCAGCACTGCGGGGTTTGTCCAGCGCTGCTAATGCCGCAGGCCGTGGCATGGATGCTCTGGGCAATCGTTATACCGCTATTTTGGGAGGTGCTGGAGTGGTGATGGCGGTGCGTGGCAGTGCCAACCTGCAAGAACGTCTGGTGCGTCTAGCCATAACGGCAGATGCATCGGACGAGGCGGTCAGGGGGCTGCACGAGCGAATACTCGACGTTGCCAACTCCCCTGACATCCGCGCCGACCCGTCACAAATATTGACTGCAATTGAGTCAATCATGGAAAAAACCGGGGATCTAAAATTTGCGGAGGCCAATATCCGCAATATCGGGCTGGCAATCCAGGCATCCGGGGCAGAGGGAGGAGCAATTGGTGATATCTTTGCGGAGTTCCAAAAGCAGGGCATGAGCAGCAAGGAGGCGTTGGCCTCTGTTGATACACTCATTGCCCAGGGCAAGGCCGGAGCCTTTACGCTCAAGGATCTTGCCTCCTTAGGGCCACGCGTGGTTACAGCCTATACGGCGCTGGGACGTAGCGGGCCACAGGCCATGCGTGAGATGGGGGCTGTGTTGCAGCTCATCCGCATGGGTACTGGGTCGAGCGAGCAGGCAGCCACGGCCTGGGAGGCCATGCTCCGCACTTTTTCGGATAAGAAAAAAGTCGCTTTTTTAAAAAAGCAGGGCATCAATCTCTTTGATAAACAGGGCAATCTGCGTGCTGTCAATGAGCTGATGGTTGAAATACTGCGGGCCGCTAAAAATAAGGCCACCAACCTGTCTGATGTCTTTGACGCTGAGGCCATCCGTGCATTTAACGCCGTCCTTGGCGAACTTAAGCGTACCGGATCAGCAGACACGCTCAATGAGCTGATGCGTATTACGGGTGATGGCACGACCGTCCAAAACGATTCTGCCCGTGCGGCCAAAACAGCCAATGCTGCATGGCAAAGCTTGCAGACAACTTGGACAAAATTTGCAGACACAAATCTCGTAGGCCCTATCGAAAAAGTTACAGATGCCTTGGATAAAATTGAACCCGGCAAGTTGGAGCAGGTGCTCAATACGGCAGGTAAAACAGCCCTGGCAATGGGGGGCGTAATCGCTGCATACAAACTCGTGCAGGGTGGCATTGCGATACGCAACACCATGCGAGGTTGGGGCAACGGAACTGCTGGGACGTCAAAGACCGGGACATCACTCTCCGCAGGATTGGGTCTTAAACTCCCGTTGCCGGTGTACGTGGTTAATAAGCAGATGTCCCTCACCCGTGACGCCATGATGGGTAAGGATACAGGCATGGGCCTATCCAATGGTGGTGCGGCAAAAGGTAGGGGCATGTCCCCTGCTGCCCGCCGCGCACGGAATGCTCAGCGAGCTGGTCGCCTTGGGGGAATGGGCTACGCTATGGATGCGGCAGTGGAAGGTGGGAGAATCCTGTTGGATGATGAAACCAGCATCGGTGATAAGGCCGGTGCCGTAGTTGATGTTGCCGGACAGACGGCAGGCGGTTGGGCGGGCGGCGCTCTGGGTGCAAAAATAGGTGCCTCTATCGGCACTGTGATCGCACCTGGCCTCGGTACGGCCATCGGCGGTGCACTTGGCGGCGTTATCGGCGGCATTGCCGGATCCAAGCTGACGCAGAGTTTAACGGACGCCGTAAAGGGCTGGATGGGACTCGGCGGCGACAAAAACAACCCCGCAGCCCAGACCATGCAGCAGGCAGCAGAAACTATGCAGTCCGCAGCTCAGCAACTGGCAGCGGCCACGGCTAACGGAGTTGCTGTAGATGTCAAGGTGCAAGGCGGTGCGCAGGCAACATTAAGTAGGGGGACCGCGACCGTATATAGCGGCGATAGTTACTCAAAAGCAATAAACGAAGCACTGATGGGATACTAATGTTTACCCGCACATTTTTCAACAATTTGCGCCAGGCCAGTTTCCGGGGTGCTAAATTTGAGGTTGACGACGTTGACGCCTCAGGTGGCCGCCGCCTGGTCAAACACGAGTACCCGCTACGCGATGTGCCGTACACCGAGGACATGGGCCGCAAGGCGCGGGAGTACAGCGTCAAGGCCTTTGTGGTTCAGGGCCGCAACTACAGTTATTTTGACGCTCGCAAAGAGCTGCTCAAGGCGCTGGAATCCTACGGGCCGGGCACACTCATTCATCCCTGGCATGGCGAAATCAAGGTTTGCGTCGACCGTTACTCCATGCGCGAGAGTATGGAGAGCGGCGGTCTGCTGCAGGTCGATATTACGTTTTGCGAGGCTGGCAGCCTTGAGCAACCAGCGGCCACTGCAGATACGGCCTATGGCACCAACAAGGCCGCAGCCAGCGTGCGCGAGGCGCTCAAAAAAGAATTTTTGGCAAAGTTTGGCCCTGCCGCGCGAGAGTTGGCGGCAGTGGCCGAAACCCTGCAAACGGGTGCAGCCCTGGTTATGGAGTATATCGGCCTGCCCCAGGCGCTCATGGCCGAGGGGCTTGGCTATGCCATGTCGCTCACTGCAAGCCCCTCCGCGCTGTTTGGTGCGTTGACCGACCTCTTCGGCGGGCTGATGGGCACCACTGGTGAGGCAACGGATGCGGACACCTCATACTCATTTACGTCGACACCATCACGAGGCGTGGAACCCATTGACGAACTGCTCACCACAAACCCGGTCATTGATACGCCGTCAACCATCGCCCTGCGCAACACTATGGCGGGCATTGCTGTCACGGAGCTGGCCGCCGCCTCAGCCTACAAGGATTTTGTGACGTCTGACGACGCGCTGGCGGAGCGGGATACCACGCTGGCGGGCATTGATGCCGTAGCGCCCGTTGTCAGCGACCCCGTGTACGGCAGTTTGGCAGAATTGCGCCGGGCTGTGGCCGTTGACCTGACCACGCGCGGCGGCCAACTGCCCAGCGTGCGCAAGGTCGAGCTGCCCACCACCATGCCCGCCCTGGTGGCGGCCTATAATCTGTATGGCACGGCCACGCGGGCTGATGAGATCGTCAGCCGCAACCATGTGCGCCATCCTGGCCGCGTGCCAGGGCAGACGCAGCTAGAGGTGCTCAGTGAGTGACACGCAGCGCCAGCCAGTGCGCCCATCTGTGCGCCTGGAAGTTGACGGCAAACTCTATGGCGGCTGGAAAGATATCGAGATCAGCCGCAGCCTGGAGCAGTGCGCGGGCACGTTCAAACTGTCCGTCACCGACCGTTGGCCGCAGCAAGCGCAATCACGCCAGGTACCAGTAGGTGCCCCGTGCCGGGTGTTAGTCAACGGCACGCCAGTCATCACCGGCTATGTTGACGACGTTGAGGTCAGCTATGAATCCAACGGGCACACTTACAGTGTCACAGGGCGGGACAAAACGGCAGATCTGGTGGACTGCTGCCCGCCATCCACGCAGCTCAAAGGCGGAGGCCTGGTTGTGCTGGCGCGCCGATGGGCCGCCCTGTTTGGCGTTGAGGTTGTGGTGGCAGTCTCCAGCAGTCTGGCCACCGTGCCAAATTTCAAGTCGGATGAGGGCGAGACCTGCTTCGAGATGCTGGAGCGCCTGGCCCGAGCCAACGCCGTCATGCTGACTACCGATGGTCGTGGCCGCCTGGTCATCACCAGGGCGGGCACTGCCAAGGCCGCAGTGGGCCTCAAGCTGGGCGGCAATCTCAAAAAATTGACCATGTCCAGCAGCATGAAAGAGCGGTTTTCCATCATCACGGTCAAGGGCCAATCTGGCGGGTCGGAAAGCTGGAATGGCGCTACCAACGCCCAGGCCAAAGGCTCGGCCACAGACTCGCGCGTGCCGCGCTATCGCCCCCTGACATTGGTCGCGGAGCAGGAAGAATACGGCAGCGCCGCTACTCGCGCCCGGCACGAGGTAGCCATCCGCTACGGCAAGGGGCACAGGGTGCAAGCCACGGTCAACGGCTGGTTTGCCGGGTCAGAATTGTGGAGGCACAATACCCTGGTCGACCTGCTGGGCGACAAGGGCGCGGTGCTCAAAACCCTGCTGATTGTAGGGGTAACGTATAGGTTGTCGGACAGTGACGGCTGGATCAGCGATCTGACGCTCTCGCCCAAGGAGGCCTATGACCTCATCCCAGAAGCGCCCAAGGGCAAAAAGGGTAAAGGCAAAGACGCCGGAACCTGGGCTGATCAGGAGTGAAAAAAATATGCATGACCGATTGTTACGCAGCCTGCGCACCGCTATCTACACGCTCATCGGGCGGGCGGTACTGCACGTTGTTGACTCTGCGCCAGGCTGCCAGACCCTGCAGGTGCAGGTGTTGGCCGACGAAACCCAGGACGGAGTGGAGCACGTGGAGCCGTATGGTTTTACGAGCAACCCCCTGCCGGGTGCCGAGGGCGTGGTGCTCAACGTCGGTGGCCATCGCGGTGCGGCTGTGGGTTTTAACTTCGGCAATCGCAGTTTCCGGGCCGTTGGGCTAAAATCCGGCGAGGTCTGCATCTACACGGATGAAGGCGATAAAATCACCCTCATGCGTGAGCGTCACATGAGGGTCAAAACCCTGCACCTGGAGATTGACGCGGATGAGGATGCAACCATCACCACCAAAAAGTACACGGTCAACGCCAGCGAGGGAGTGGCCTACAACACGCCGTCCTACCAGCTCGGCAGCGAGGGGGGCGGTTGCGCCGCCCAGATGAATGCGAATCTGGCCATCAAGGGCAACACCAAACAGGACGGCACCATAACCTCAACTGGCGACCAGGTCGCCGCTGGTGTCAGCACCGCACACCACACACACCCCGGCGATAGCGGCGGGACAACGGGAGAGCCTCAATGATAATTTTGCCCGCACCGTGCATCATCTCTTGTATGCTAAATGGTCATACTGCTGTCGCCATTCGTAAGGCTCGCAGACTCGCCAACGACTGCCGCAGCGGCGGGACAACGGGAGCGCCCAATGCCTAATGACCTCGGTATATTTATGACGGAGCTGGGCGCGGACTGCGTCGCTACTGCAGGCGATGTGCTGGGCGATGACAGCTTGCGCACCGCCGTTATCCTGTCCCTGTTTTGCCACCGCCGCGCAGAGGATGAGGATGTTATCCCCGACGGCACAAACAACAAGCGCGGCTGGTGGGCCGACACCGTGGCTCCGTTGACGGACTACGGGCTGGGCCAGACGGCGGCAGACGGCGGCAAAACCGACCGCATTGGCTCCCGGCTCTGGCTCTTGAGCCGGGAAAAGCAGTTGCCAGAGGTGCTGGCCCGCGCAAAATATTACGCCGAGGAGTCTCTCCAGTGGCTGCTGGATGATGGCCGGGCCACAGACGTTACCGTTACCGCCACCAACCCGCAGCAGGGTTGGCTGGCGCTGGAGATCATCATCACTCTGCCGGACGGCTCTACCTACACCGACAAGTACAACTACCAGCCTGCAACCGGTTTTTTTAATATCCATTAAAAGACTCGCCTTCAGCCAGCACTTATTGTGCTGGCATGCCATTCGACCGCCCCACACTTACTGATCTGATCGCCCGCGCCCAGGCTGACATGGATAGCCGCCTGGACGGCGAGCCGTATCAGCGCCGCCGCCTCCTGGCCGTCCTGGCCAGGATGGAGGGCGGTGTTGCACATGGTCTGTACGGATATCTTGATTGGCAGGCGCAACAGATCATGCCGGATTCGGCAGAGCTGGAACATTTGGAGCGCTGGTCAAGTATCTGGGGCATCCCCCGCAAGGCGGCCACCAAGGCGGCAATCACCACCGGTATCAGCTTTTCGGCAGCCAACGGCACAATCATGCCCGCAGGTACGCAGATGCAGCGGACCGATGGCGTGCTGTATGAGGTGCAGGCAGATGCGGTTGCCGTAGACGGCAAGGTATCGCCTGCAATCATGGCCGTGGATGCGGGCGAGGCCGCCAACGCCGACGCAGACGTTGCACTCACCCTCACATCGCCAGTGCTTGGCGTCACCGCCACTGCTGTCACCACAACCCCCATCACTGGCGGCGCAGATACGGAGACTGATGTCTCCCTGCGCAACCGATTGCTCGCCCGCATCCGCACCCTGCCCAGCGGTGGCGCTGCACAGGACTATGTGGCCTGGGCACTCAGCGTTGCGGGCGTCACCCGCGCCTGGTGCTATCCCGGCGAAATGGGCCGTGGCTCTGTGACCGTCCGCTTTGCGATGGACGCAACCTACGACAACGGCATCCCCCTGGCTGCCGATGTGACCCGCGTCAAAGCCTATATCGACAGCGTGCGGCCGGTCACGGCAGACGTCTACGTTGTTGCCCCCGTGCCTGTGCCAATCAACTGCAATCTCCGCATCTCGCCCGATACGCCGCGCCTGCGCGTGCTTGTGGCCGAGGCGCTCTGGGCATCCCTGCGCAGGGACGCCACGCCCGGCGGCACCGTCATTGTGTCCCGCCTCAACGAGGCCATCAGCCAGACGGACGGCGAGGATGATCATACGCTCATCACCCCCGCCGCAAATATCCAGCTCGCCACCGGTCAGCTCGCCGTACCCGGCGCAATTAATTGGGGAGATTAGCCGTGGCCGATTATCTTAACCAGCTCCTCCAGCTGCAGCCGCCCGGCGAGGCCCTGCCCACGGACCCGGACAGCACATGGGTCAAACTGCTGGACGGTCTGGCGCAGGAGCTGGAGCGTGTTGACAGCCGGGCGGCGGCGCTGATCCGCGAGTCCGATCCGCGCCAGGCCCTGGAGCTGTTGGCAGATTGGGAGCGGGTTTGCGGCCTTCCAGGCGATTGCCCTATCGCCTGGGACAGCACGCTGCAGGCACGGCGCGCGGCGGTTGTTGCGCAGCTCACGGGTGCGGGCGGGCAGACAGAGGCATTTTACAAGCGCCTGGCAGATATGCTGGGCCTTGAGATCACGGTCACTGAGTACAAGCCTTTTGTTGCGGGCCTTTCACGGTGTGGTAACAGGCTCAACGGCGGGCATGAGGTGCGCCTCGTTTGGTCGGTTGTTGTGCGCGGGCAGCGTGTTGTGCGCTTTCGTTGCGGCGCGAGTCAGGCCGGGGACAAACTTTTGGGCATTGCCAATCGCGAGGATTTGGAGTGCCTGCTGCGTCGATACGCTCCAGGGCACACAACATTGGTGGTCGGTTACGAGGCCACAGGAGTATAGCAATGGATTACGCAACCCCCATAGGACAAGAGGCCCAAGGCGAGGCCGCTATCTATATTGATGGCAATCCCGAAGCCGGGATCGAAGGTTCTGCCGTGCCTGCCAAGGCTATTGAGCCGAGCATGCGCGAGCTGATCCACCTCATCCGTTTTGCAGGCCTGACACCCAGCGGCACTGATCTGGAGCAGGTGCGCAAGGCTATCGGTATGCTCATCGAATCCGCAACGCCCGGTCTGGCCACGCTGCTGCAGCCCGGCCTGGTCATGCCCGACGGCAGCACTACCACCGTTAACACCAGCGGCATTTTGTCGTCCCTCGGCGCAACCTCGTGGAGTGAAACCGTCGATTACACATCACCAATATTGGTCATTGGGCCGGATGGTGCAGTATATAAACGGTTAGCCGCATCCGGGCCGGGCGTCCCCGGAGTGGGGGCCAAAACACCCGGCGCGGCTGGCAGCGAGGACTATTGGCGCGATCTAGCAGCGGTTGTTGGGGGGTATATCCCCTACACGCTGCCCGCTGGCGAGCTTAATTTGTACGTGCGTACTGATGGGTCTGACGCCAATGACGGGTTAAGCAATACGGCGGCGGGCGCATTTGCAACACTTGAGAGGGCTGCGCAGTGGGTGCGGGAGCGGCGATTCTACGGCACTGGATATATCTCCATCCGCATCGCAGATGGCACATACATGCAAACTGCTGGTGGGTACAACTTTGCAACGACATTTGTTGATGCTGCACCGTTCTGGTTTGCCTCGGATTTATACCAGACAACCTCGCGCGAGACTTACCGCGTCAGGGTGATTGGTAATGTGGCAACGCCCGCAAACGTACTCATAAACCTGTCCGACACCCAGTCCGGCAATGCCTTATCATCGGCACATTTTTACGGTTTGTCGTTTAAGTATAACGGGTCAAGCCTATTCCGGGATAACGTTGCATCAATTTCATCGGCAACGATCACTAATTGCCGGTTTGTGATAGGGACTGCGGCAAAATCTCCGTTCTATGTCGTTTTCAGGTGTTCGGGATCTGAGGGTTATTTTTCCGGGGCCATTAGTGTCATTTTTGAGGCCGCGAAGCAGTGTGAAGCCATTTTTGCTGTTGGAAATGGTGCCTATTTTATCGGCGCATACTCACATGATGTAAACGGAAATGCTCGGAATATAAATGGCAATATTGCCGTGACTGGTAGCGTCACCGTAAATGCCACGGTTGAAGTTACAAGCGACCTGCGGGTGCTCCCCGGAGCCATCGCGCCTTGTTCATTTACGGGCAGTGGCATTACTGGGTCGCGGTATTATGCGTGGTACCCAGGTTCCATCACGACAAACGGATACGGGGCTAGTTTTTTCCCGGGCACATCTGCCGGAGTCGCAACGATGCCCGCGTCAACACTGAGCTAAGGTGGCAACATGCAAGATATATTTGTTCCGCATAACTGGCGCTGGAAGCTTGAAGATGGTCGTATCTGGAGCACTAAGCACGCCGATTTTGTGAACGAAGAAGAGGCCGCTGCATGGGCAGAGTCCAACAATATGACCTATATCCCGCCGTCTCCCGTGGATCCGCAGGGGCAGCACTCGGAACAGGGGTTACGCGATGCTCTGGATTTCTACGCCCTGCCGTTTGGTGTCCTGATGACGCTTTCCGAAGCACAGGCAGCAAAGCGCGCCTTAATCAACGCCGGGCATGAGGCGGCCTTGGCCGGGGCTATAGCCATGTCTGACCCCACGCCGTCGAATGTGGCAGTTGAAGCCGGTCTGCTGGCAGTGTCAGACCCAGAAGGGCTTGAGTATGTGCGCAATGCTCTGGCTGCCCGCCGCGATGCTCTGTTGGCCGCTGTGGATACCGCCGAGACGGCTGAAGCCGTGCGGGCCATTGCAGTCAGCTACGCTGTATAGCCACCATGAGCATTATTAACCAGATCATTGGCGGCGTCTGTAACGGCCCGGATAATCCCAAAGATGACGGGCTGACCGTGTACGGCTCCAACAACCAGCCTACAGTGGTGCGCCAGCGTGTTTACGATTTTCGGGGCTGCCCCAAAGCTGATCAGGATGAGGTTTTAAGCGGTGTTGACGGTGCCGATGTCCGGTTGTCTGGAGTTGTGATCCTGGGCGGTATCAAGGCTATCCTCGCTGGCAACGGTGACCATCCCGGCAATGACACGCTCTCCGCGCGCTGGCTGCTGGAGGATTGCGTTATCCTCGGGGCAGGCCGCCGCTGCCCGGAAGCCCAGGACGGCACAACTGTCATAATGCGCCGATGTTGGATTCATGATTGGGGGCGTACATTTGATGTTCGCGCTTTTGGCGCTTGGGCACACAGGGGCGCTAGGATTATCGCCGAGGATTGTCTGTTTACCCAGAGCCACCTTTGGCCTTGGGAACTGGACGTAATGACGGCCATAACGGATATGGGCAACCACATCGGCCAAACCGTCAACGACAACGGGCTGGCAGTACTGCTGCGCCCGCGCACCTATCTGCCCGGCCCGTGCCGTGGACTGACTGCGGATACAGGAGGGCTGGTGCTGGCAACGCGCTGTTACCGCAATCGGCCCTGGATCAAGATTGACGGCTGCAACAACTATATAGATCGGGCCGCCGCCAGAAAGATCGTTGCTCAAATCGAGACCGTATGCCCGGACATGACGCCGTACCTCGGCCAGGGGCTGACAGGGTGCTTTGATCTCGCAACCATCTGACCAAGTTTTTTGACAATCGCATAGAGGAGTAAGGATTTTACAGTGGCGGGGGCGTTAGCGCGCCCCCACCGGCCGCAAAAGGCGGGGCCAAAACCCCGCCTTGCAAATTTATTGCACAATGTGCAATGCGATCAGCACTAAGTTATTACGCTCCTAGTGGGGCGATTTTCGCGCCGCGCATCATTATGGGG
>JABNAD010000180.1_pt2 | contig 50544 bp, 42 predicted proteins | sample 7240381 | NCBI WGS metagenome assembly JABNAD01 (sample SAMN11332834, study PRJNA596920) | anaerobic digester metagenome | biome: digested sludge; isolation source: digested sewage sludge-derived enrichment culture grown on H2/CO2 | place: Germany: Goettingen
GAAACCCGAGGCCGCAGAGGGGATTTTTAGTTAGAAGGAGGGGAAGAATATGAGGGAGAAGGAAGACGCGGAAGTGAGCGGGAACTTGTAACCTGTCACTTGTAACAAATTAAGAAGAGGAAGGAGTATGAAGGAGCGCACAGAAACACGTAATTCGGCAACCCTATATGCATTGCCGCTATGGCAGTTGGAAAATGAAAATTTGTGCAAATTCGTAATATTGGTCCAATCCGTGTTCTATCATCACTAAAACAAAAAATATACACCAAAATATGGCAAACTATTTACCACTACGTAGTACTCTGGTTGCACTATTTCTGCTTATCGCGGTTCAACTTTTTGGCCAGCGCGATATTGAACCCAAACTAATTTTCTCCGATACTGCAAACTACCAGTTCTCTGGCGAATGGCAGTACCTAAGCACCGATATCTACCTGTTCAACGGGGAGAAGTTTAGCAATCTAATTAACGAGCTGGACTTTGCTAAAAAGGAGCCCAAAGGCGGTTTTTTTCGCAAAAAGGGTCTGGCCGAGGAGTATCTAGAGTACCTTTTTATAACCGCAAGCCTAAAAAACGTAAAGTTCTTTGGGAACAACGATGTTACCTATCCGCTATACAATTTCCAGATATCAAAGGATAAGGACTCCAAGTACAGAACATACGTTAGCGATAACATAGATCATATTCGCATTATCGATAACCTGCCGCTGTATTCGGCAAGCGATTACATTGACGCCGAGATACGAGTAAAAGCTATCACCAATAACGATCAGGATCAGATACTTGGACTGGTTGCCTCGCAGCTAAAGAATATCGCCAAAATAAAAACCCCAACCGATGCCGTGCTGGGCATCATTGGTGAGTTTGGTAACTTTATTGAGTCAAACACCCGCAAAAAGGAGTACCGTTTTGCCTCAACCATCAGGCTATTTGAGCAGAAGAACTTTGATACCAGACTTCACTCCGTAAAAATATACGCCTTACAAACAGCCAATAGCAGGGATATTTTGGTTGATACTGAGCCCATTTCCCTTCTTTTGGATACCATAGACCACTCATCGCTTAACAGGCATCTGCTTAAGGAGCTTATCAACCTATCGGAGTACCCATTTATTGTGGTGGCTAACTACAAATCGCTCTACAAAATGGAGCAGGTAACTGGCGATGAGGTGAACTTTGCCAATATCGAGAAGCGTAAGCTAAAGATTGAGAACGATTTCCGCACAGGCCTTATTAATGCCGATACCTATAGGCAAGAGAAGGACTTTATTGGCTTCCTAACCGTTTTTGCCAACCTAAAGAACCACCTTGAGGTTTACAGCCTTAACTACAAAACGGGTAACACCGAGGCCATTAGCGTTAGCCTGTTCCGCCTGCTACAGTTCTACCGCCAGCTACTAAAGACTAACGACGAGATTCTGTTTAAGTACAAGGGCAACAGCGCGTTTTACTCGGTTTTCAAAAAGGAGTACGAGTCCATTCTTGGCTATGCTGCGCTTTACCTTGACGACGACCACAACCTAAAGAACCTCAAAAACTTGGTTCAATCGTTGGTTTACCTGGAATCGAACCCAGTACCAACCAAACAGCCCGAAATTGAGGCTTACGTTGATGCGCTGCGATTCTCCGATGTATTTAAGCCCGAGCACACCAGCCAAAGCATGGAAGGGCAGCTAATACGCTCACACCTACAGCGTTTGGAAGACAACCTATACCAGTTGTCGTTTGAGAAGGATGTGCTTGCGCTGGAAAAAACACCAGCTTCGCCCAAAACCAAGGATGCTGCAGAGCCTTTACGCAACAAGCTGCGTAGCACATCGTGCGGAATTTGTAAAGAGAAGGGACTAGCAGCCATTAAAGCATTTGCCGCCCGAATGGACGAGTATAACCTCACCATTGCCAGAGCCAAAAACGATAGCCTTAATAGGGTGCTTCAACCTTGGTTCTTTACACAGCTTGAACGGTTAAGGCTATCGAAAAAGAACTTACAGATTATTTACCCCGAAACCAATGAGCTTGAGAGCTATACTTACCTCAATAGCAAGCTGCTAGAAGCGGAGCGGGATATTCGGAACCTACAAGATTACTCAAAAATTGACCTAACGGGCAAAGACCTTTCCATGGTACTTACCCTTAACGAGAAGGTGGTTAGGCTAAAAGCCCAGGTTGAAGAGACGTTTGGCTTAGTATGCGGCCTTAAACCCGATGTTTGCAACCAGAACTTAAAGCCTGTTACCGAGGTTAAGCCCGAAAGTGATAAGCCAACAAGCAATCTTACAGAGCTGTTCCAAACGGCTGATTCCATTGCTCGTCAGGCAAATATATTTATTGCCATTTTCGATTTTCAGCTAAAGAAGGCGCAACAGGAGAAGGAGATATCGCCAGAGAGGCAAGAAAAGGTGAGTAGCGCCGAGAGGCTACTAAATCAGCTAAAGGTGGCGGTTAACCTTTACCATGAGTCGAAGCAGAAGGGTACATCTAACCCTAAGCTTGAGAAGGATATCAACATCCTGCTTCGTGATACCAGCGATGCGCTTGCTGAACTGGAGCGTGGAACGTGAAAAGTGAAACGTTAAACGTTAAACGTTAAACGATTTGGTCACTGCCTTAATCTTGTATGCTAGGCAATTGGTGTTTGGTGTATTGTGTTTAGTGTTTAGTGTTTAGTTCTCTCGAACCTTGAACCTCAAATCTTGAATCTTGAATCTCGAATCTTGAATCTCGAATCTCGAATCTTGAATCTCGAATCTCGAATCTTGAACCTTGAACCTTGAACCTCAAATCTTGAATTTTGAATCTTGAATTTTGAACCTTGAACCTTGAACCCTATACCAAACACTAAAAACTAGACACAAAACACCCACATAAAATAAACGGGCTGTCCCCACATAAGGACAGCCCGTTTTATATGTGTACTACCAGAAGCTACTCTAGCTTAGCAGCTTCGGCCTTTGCCTTGTCAATAATGGCTTGCGCCTTTACATCGGCCTCTTTAATAACCTTTTGCGCAGAGGCTTCACCCTCCTTGCGCAGCTTATCGGCCGCTTTTTTGGCCGCTGCTTTGGCCAGAGGATTCTGGTTTTTAGCCTCATTCTCAAGCTTAGTAGCATTAGCCTCGGCCTCCTTACGGATTTTATCGGCAAGTACTGCGGCTTCGGCTCTCACCTTTTCCGCCTCAACCTCGGCATCGGCAATAAGCTTCTGAGCCTGCTCGCTAGCCTTTTTCTTGGCCTCATCCTTTGCCTGCTCTTTTACAACCTCTTTGGTCGATTCCTTTGCGCTCTGCTTAGAATCGCCAAAATCCATCTTAACCTCAGGCTTAGTAACCGTTCCCACAACCTTAAGCTTAACGTTAATTTGCTTGGGCTCCTCAACCTTAACACCCTTTGACGATGCCAATGCAGCTAGCCCCGATATTAAATCGGCACCCTTACCAAGCATGGCGGTGGGTACAGCCATTTTAACATCGTAGTTAAGGGTTTGGTCCATGCCCATATCACCGCCAAAGTTGGTTTTGATTCCAGCAATATCGGTATCGAATGGGTCGATATAAATTCTGCCATCCCTTATGCTAAACGTTGTGTTCACATCCTTTAGCGATGGATTGCGCAGCTTATCGTTTTTAAGCGCATCGGCAATTTTACCAAAGGTAGGAGAGTCATTTATGGCAATGGTTTTGGACTGGAACCGTCCCTGTGCGTTAATGGAGTTAAGCACGGGGCTCATGGTGGTATCAATAAGCGTGGTTAAATCGAACTTGGTTGATATTTTACCAGAGAGGTTTTTAGCGGCTGGCGCCATCTTCTCAATTGACGAGAATGAGCGGAAGGTTGTTGGAATATCAAAATCGGTGATATCTAGATTGAAGGCGGCCTTTGGCTCTTTGATATCAGCTGTGCTGTACTCTCCGGTCATTACCATTGAGCCCTGTAGCAGCTCCATGCCCAGCTTATCCATCATTACACGACCCTCGGCAACGCGCACTTTACCAGCAATATTGGCAATATCAAGCTTATCGTAGTAAACCTTTTTAAGGTCAACCTTTAGGTTGAAATCAATATTTTTTGGCACCTCAATTAGCGACATTGCCGTTGTATCCTCCTCAACCACAGTGGTGGTATCGGTTGGCACGCCAGACATAATCTCGTTGGCATCAATAAGGTTGGATGCAAGGGTTAGGTTACCCCTAAGAATTCCATCGCTCAGGGCAAAGGGAATAAAGTTCTCTAACCGCCCAACCATGCTGAAATCGGTTTTACCCATGCTTGCCTTAAAGGTTGATAGCTCCACAAACTTAGGGCTAAAAACCAGCTGAGTTTCCGATATTTGCAGCTCTTTTGGCAAATCGGGGCTGTTAAATACAAAGCCAGCTAGAGCAAGCTTACCATCGGCAAGGAACTTCTCGTACTGCTCACTCTCAATGTATGATAAGCGGCCGCCAAACTTAAGGTTGGCATCAAGAATACCCTTTAGCGTGATGCTATCCATTGGCACCACATCGGCTAGGGTGTTAAAGTCGATTTTGCCGTTAACAAAACCGTTAACCTCCGTATCGCTCATTGGGGTTTTAACATGAACCTCGGCAGCAAAGGGGTTTCCACCAAGGTTAAGTGCAAAGCGGTTTACATCAACAGTGGTGTTATCCTGATTGGTTCCATCAAACAGCACCTTTGTATCGATGTTGATATTGTCAACCGATTTGGGTAGGGCAGGGTAGCGGAACATGGCGTTCTCAACCACCAAGTCGAGCCCAACGTTGGGCAGCGTAGTTTCCGATACTACCCCCTTAACGTAACCATCAAGCTTAAGCTTACCTGCTGTTTGCAGCTCCTTAAAGTCGGTCATGTAAATGGCTGGAACCATTGATAGTAAGGACTTAAAGTCGGTTTTACCAGTGGCAAAGGTTAAATCGATATCAATATCATCCTTTGGCATTTTAATTACACCGCTAAAGGCAAGGAGAATATCGTTAAGGGTAAACTCGTTATTGTTAAGGGTGTAAACGCCGTTTGCCAAATCGGCACCAACCTTAGCATTGAAACCAAGCTTGGCATCCTTTACGTAGCGCATGCCATCCATGGTAAAGGATAGCGCATCGATTCCTGTTTTTACCTCAAGCTCAGTGTAATCGAGCCCCATATCGCCAGCAAGGAAAAAGTTAAGCCCCTTAATGGTAGCGCCAATTTTAGAGGAGTCGTCGGTATAGGCAAGCTGAGCGTTAATAATCTCGAACTTTTTAAGGGCAACGCGCATAGATAGGTCGGTAGCGGTGGTATCAACAACCTCCTCCTCAACTACTTCCGATGGGTAAGCAATATCCCAGTTTGCCTGTCCCAGCTCGTTAATGCGGGCGTTCATTACTGGGTTATCCAGTAGGATAGATTTAATCTGGATGTTCTTCATCCCAAAAACGCTCATGAGGTCAACCTTAACGCTGAACTCATCAAAAGCAACAAGGGTTTCACCCTCAAAGGCATCAACACCAGTAACCTTTAAGCCCTTAAGGCCAATGTACAGGTCGGGGAAGCCCTTGAATAGCGATACCTGAAAATCGGTAAACTCTACCTTAGCTTTTACGCTCTTATTAATCTCTGTTTTAGCCAGCTCCATAAGCTGTGGCTTAAACACTATAGGGATAATTATTGCCGCAGCAATAACAAGTACCAGCAAAATGGCTAGTACCAGCAGTAACCTCTTAACAATCTTTTTCATGGGCGTATTGGTTAGTCTAACAAGTTCAATTACTTTATGTTGATAATAAACTAGCAGCTTACTGGTTTTGCTCGGTTTCGTCGTTCTTCAGCTTCTCTTCAATCTTACCACCAATTCTGTTAATCTCGCTATTGATGTATAACAGCCTTAAGAAGAAGAGCATCATTAGCGGGAAAAATAGGGTTTGCAAAAAGCGGAAAAGCCAGTAGTTAAGAATATCGAAGTAGATAAGCGCCGCAAGCAGCAGCACAATACCAAGATCGAGCACCATAAAAAGCCAGTTACTGTTGCGCGATGCAAAAACCTTTGGCATAGCTTGGCCAAGTATGGTTCCATTGCTCTCGCGCATAAGGCTGTAAACCAAAAAGGTGAATAGCAATGGGGTAACAACACCCAGCACAAGTAGTATGTAAACCGATGGAAGTAGCTTAAACGAGTAGGCTATTCCAAAGGTAACAGTAAGAACCATGTTTATAGAAAAAGTAGCACCCGATCCCACCAAGTTTTTAACCCAGTAGTAGGGGAGGCTATTATAAAACTTTTCGTGTTGACTGTCCATTATAAATCCTATTAATACTAAGATGTTACAAGATGCTAACCCACATAAACAATTAGGTAAGCAGTGTAGATTAGGTATAGCGATACAAAAAGCACACCCTCGCGCCTATCAATACGCCTACCCGATCCAATAAGCACAAATGAGAATAGCAGAATACTAGCCAAACAGGTAACCAGAATATCAACATTAGAGTTGCTGTAGAATGGCAAAGGCCTTACTAACGATGAGGTCCCCAGAATAAAGAAGATGTTGAAGATGTTAGAACCCACAACGTTACCAATGGCAATATCGGAGTTCCCCTTATAGGCCGCCATTGCCGATGTTGCCAGCTCTGGTAGCGATGTGCCTATGGCCACAACCGTTAAGCCAATTAGCGATTCGCTAACACCAAGCGTGCGTGCAAGCGACGAGCCGCCATCTACAATAAATTTTCCACCAATAAACAGTAAGAATATTCCCACAAAAACCATAACAACTGCTAGCCAAGGCTTTATTTGCTTTATGGTGATATCCTCCTCTGGTGCACCACCGCTCTTAGCCGTTAAAAAGTTATAGTACAAGAAGATAGCAAAGAACGAAAAGAGCACCAACCCATCGGAACGGGATATTACAGACTGCGAAGCACCATCAATAAGCAAATCGTTGGCCATAAAGAAAAGCACCACCGCAGCCAAAAGGCTAAAGGGAATCTCAACCAGCACCGATTTTCGCTGCACATTAATGGGTTTAATAATTGCGGCGATACCCACAATTAAGAAAATGTTAAGGGTGTTGCTACCCACCACATTACCAATGGCCAGCTCAGTACTTCCCGATGCTGAAGCTAAAAGGTTAACCACCAACTCGGGCATTGAGGTACCAAACGCCACAACTGTTAACCCAATGGTTAGGGTAGAAATGCCTGCCTTTTTGGCCAGGCTCGAAGCGCCATCAACCAGCCAGGTTGCGCCAAAAACAAGGGCCACCAGGCCTAATACTAAATACAAAACATCAATAAGCATAATCTCCTCACTCTATTCGTTCAACAAGTTTAAAAGTATAGCCAATGCTTTCCATCTGCTCACGAGTTAGTATAACACCCTCGTTGGGGCGCTGGTTCAACTTTAGCGCAATGGCCAGCTGGCCCACTTGCTGCTTAAACTGAATCCTGTTCATGGAAACAGGCACACCAAGCCTAACGGACATGAGTTCTGCAGCAGCATCGTGCCCTACTGCCGAAACAAAGCCATGCCTTTCCACAAGCTCCCGTGCACTGGAAAAACTAATATCAGAAATACGGTAAAGCCCGTTTGTGGTTGCAACCGTTCCGTTAAAAAGTCCAATGGGTAGAACCTCCTGCTTCATAACCGCAAATTTGAATCAAAGGTAAGGGCAATTATCTGTTTGCGAAAAAAATTTAGCACAGATAGGCTCCGCACGCCAACATTAATTACAAAGCTTATACATTTACAAGTTCCATTGGCACGCTGAGGCAATGCACTGCGTAACGCTTTATACTGTTTAAAATATCTTACAAAAAGCATCAAGATTGTGAGGTATTTAGCAGGTAAGCATAAGGTTTACGCTTTGCAATTAACAATTTTTGTATCCCTAAAGCGTTGAAAGATTGTTACCTTTGTCAAGATTTTAACCTATATGAACTTGAAAAGAACTGTACTTGCACTACTTGCAGCATCGGCTGTTATGGTTTCTCTTCCCCGATGCGCAAAGGTTGTTTCACCAACTGGTGGAGCCAAAGATACCCTTGCTCCTGTTATGCTTAAGAGCGATCCTGCCATATACTCCACAAATTTCAAGGCAAAAAAAATAGTGCTCAGCTTTAACGAGTACGTGGTGCTCAAGGATTTTCAAAAAGAGTTCTTGGTTTCACCTCCTCTAAAGAATAGTCCAGAAACAAGAATTAGAGGAAAATCGGTAGAGGTAACCCTTAAGGATACACTTCTGGAAAATACCACATACTCCGTGTACTTTGGTAACGCTATTGTTGATAACAACGAGGGAAACCCCCTTAAACGGTTTGTTTACCCATTCTCAACGGGTAGTAAGCTAGACACAATGGCTTTTGCCGGAACGGTTATTAACGCGCAGTCGCTAGAGCCAGTTGAAGGGATAATGGTTCACCTATACACCAATCACACCGATTCCATCCCCTTAAAAGCAAGACCGGCGCAGGTTGCAAGAACCAACAAAAAGGGGGAATTCACCTTTTACAATATCCCCGCTAGGGACTACAAAATATTTGCCCTTAAGGATGGCAACTCAAACTACCTATTCGATCAGGAATCGGAAACTATTGCCTTCACCGATTCTATAGTAAAATCGAGCAGCCTAACGCCTGTTACGCTTAACGATACCGTGAAAACAAAAATGACCTTCTCTATAACCCTTAACGCCTTTAACGAGAAGAGCCAAAAACAGATACTAACCGATTACAAGAGGGAATCAGCACATAAGTTCCGCCTATCGTTTACCAAAACAGTGGAGGGGAACATTATTCTAAAACCACTGTACATAAAGCACAATGATAGCTGGTTTATTAAAGAGTATGTTACAGCAGGAAAGGATACCATAGACTATTGGATAACCGACGCTGCCGTATCTAAATTCGATACCATTTCGGTACAGCTATCCTACCTAAAAACCGATAGCCTAGGTGTACTAAGGGGACAAACCGATACCCTTAAGCTTAGGTTCACCCCAAAGGCGCAAACCAGCGACGAGGGCAAAAAAGGCTTGTTTGGTTTAGGCGGCAAGGACGATGAGGTTAAAAAGAAAGAAACCCTAAAAATTGGTACAAGTGTTAAAAAGAATGGCGATGCCATTATAGGACGACCTTTCGATTTCGATTTCCCAATCCCCTTGGCTAGTGTAAATAAGGATTTTATTACCCTTAAGGATATTACCGATAGCACAATCATTGAGAGCTACACCCTTTTGGAAGATTCGCTAAAGCCAAGACTTTACCACCTTAACCACAATTGGGAAACCGATAAAAAGTATGGTATAGAAATACTTCCAGGAGCTTTTGTTGGGCTAGATGGGCTTGAGAACGATACCATATCGTTTGGATTCAAAGGTGCCAACCCCGAAAACTATGGAATCATCATTCTTTCGATTAAGGGAACCAACAAACCAGTTATTGCTCAGCTATACGATGGCAGCAAAAAACTAGTTGCCCAGCAACGTGGAATGGCAAACGAGAAGATAACCTTCACGTTTCTAAACCCAGGAAAGTATAAGCTAAAGGTTATTGAGGATACCAACAACAATGGAATATGGGATACAGGCTGGTACCTAAAGGGCATTCAGCCAGAGCGTGTTGTATTCTTTTCCGATCCCAAAACTAAAGGCGAAATCAACATCAGAGCAAACTGGGAAAACGAAATTAGCGTAACCTTTAAATAGCAAAGCAATGTCTGTTTTAATGAACTTTGCCATGTTTCCAACCGATAAGGGTAGTAGCGTGAGTCCATATGTTAGCAAAATTACAGCCCTAATTCGCTCTAAAGGTTACAAAAGCCAACTTAGCTCCATGGGAACAATTGTTGAAACCGATACGTTACCCCAAGCACTGGCTGTTATTGAGGAATCCTATGCGCTACTCGAGTCCGATTGCGATAGGGTTTACCTAACCGTTAATATTGATATTCAGAAAAATAAGAGCAACCGCATTGAGAGCAAAATCCAATCGGTTGAAGATAAGCTCGCTAAGGGAGCGTTTTAAACATATTACCTATGCCAATTGGAAAAAAGCTGCATCAAATATTGCTACTAGGAGCAATACTTGTTTCTTCAATCACGGTTAAAGCCCAAACCTATGTTGGGATTAGAGGTGGTTATAACGTATCAACAGTATTTTTTACTCCTACGCAGTACCAAGAGGCACTTGCAGGGGCAGGAGTAGATGTTGGTTTAGCCCTTAAAACCTACCAAAATAAGTATGTAGGATTTCAGGGTGAGCTTAACCTAATTCAGCGCGGCTACACCAAACCTTACCAAGAGGTTGATATGTATAAAAGGGTGAACACCTACCTAGAGGTACCCATCTTTTTCCAAATACAGCTTCCCATTAAGCGGGTCGCCATTTTTGCTAATGCTGGTTGCTACGGAGCATTTCTACTAAGCGCAAAAGAAGGGAATAACTCAACGGGTAAATTCGAAATGACCGAATATAAACTTAACTCTCTATACGATAAACGTTTCGATTACGGGTTAGCTGGAGGCCTTGGGCTTGCTTACGAGTTTAGCTTTGGGGTTTTTCAGGCCGATTACCGAATCAACTTCGGGCTGGCCAACCTTTACAATAGCACCTGGGAGGGAATGCCAAACCACTCACGCTCCTTTACGCAAAGCGTAAACCTTTCGTACCTCTTTCCCCTAAATCTCCTAAAACGAAAAGAGCGCAAGAACAGTGAGGTTTTGCCAGTAGTAACCGATGACGTTAAAAAAGATAGCTAAGCTATTCTAAACCTAATTATTACAACATCGAGATCATGAAAAAAATACTGATTTCCATATTTTTAACCCTAAACATAGCAATGCTTTCCGTTGCACAAAGCGGATTTCAACAGGAGGGTAAAGCTTCATTTTATGCCGATAAGTTCGAAGGTCGTACCACTGCTTCGGGCGAAAAGTATAGCCACCAAAAAGCTACATGTGCCCACCTTAACCTTCCCTTTGGTACTCTTGTAAAGGTTACAAATATTGAAAACGGTAAATACGTTGTGGTAAGAGTAAACGATAGGGGTCCCTTTGCACCCGATAGAATTATTGACCTTAGCCGCTCAGCTGCCGAAAAGTTAGACTTTGTTGGCAAAGGCCTTGCCGATGTGCGCATTGAGGTACTGGACGAGTACGGAAATCCTACTACAAAAATTCCTGTTACTGTTGATTCTAAAATTGAGCAACCCAAAGAAACAACACCCACAGAAAAACCAGTGGATACCCAAAAACCAAAGCAAGAGGAACCTAAACCAGCACCACAACCAGAAACAAAAAAACCAGTACTTCCGCAAGAGCTGCAGCAACCAGAAGTTAGCCCAACAGAACTATACTCCATCTCCATCGATCGTCAGGAACCCAAAGGATTTGCGCTACAAATTGGAAGCTATAAGGAGCTGGTAAACCTACTTCGCATTGCAAACGACCTTAAGGAGTCGCTTAAAAAAGAGGTGCGTGTACAAGTGGTTACCATTGGCAACGACAAGGTTTACCGCCTATTGGTTGGGAGCTTTAGCTCCAGAGCCGAAGCCGATAAGTTTAAGGCTAAAGCTGCTAGCATTTACCCCGATTGCTTTGTTACTGAACTAAAGTAGCACAATAGCATGGAAAGCGTAATTGTTGTTGCCGGGGGTTCCGGAACCCGAATGGGCGCAAGTACTCCCAAGCAGTTCCTTCTGCTTAACGGTAAGCCAATTCTGATGCATACCATTGAGCAGTTTTACGCTTACAATCCGCAAATATCCATTGTTTTAGTGCTTCCCAAAAATCAGTTCTCAAATTGGGAATCGCTATGCGAAGAGTATTGTTTTAAAATAAAACACACCACGGTAGCAGGTGGCGACACCCGTTTCTTCTCTGTAAAAAATGGGCTGGATTCCATTAGCAGCAGCGGCTTAGTAGCCATACACGATGGCGTTAGACCCCTTGTTTCCCAAGAAACCATTTCCCGCTGTTTTACTGCAGCAGCCCAAAAGGGAAATGCAATACCTGTAATAAAACCTGTTGAATCGGTTAGATTACAAACAGATAACAACCAGAGCCAAAGTGTTAATCGCGACCATGTTTGGTTGGTACAAACCCCACAAGTATTTAGTACGGAGCTAATTAAGCGCTGTTACCAAACCCCATTTAGTCCTCTCTTTACCGATGATGCTTCTGTAGCCGAGCACAATGGCATTACCATAAATCTTGTTGAAGGGAATAGAGAAAACATCAAAATAACTACTCCCATGGATATGGCTTTTGCCAGCGCAATTAAAATATAAGTGTTTAGTGTTTGGGAATTCTGCGTACATGAGTTAATACACTGCCCTAGAGGGACGAAATCTTTGTATGAATAGATATTAGATTCAAGATGTTAAATTTAAGATGTTAGACGTTAGATAGGGCTTTGAAGTTCATCTTTTACTTTAAAATTTATAACCTCTCCCTTAAAAACTCCGTGTTCTCCGCCTTTACTCTGAATCTCTGTCCTTCCTCTTCTTCCTAACATTCCTCACATTCCTCATATTCCTCATCTTCCTCATCTTCCTCACATTCCTCATCTTCCTCACATTCCTCATATTCCTCATCTTCCTCACATTCCTCATCTTCCTCATCTTCCTCACATTCCTCATCTTCCTCATCTTCCTCACATTCCTCATATTCCTCATCTTCCTCATCTTCCTCACATTCCTCACATTCCTCATATTCTATTCACCCAACTACTCCCAATAGCTCCCAGCTCTTTTCCCAATTACTCTTTGAACTATGGCAAATAGCTAGTAAATTGGGCTCCTGTATAAACTCTAAAAAAGAGAGATCATGTTCGATAAAACAGTCTATACTGAGCGCAGGCTTAAGCTAAGAAAGAAAATTCGCTCTGGTTTAATCCTGATTCTAGGAAACACAGAATCTCCCATGAACTATCCAAACAACACCTTCAGGTTTAGGCAGGATAGTAACTTCTTGTACTTCTTTGGTATCGATCAGCCCAATATGGCTGGCGTTATTGATATTGAGGATGGCAAGGATTGTATTTACGGCAACGACGTAGATATTGACGATATTATCTGGATGGGTCCACAACCCACCGTTAGCGAACAAGCGGCTCAGGTTGGCGTGCTTTGCACACACCCTATGAAAGAGCTTGCCTCTACGCTACAGCGCGCCATTAAAAATGGCCGAAAAATCCACTTCCTGCCCCCTTATCGTGCCGAAAATGTTGTGATGCTTGAGCAGCTTTTGGGAATTAGCACCCAAATGGTTAAAAAGTACGCCTCGGTTGAGCTAATCAAGGTCGTTGTTGCTCTTCGTTCGGTAAAGGAAGATGTTGAAATTGTTGAAATAGATAAGGCTTGCGATATTGGCTACCTAATGCACACAACCGCCATGAAAATGGCAAAGGTTGGTGCCACGGAGCTTCAAATTGCGGGTGCAATTGAGGGTATAGCACTATCGTACGGACATATGCCTTCGTTCCCTATCATCCTTTCTCAGAATGGCGAAACGCTGCATAACCACGACCACTCCCAAATGCTTAAGGAGGGTAGGCTAATGCTTACCGACGCTGGTGCCGAAACCGTTTCTCACTACGCCTCGGACTTTACCAGAACATCGCCTGTTGGAGGCGTATTCACACAAAAGCAGCGCGAGATATACAATATCGTTCTTAACGCAAACAACACTGCCATTGGCCTAGCCAAACCCGATGTAACCAACCTTAGCCTCCATTTAGCCGCTGCAAGAGTTATTGCCGAAGGTCTTAAAGGGCTTGGTATTATGAAGGGCGATGTTGACGAAGCTGTTGCTAACGGAGCTCACGCGCTATTTATGCCCCACGGTTTGGGTCATATGATGGGTATGGATGTTCACGATATGGAGGATCTGGGTGAAAACTATGTGGGCTACGACGACGAGATATCTCGTTCTAACCAGTTTGGTACAGCCAACCTTCGCTTAGGTCGCCGCTTACAAAAGGGATTTGTGCTTACCGTTGAACCTGGTATCTACTTTATTCCTGCGCTTATTGAGAAGTGGAAAAGCGAAAAGATTAACACCTCGTTCATTAACTTTGATAAGCTTGAGGATTACAAAACCTTTGGGGGCATTCGCCTTGAGGATGATATCCTTATTACCGATAACGGTTCGCGTATTCTAGGCTCTAAGCGTGTTCCTATTACCGTTGATGAGGTTGAAGAAACCATCCGTGGCTAGTATCCAACACCCAATAACAATACAGAAGGCGGTCTTTACCGCCTTTTTTTATTTTAGGAAAGGAAGAGGAGGAATGTGAGGAAGAGGAGGAATTAAGAGGTAGATTTCTGTAGCACCACAGCAATTTGTGGCGATTTTGAAATTAACGGAATTCTACCATTATTCTCCCACATATGTAGCGCCACAAAAACGATATTTATGGTAGAGGAATTACCGTACCCCTTACAGGGTTTGAAACCCTGTAAGGGCTTGTCCCCTTTAGCGCCTCCGCGAACAAACAACCAGCCACGAAGTGGCGTAATCTCAATAACCGTGGGCTATGTGAAGCAGCCCACGTGAAGCAGCCCACAGCGCCTCGGCCCTGAAAGGGTCGAACCCATATAGTAAAGCCCCTTCAGGGCTTATTCCCATCACCTAGCATACCCCGTGGGTTTTGCACCCACGGTTATTCAGGTTTTGGCCTTTCAGGCCATTCAAATCGGGAATAGGAGGAATATTGCTGTAGCGCCACAGCATGCTGTGGCGAATTAGTAAGTGTACATCGCACACACACGTAGCGCTACAGAATCTTATGGCGATTTATGGCAGCAAAAATTAATAAAAACACCAGACAGGGCTTCTAATCCAGCCAGGGGTTCTTTTTTCGCACCCTTGCGCCTTAACAAGAAATCAAAGTTTAGATCTTTGCGAGAAAATATACTAAAATGCCTCCGATGCTGTGAAGTACAGTGCAGCATCGCCTTTTTCGGTTATACCAACATCAAATCGGAGATGCACTTTTGCTGGGCTAACCTTAAAGCGTAATCCACCCCCAGCAGAGTACCTAAAACCATGAAACGTAAGGTTCGATAAATCGTCAGATACTTGCCCCATGGCGCCAAACATGGCACCCTTTAGCCGCTTATAAATTGGGAAACGGTACTCCAGCTGTCCCGATAGCATTAGCATATCCCTATAGCGTCCCTGGTAGTAGCCCCGCAGTATTTCATTACCTCCCAACGATGGCATTTGCTGAAAAGGTGTATCGCCCCAAGTAAAATCGGTATAAACCTGCAAAGCCACGCTGTGTTGGCCCACAATGGAATAGAAGTTTCGCAAATCTAGAGTTAAACGACTATAGCTAAGGCTACTCCCAAAAATCTTGCTATTAACAAGTAGCGATAACTTGTAAAACTCCCCGTTAAGCGGGTAAAAATTATTATCGCGGTTATCCCAGGTTAGCAAAAATCCCAGTCCAGATGTTCTAAACGCGTTGGTTCCGTTTAGTCCACTGTTTTCAAGCTTGCCTTCACTATCAAACTTAGCAATATCGGAGTAGGCAAACTGGTACTGTATTCCCGCCATAATGGTTCCAAACATTACCCTTTGCCGCTGAAAAAGAATGGAAAACATTCGTGGGGTATAATTCTCCTCAAGGGTATCGCTGGTATTATTGCCTATGCCCCAAAACCTATCGGGATAGTAGCTAAACTTAAGGTGACCCGAGTAGTAAAAATTTCTGTTGGAAGTGTATATTTTAGGGTACAGCCCAAACTGAAACTGCTTGCGCTGGGTGTATATTGCTGTTCCCTGAATGTTCGAGGCTTTATTAACACCCTCTTTTATTCTGTAGTAACCAGCCGAAGCACCAAAACCCCATTTAGTCTCCTCTCCATAAAACAGAATAGGAATGGCAACATAGCTATTATTGCCAATCTTTTTACCCCCGTTAACAAGTAACGAATCAAGAGTTTGAGCCTTTGGCTGTGCTATACCAGTTAATGATATAGCCAATAAACATGCAACCCTAAACTGTACTAAGCGCATATGAATAATGTATGTACCACAAAATTAGCCACACTTATTTAATAACCAACAAATAGTACTCTCGGCTTTATTTGCCCATTCCAACTTAACAACAGGAATCAACCTTTAGTTCTCCGCACTAAATGCAGTTATCAACAACAGGTATTAACTAACTACACATTCACTATCAATACATTACAAACTTATTAACAGCTGCTATTTTCACTTTTTCTAGTCAACCCGTTTTTTAGCTAATAACCCGTTAGCAAATTGTTAGCTTTTAGGTGGTGAAAATCTCTAAACTTTTTTTGCATTTTATGTGCCTATACCCAATTAGAAATATTTGCCTAAAATCAAATAGCATTTGCTAAAAAGTAATGATGAGATCTTAACAGCTATTCAACCTTGTTAACAGTTGTTGAAATCGTATTTTTTATCAAAACAATTGAAGCTAACAAGCTGTTAATATCGTTAGAAAACAATTGTATTTCAGGACTAATTAAATTTACTGCCTGTTAAAAATTTGTTATCATCATTTTAATATCCAATTTTGCAACCCAACCCAATTTTTTTTTTGAACCAAGCTAACAGCCTAACATCATCATAAGGTTTAAAATTTTAAAAAAAATGAATGATATTAATAATAGATTTGTTGATAAAGGTTTTATAGACCTTCCTGTGGCGAGCGATGTTGATTTGGTAAAAGAGATTGCACGGCTTAAGAAAGAAAAGAACGCTATAATTCTTGCTCATTACTACCAAGAGAACGAAGTACAGGATATTGCCGATTTTTTAGGTGATAGCCTAGCCCTATCGCAAGTAGCAAAAAAAAATGATGCCGACATAATAGTTTTTGCAGGTGTTCATTTTATGGCAGAATCAGCAAAAATTTTGAGTCCACAAAAAAAGGTGCTTATTCCCGATTTGAATGCTGGCTGTAGTTTGGCCGATTCTTGTCCACCCGATGCGTTCAAGGAGTTTGTAGAGGCTCATCCCGATCATGTAGTGGTAACTTATGTTAATACATCTGCTGCAATTAAAGCGTTAAGCGATATTACTTGCACATCTACCAATGCTGTTGATGTTATTAATAGCATTCCGGTTGATAAGCCAATTATTTTTGCTCCCGATAGGAATTTGGGTAACTACTTACAAAGGGTTAGCGGGCGTAGTAATATGCTTATTTGGGATGGTGCTTGCCATGTGCACGAAGAGTTTTCGCTTGAGGGTATATTGGCACTTAAGAAGGAAAATCCCGATGCTTTGGTTATTGCGCATCCCGAGTGCAAAAAGCCTGTTTTGTTGATATCCGATTTTGTTGGTTCAACTGCAGCATTGCTAAAGTTTACAACCACAAATGAGAGTCAAAAATTCATTGTGGCAACAGAATTTGGTATTCTTCACCAAATGCAAAAGGAGAGTCCAAACAAAACTTTTATACCTGCTCCTCCAAAGGATAGTACTTGCGGTTGTAACGAGTGTTCTTTTATGCGCTTAATTACGCTTAAGAAGATATACAATACACTTCTTTACGAATGGCCAGAGGTACATGTTGATGCTCATATTATTGAGAAAGCAGTGAAGCCAATTCAACGAATGTTAGATCTTTCCAAATAGATAGTAATGAGCGATAACGTTTTTCGTAACGGAAAAATGAACGAGTCGGAAAAGGATATCGAGCTTAAAATTAGGCCTGCAGAGTTTACAGAGTTCTCTGGGCAAGGCAGAATTGTTGATAACCTAAAGGTTTTTATTGCTGCAGCTAAAATGCGTGGCGATTCTTTAGATCATGTTCTTTTACATGGTCCTCCTGGTTTAGGTAAAACAACTCTTGCAAACATTATATCCAATGAGTTAGGTGTAGCGCTTAAAACTACATCGGGTCCAGTTTTAGAAAAGCCTGGCGACCTAGCAGGATTGCTTACTAATCTTAGTAAGGGCGATATACTATTCATTGATGAAATACACCGCTTAAGTCCAATTGTAGAGGAGTACTTATACTCTGCAATGGAAGATTATGTAATAGATATTATGATTGATAAGGGGCCTAGCGCAAGAAGTATTCAAATAGAGCTAAACCCTTTTACTTTAGTTGGTGCAACTACTCGTAGCGGCTTGTTAACAAGTCCGCTTAGAGCGAGATTTGGAATAAAGTGTTTGCTAGAGTACTACGATACCAATGTTATTCAATCTATTCTAAAGAGATCGGCATCAATACTTGATATTGAGATAGATGAGGATGCATCGTATGAAATTGCTAGGAGGAGTAGGGGTACTCCGCGTATAGCAAATGCTTTGTTAAGGCGTGTTAGGGACTTTGCCCAAGTGAAGGGAGATGGCTATATTGACCTTAAAATAGCCAAATATTCGCTCGATAACCTACAGATAGACTCAAGGGGTCTGGATGAGATGGATAATCGAATTTTGAATACTATTATTCATAAATTCAACGGCGGTCCTGTTGGAATAAATACAATTGCTACTGCAGTGGGCGAGGATGCTGGTACTATTGAAGAAGTTTACGAGCCATTCCTAATAAAGGAAGGCTTTATTAAGCGCACTCCACGCGGTAGAGAGGTTACCCATTTAGCATACGAGCACCTTAAAATTGAAAGACCTTCAAAGCAAGGAAGTCTTTTCTAAGTAAAATTTGATATTTTGTTTAGAAGGGCCTTGTTGAGAAGTTGAATCTTTTTACCCGATAAGCCTATTAGCTTTTCCGATTTAAAATCGGAGAGCAATCTAATTACCGATTCAGTGGCGGTACCAACTATGTTGGCCAATTCTTCTCTGGTAAGGGTTACTTTAAGAGTACCATCGGGTTCGGTTCCAAAAGTCTTATCCAGCATAAGTAGTACTTCTGCCAAACGTTCCCTAACAGTTTTTTGGGCAATATCCTTTATGTAGCTATTGGCTTGGTTAAGCTCTTTGCACGATAGCTGCATTAGGGATAGTGAAAAGTCAGAGTTCTTTTTTACAAGGTCAAAAATAACCTGTGCTGGAATATAGCATATTACTGCATCCTCAATAATTTCTGCAGTAGTGCATGCTGCTTCGTTGCTAATTACCGATCTGTAACCAGTAATATCGCCCGACTTTGCAAAGGCAATAATTTGTTCCTTTCCTATTCCACCTGTCTTGTATATTTTAAGGATACCAGACATAACACAGTAACAACCAGTAATTCTAGTACCTTCCCGGTATAGAATTTCTCCCCTTTTGTACTTATTGCAGCTTTTAGACTTTTCTAAATAGTCTGTTTCAGCCTCATTAAGAGACCTAAAAAGACTGTTAGAGGTAGATTTGCATCCTAAACAAGTTGGATTAATTTCATCCATGCTGCTCAAACTTTGAACGTATTAAAACTGATTACCGTGGTTGTAAAGATAGCTCTAATAACATTGATACTTGTTATTAGAGCTATGTAAACAGCTTGTTATATTACTCCCTGAAATTGTTCAAGGAACCTAACATCGTTTTCGAAATACAAACGTAAATCCTTAACCTGATATTTTAGCATGGCCAAACGTTCAACACCTATACCAAATGCAAAACCCGAGTACACTTCGGGGTCAATATTGTTATAGCGCAGCACGTTAGGATCAACCATACCACAACCTAGCACTTCTAGCCAGCCAGTGTATTTACAAACACCACATCCTTTGCCTCCACAAAGCTTACAGCTAACATCTACTTCGGCCGATGGTTCGGTGAATGGGAAAAACGATGGGCGTAACCTTATTTTTGTTTCGGCTCCAAAAAGCTCTCTGGCAAGGTATAGTAGCGTTTGCTTAAGATCGGCAAACGATACATTTTTATCAATGTACAATCCTTCAACCTGATGGAAAATACAATGTGCACGCGCCGAAATAGCTTCATTTCTAAAAACCCTACCTGGGCAAATTACCCTAATTGGAGGTTTGGAAGTTTCCATAGCCCTAACCTGCACAGAGGAAGTGTGCGTACGCAAAAGAATATCAGGATTCTTCTCAATAAAAAATGTATCCTGCATATCCCTTGCTGGATGCTCTGGTGGAAAGTTAAGTGATGAGAATACGTGCCAATCATCCTCAATCTCTGGGCCTTCAACAACTTTATAACCAATTGCTTGGAAAATTGAATAGAGCTCATTCTTAATTAGCGATATGGGATGCCTAGTTCCAATTTCAATAGGTTCACTTTGTAATGTTAAATCGGGTTTATTTGCTACTACTTTAACATTACCTAAACGATCCTTTTCGGTGTTAATAAACTCCTGAACTTTGTTCTTAAGCTCATTAATTAGTGCACCAACCTCACGTTTCTTTTCGTTGGGAACTTCCCTAAAATCGTTAAAAAGTTCAGTTACCAACCCCTTTTTACCTAAGAACTTAATTCTTAGATCTTCAACCTCCTTTAAGCTTTCCGCTTTAATTGCATCAAGCTGTTGCTTAATGCTCTCTATCTTATTGTAAATCATAGTTCCCTTTATTCACAATTTTAACTTTCATTATAATGTCCTTAACTGGTCTGTCAAATGAATCGGTTTCTACATTGGAAATTGCTTCAACCACATCTAAGCCTTCAACCACCTCACCAAAAACAGTGTAATTACCATCTAAGTGAGGAGTGCCACCAATTGTAGTGTAAATGTCACGCTGCTTATTGGAGAATTTAAACTTGGGATATGCGTCCCATATTTTCTTTAGGGTATCTTGAACACTTAGGCTAACCTTAGAGTAGTCAACTTTTTTACCTGCATCAAGTAGTCTTTCCGTTTCATTGGTGATTAGTTCACTTTGCAGCTGGCTAAATGATTTGGCATTGTAGCGATTTTCTAACAAGTCAAGCTCTTCATTGGTAAATACCTTACCAACTACAATGTAGAACTGAGAGCCAGATGAATTTTTATCGGGATTAACATCATCTCCTTCTCTTGCCATTGCTATTACCCCTTTTTTGTGGTAAATAGTATCTACAAATTCGGCTGGAATTGTATAATCGGGTCCACCATTGCCATAAAGTTTCATAGGTTCTGGATTTTTAGAGTCTGGATCTCCACCCTGAATCATAAATTCCTTAATCACCCTGTGGAAAATGGTTCCATTAAAGTACTCCTTATTTGCTAGATCAAGGAAATTCTTGGTGTGTTGCGGAGTTTGATCGTACAACTTAACAACAATATCACCTTTGTTTGTGCTAATTTTTACAATTGCACCCTCATCTTTATTGGAACAGCTAGATAATGTTAAAACAGCAGCTGCTACAAATGATAATAGCCCAAATATTTTTTTCATAGTTCGTGTTTTGCCTAACTTAGTTGCTATTATTTATTCAGGTTGTAAAGGTATTAAGTTTGTAATAAAAATTAATATGTTGCGAAATCTTTTAACCATATTGATGGTGTGTGTTTTTGCCAGTTCTTATTCCCAAAAAGTTGGATTAGTTCTTAGCGGCGGTGGAGCAAAAGGTTTAGCGCATATTGGCGTAATTAAAGCATTAGAGGAGAATAACATTCCTATCGATTACATTGCTGGTACTTCCATGGGTGCAATTATTGGAGGTTTATATGCCATGGGATATACTACCGATGAGATGATAGAAATTTTTCAGTCTCAAGAGTTTTACCAATGGTCCAACGGAATTATCCCCGATGAGTACACTTTTTACTACAAACGTTTGGACGATGATGCTTCCATGTTTACTATACCAATAAGAGTTAAGGATTCTATACCTAGACCTAAGCTTCCTACTAATCTTATTCCCACTCACCAAATGGATTTGGTTTTTATAGAACTCTTTAGTGGAAGCTCTGCAGCCTGTAGTTACAACTTCGATAATTTGGTGGTTCCTTTTAGATGTGTTGCATCTGATATTTTTAATAAGAAAGCAGTTGTTTTTCGGGGAGGTGATCTTGGTACAGCAATCCGCACATCTATGACTTTTCCTCTATATTTCAAGCCTATTAAGGTTAACGGAAATCTACTTTTCGACGGTGGTATTTATGACAATTTTCCATGGAAAGTTCTTTACGATGATTTTAAACCCGATTTTATTGTTGGCAGTAATGTAAGTGGAAATAGTTTACCTCCCGATGATGATGATTTAATTGGGCAGATTGAGAACATGATTGTTTTTCCTACTAACTACGATATGCCCGATAGCCTTGGTATAATTATTAACTCAAAATTTTTTGATGTTGGCACTCTCGATTTTGATAAGGTTGAAGCAATTATCGCCGAAGGATATCATAATACTTTAAGGAAGATTGATGAGATAAGGAAAAGTATCCCTCGCCAATCGGATTCTCTTCAACTTGCCACATCACGTAATATTTTTCGTAAAAAGGTTCCCACGCTTCGGTTTTCCAATATTGAGATTAACGGTGTTAAGAATGTTCAGAAAACTTATATCGCTCGAAATATTAGAAAGAAGTCTTCGGTAATATCCATAGAAAGGTTTAAAAAAGAGTATTTTAGATTGATTGCCGACGAACATATTGATAGGATATTTCCAACTGCTAAGTTTAACGATGAAACTAAGCTTTTCGATCTAAATTTAAATGTTGATTTGCGACCTAAGTACAACCTTCAAATTGGAGGTAACATATCATCAACATCACACAATCAAGGTTTTATAGGTTTTTCGTACCGATACTTCAGACGGGCTGCCAGTACACTACAGTTTAAAACCAATTTTGGTAGGTTGTTTACTGGTTTTAATATTGGTTTTAGGCAAGATTACCCTACACAAATTCCTATGTATGTGAGCTTGCAAAATAGTGTATCGCGTTACGATTTTTACAATACTAGTAACGATCCCTTTTTTATTGATGTAGTTCCTTCATATCTTATAAAGACTGAGGGTCATACAAAGTTCGATATCGGCTTCCCAATACAGAATAACTCTAGGCTGCGTACAAACTTTACTGTTGGGAATACTTGGTACGATTATTACCAAGTCGATAACTTTAAGAAAGCCGATAAGCCAGACAATACTCGACTCTCATATTTTCATACACACTTAAGTATTGAGAAAAATTCATTGAACTATAAGCAGTATGCTTCAAAAGGTAGGCAACAATTTATACGCTTTGGTTATACATATGCTAGAGAGATACACGATCCTGGTACAACCTCACTAATTCTTGATGAAGCAACAGATTATCATAATTTTATATCGTTACGAGTTTACAATCACAGTTACCACCGTTTAATTGGACGATACTTATGGTTTGGTTTTTTGTTTGATGCTACATATTCTACTTTGGATGAGTTTAGAAACTACAAATCATCCCTTGTTATTGCACCTCATTTTACACCTTCGGTTCACAGTGAAACAATTTTTTTACCTAGCTATAGAGCTAATACCTATGCGGCAGTTGGAATTGAACCTACACTTATTTTTGGGCGTAGAACATTTATTCAAGGTGGTGCTTATGCGTTTCAAGCTAAGAATCAGCTGTTAGAGAACGATGATAAATCAGTTCTTGTAGCTGATTATGAGTTTGATCCCAAGTTTTCTTTTAACCTAGGTTTTGTTCATCAAACCCCATTTGGGCCTGTTAGTATTTTTCTAAATTATTACGATAAAGAGAGCTCTAACTACTATATAACCTTTAATTTTGGCTATTTAATTTTTAACCGAAGGGGAATAGAATTTTAGGTTATGGGGGTACTAAAAAAGTTAGCAGGACAAACTGTACTGTATGGTTTAAGTAGTGTAGTTCCAAGATTTTTAAACTATTTACTTTTCCCAATCTATACTCGATTTTTTAATCCAAGTACCTATGGTGTACATACCGAACTATACGCGTACCTGGCTTTTTTACTCATTTTGTTAACTTTTGGATTAGAGACTGGTTACTTTAGATTTGCTACTAATGGTGATGAGGATAAGGGAAAGGTCTATTCCAATTCATTTTACTTCCTTATTTCAACAGGACTTTTATTTGTAGCATTGCTTTTTGGTTTTACAGATTCTATAGTTGCTAGTTTAGGTAGCGAGTATCATCCTTTCTATATTTATTTTCTAGTTCTTGTAATTTTCTTCGATTCTGCTTCGGCGTTACCCTTCGCTAAGTTGCGTTTATTAAACCGACCAATTGTATTCAGTTTCTTTAAAATTGGGAGTGTAGCCATTAACCTTCTTTTCAACGTAATATTTCTATACATAGTTCCTAAGTATTTTCCTCAGTGGCAGTATTTTCTATTTCCCGAGAAGTACTATGTAGGTTATGTTTTTCTTGCAAACCTTATAGGCTGCGCTTTAACATTTGTTGGTTTACTAATTTTTATGGGCATACCAAAATTTGATTTTGATGCCAAGCTTATAAAACGTTTGTTAGCCTACTCTTTGCCACTGCTAATAGCTGGTTTAGGTGGAACTACTAATGAGAGTTTTGATAGGATTTTTTTAAAGTACCTTTTGCCCGATAATGTTGATGCCCTTTACGAATTGGGTATTTACGGTTCTAATGTAAAACTGGCTGTTTTAATGGTTTTATTCATTCAGATGTATCGGTTTGCTGCAGAACCATTTTTCTTTTCGTACAGCAAAAAGGACGATTCTAAACAGATGTACGCTAAGTTGCTCAAGTACTTCATTATTTTCTGTTTAATCATATTTTTAGGTGTTTCTCTTAATCTTCATCTTTTTCAGTTTTTAGTGGGTCAAGAGTTTCGAGTTGGTTTATCTATAGTACCTATACTGTTGATGGCCAATTTACTGTATGGTGTTTATTTTAACATAAGCGTATGGTATAAGCTAACAAACAAAACTCATTACGGAATTATATACACATTTACTGGTGCTATAGTAACCATTGCTATAAACTTTGCTTTAATCCCTCTTATTGGTGCATATGGAGCGGCATTGGCACGACTAGTTTGCTATTTTGTAATGACAATTGCTTGTCTTTACGGGGCTTACAAGTTTTATAGTATTCCTTACGATGTTAGGGCAATTTTGCAATACTTTTTAGTTGCACTTGCAATATTTTTAAGCATTTTCTTTATTCCAACTAGTTCATTTTTTCTGCAAACGTTATTAGGTTTAGCTGGAATAATTCTTTTCCTTATCTTCGTTATTTATAAGGAAAATTTGTTTAATAGTTTACTATCTTTTGCTCATGGAAGTCAAAATAATAAATAGGTCCAATAACCCCTTACCAGAGTATGCTACTAGTAATAGCGCTGGCGCCGATATTAGAGCATTCCTGGAAAAGCCAATTGTTTTAAAACCTTTACAGCGTGCTTTAGTACCCACTGGTTTATTTATTGAGTTGCCTGTAGGATTTGAGGCTCAGATTAGACCTCGTAGTGGATTAGCTTTAAAAAAGGGAATAACTGTGCTAAATACTCCTGGTACTATTGATTCTGATTATAGAGGTGAAATAGGCGTTATTTTAATTAACCTCAGCTCAGAAGATGTAATTATTGAATCTGGTGAAAGAATTTGCCAGATGATTATAGCGAAGCATGAAACTGTTACGTTTAATTCTACAAATTTACTATCCGATACAGAAAGAGGAGGAGGGGGCTTTGGGCATACAGGCACAAAATAGATACTTAAATATTACTATACTTTTAGTTAGCTTATCCCTTTTTAGCATTTCGTGCACTAAGAGATTAGCTAATGAGGGTAAAGTACGTTTTAGCGATACCATTTATAGCAAGTATCTTTTCTACGAGGGGTTGAAGAATAGACTTTTTGGCGATAATGCAATGGCCTTAAAATACTATTCCGAGGCTTCTAAGTACTACAAGTCTTGCGAACTTAATCATGAGTTATACAAGGTTAGTTTGGCTATCAATAACTATGATTTGGCAGTATCAAGTTTGCGCAATGCATATACTGAATGTCCACTGGATATTGATATTGCTAAGGATTATATTTCGTATCTCTATAATCTTGGCGAGTTAGATTCTGCGTTAACTATTAGTAAGAATTTGCTTTCTCAGAATCCTGTTACTTATGAGCTTCTTTTCTTTAACACTTTAATATACCAGCAGCGCGAGTTATACGATAGTACGCTTCAAACCTGCAGTAAAATTGAGCGTTACTTTGGTAAAAACTTTGATATTTTTCAGCTCAAAGTAGATGCTTTAGTTAGGTTAGGAAAGGATTCTTTAGCACGCTCTATTTTGGTAGATGAGTTACCGCAGTATTCAACTATACCAGAACATTACTTTTTCCATGGTAGCTTTTTATTTCAGTCGGGTAATGATTCGTTAGCTATTACAAAGTTTTCAAATTATATTGAGGTTAGTAGCTATTCCATGCAATCCATCGTGCGCAGTTTAAATGCGTTGAGTAATAATGGAGAAGCCCGTGTTGGATTTAATTGGTTAAAAACATACTACTTGCAAAAGCATGTTAGTAGCGAGGACTTACTTTTTCTTTTGAACCAGTTTTTCTACAATCCTAAGTTTACTTCCGATAACAGGCTCGATATACTATCACTTCTTGACTTGATGGAGGTAAGCGGTTATGATAAATTGGCTTTAAACGATATTAGATACCGTTTTTTTAGCATAATTGGTGCTGCACCACAACTACTAGAAACTTTAAGGCAGAAACATGCCATTAGTAACCTTGATTCTTTACAGTGGCTTCAGTTTTTAGAGTTACAATTGAGTTTTGGGGCACCCGATTCTGTTATCAAATATTCCAGCGAGGCACTTACTGTAACCAATAGAACTCGTGTTCATTTCCTTTCAGGTATAGCATATCAGTTTAAAGGCGATCATGAATCAGCCATTGCATCTTTTAATTCTGGACTTAAGTTCCTCAATTTTAGGCAGGATTCTACATTTTCCAGTCTTTATTTAGGACTTTTAGGCGATAGCTACTTTTCACGTGGAACATTAAAAGAGGCCTATAGCTGCTATAAAAAGTCGCTTAGATACAATCCCGATAATCATAATGTTCTTAACAACTACAGCTATTACTTATCTATTAACGGTGGTGATCTAGTTAAAGCTGAGCGATTGTCAAAACGCGCTGTTGAGTTGCAACCCGACAATGCGAGTTATCTTGATACATATGGTTGGATACTTTATCTGCTGGGAGATTATTCTAATAGCAAGCGTTTCATAATGGAAGCAATTTCTAAGGGTGGTGGTTCCGATCCCGACATCTTAGAACATTACGGTGATGTACTTTTCAAAACTGGTAGCGTTGATACCGCAATTATTTATTGGGAGAAAGCTTTGAAGTCAAACCCTAGCAGCGTTAGGTTACAAATGAAGATTCAGCAAAAATCTGTTAATCCTAATTAGTATAATGAGAAAGGGTACTACCATATTTATTTTATTTGTTCTACTACTATGTGGTGGTATAGCATCGTCGCAAACCATTCAAGAGCTAAACCAGAAAAAGAACGATACCGAGGAGCAAATTAAAAATATTACAAGCTTAATTGAGTTTACCCAAAAGGAGAAGGAGACCTCTACCAATCAAATTTCACTTTTGAAAAGGAGAATGGAGCTAAGGAAGCAACGATTGGATCAATTGGTATATGAGATTGCTCTTTTGGAAAAATCAATTAGCGAAAAACACCTTATAATAGAAGGACTTAACAAGGATCTTGAGTTAATTAAAAGAGAATACTCAAGGCTGATACAGTACGCATGGAAAAATAGGAGCTATGAGCAATTAATTATGTTTATCTTATCGAGCGAAGATTTTAATCAGGCATATAAACGCATGAGATTTTACCAGCAGCTACTTTCTTACCGAAAGCATAAAGCTGACGAAATTGTGCAGTATCAAAATATGATTGGAAGCGAGCTAAACGATATTCAGATCAAGCTTAAAGAAATTGAAGCCACAAAACAGGAGAGAGAAACTGAAATACATACTTTAGCTAGCGAGGAGTCAAATCTTAAAAAGGTTGTTTCCAATTTACAGTCTAAAGAGAAGGAGTTGCGTGAAGAGCTCAAGAAGCAAAACAGAATTAAGGAAAAACTTGCTGCCGAGATAAAGGAACTTATTGCTGAGGAAGCGCGTAAGGCAGCGTTGATGAAAGCAAAAGAAAAAAATATTTCTATTGCACTTGCCAAAAAATTTTCCGATAATAAGGGTAAACTTCCTTCACCTGTAAAGAGTGGAATTGTTTCTGGTGTTTTTGGAGAACATTGGCATCCGGTTCTTAAAGGGGTAAAAGTTAAGAATAACGGTGTTGATATTACTGTTAGAGAGAAGAGCACTGTTTATTCTGTTTTTGAGGGAGAGGTTAAAAAGGTATTTACAGTTCCTGGTTCTTCATATGCTGTAATAATAAGGCATGGAAATTATTTAACTGTGTATTCAAACCTTAGTCATGTTGATGTTAAGGTAGGCGACATAGTTAAAACTTATCAGGAGATTGGTACAATTGGTTTTGGAAAGAATGAGAGTATAGTTTTGCATTTTGAACTTTGGGAAGAAAATAAGTTGCAGGATCCTGCACAGTGGATTAATATTAAGTAATTAACGATGATTTTTGTCGTAACAAAAATTGCTAATATTCAGTATAAGAAGTTTAGTTTATTGCCACACAATGAAAAAGGAAATTAAAATAAGCAGTAATCTCGAGAACCTTTGTAAGGTTGAGAAGCTCATTGATGAAGTATCGGATTCATGCAAATTGAATACTGATATATATGGTAAGGTTTTAGTTGCCACAGTAGAAGCGGTAAACAACTCTATTGTGCACGGCAATAAATATGCAAGCGAGAAAGATGTAGTTATTACTGTTTCCCTTGAAGGTTCAAAATTGCATATCTTTGTGAAGGATCAGGGTATAGGTTTCGACTATGACAATGTACCAGATCCAACAACACCAGAGAACATAGAGAACATTTCTGGACGCGGTGTTTTTCTTATGAAACATTTGGCCGACAGCATTGTTTTTTATGATAATGGTTCACGAATTGAGCTAATTTTTAACCTATAAATAGAAGTGGCAGTAAACATTTTTTATGAGAATGTCGATTACAAGTTAAAGCAGGTCACTAAAGTTAAGTCATGGATAAAGGAAATAGTTACTAGTCATAAAGGCACGACTAAAACTATTTCCATTATTTTTTGTAGTGACGACTACTTACTCCAGATTAATCGACAGTACCTAAATCACGATTATTATACTGATATTATTACCTTCCCATACGAAGAGTTTCCTATGGTTGGAGGTGATATTTTTATTAGTATAGATACCGTTATGAGTAATGCGCAGCAGTTTAATGTTAGTCTTTCCAACGAGGTAATGAGAGTTGTTTCTCATGGTATACTTCATCTAATAGGTTTTAACGACTATACCGACCAGGAAAGAGCTAACATGCATAGCTTAGAAGATTCCGCACTAAAATTATTTGAAGCTAATCATGGACCAATTGTTTGATGTTATTGTAGTAGGAGGGGGACATGCTGGTTGTGAAGCAGCAGCAGCAGCAGCTAACTTGGGTTCAAAGGTTTTGCTTATAAGCATGGATCTAACCAAGTTTGCTCAAATGAGCTGTAATCCTGCCATGGGGGGAATTGGGAAAGGCCAAATTTTACGTGAAATTGATGCTTTGGGTGGATACTCTGCAATTGTTACCGATAAAACCTCTATCCAGTTTAGAATGCTTAACCGCTCTAAGGGACCTGCTATGTGGAGTCCCAGAGCCCAGTGCGATAGAATGTTGTTTTCGGCTGAGTGGAGAGATTATTTAGAATCTATACCAAATCTTTTTTTATGGCAGGATAGTGTAGTTGATATTATTATTGATAGTGGAAAAGTCCGTGGAGTTAAAACTCAAATTGGTGTAGATTTTTATGCTGCAACAGTTGTGCTCACTAATGGTACTTTTCTCGATGGCAAAATTCATATTGGTAAAACCAATTTTGCAGGAGGTAGAATAGGTGAAGCAGCATCATATGGTATATCATCTACTCTTCGCAATGCTGGTTTTGAGGTAGGACGCATGAAAACTGGTACTCCTGTTCGTATTGATGGGAGAACAGTTAACTACGAAAAGCTAGTAGAGCAGCAAGGCGATGAGGATATTTCCTTCTTTTCGTTTACCACAACGCAGGAGAATTCTCTTAAGAAACGTAGCTGTTTTACTGTGCATACATCTAAAGATGTACACGAATCTCTGAGAATTGGCTTTTCCGATAGTCCTCTTTTTACCGGTATCATTCAAGGCGTAGGTCCTAGGTATTGCCCTAGCATTGAGGATAAGATTAGAACCTTTTCTACAAAAGATAGTCACCAGCTTTTCTTAGAGCCTGAGGGAGAAAAAACCTATGAAATGTATTTGAATGGTTTTAGCTCCTCATTACCTTGGAATGTACAAATTGATTCATTGCAAAAGGTGCCAGGTTTTGAGAATGTAAAAATATTAAGACCAGGTTATGCTATAGAGTACGACTATTTTCAGCCTACACAACTATATCACTCTTTAGAGACCAAATTAGTTAAAGGACTCTTTTTTGCAGGGCAAATAAATGGAACTACTGGATATGAGGAGGCCGCTGCACAGGGTTTCATCGCAGGAATCAATGCTCATTTATCTGCTAATGGAAAGGAACCATTTGTTCTAAAACGCGATCAGGCATATATAGGTGTACTAATTGATGATTTAGTTACTAAGGGAGTTGATGAGCCTTACCGAATGTTTACAAGTCGTGCTGAGTTTAGGATTTTGCTACGACAGGATAATGCAGATGAACGCTTAACTGCTCTTGGATTTAACCTTGGCTTAATTTCGGAAGATCGATACCAACAGTTTGTGGCAAAGTATGAAGTTATAGACGCTATTGAGCGATATATACGCAAAACCAGTATCGAGCCTAATCATGTTAATCCATTTTTAGAGGGAATATCTAGCGCACCAATTACGCAAAAAAGAAAGATGATAGACGTTTTGTTGCGTCCAGAGGTATCAATTCATCAGCTCACAGCTGTGTTTCCAGAGATTCTTGAGGTTATTCCATCAAGCATAATACTCAAAAACGAGCTTCTACAGATAGCCGAAATTCGAATTAAGTACGGAGGCTATATAGAACGAGAGAAAATAATAGCAGAAAAACTGAACAGACTAGATTATATTAAAATAAATCCTGATTTCAATTACACCAGCCTGGAGTCGTTAAGTACTGAAGCAAGACAAAAACTCAGCCGCATTAGACCAGAAACCATTGGTCAAGCCCGACAAATACCCGGTGTTTCCCCTAGTGATATTAATGTACTTCTAGTTTATTTTGGTAGATAGGTTCCACGTGGAACCTATTGTTTTATTCTATTAATTTGTTCCACGTGGAACAAATACTTTAAGTTGAACTAAACTAATACTTCAATACAATGAGTGAAAAATCTTTTTTTATTACAGGGGTTGTGGTGGATTTGATTCATCAGAAGTTAATTCCAGGAGAGATTTGTGTGGTTGATGGTAGGATTAGTGAGATTCGTGAAAACCCATTAGTGCAGGGCCCTTTTATACTTCCGGGGTTTGTTGATTCGCATGTTCACGTTGAGAGCTCAATGCTTTCTCCTGTGAATTTTGCAAAAGCAGCCGTGAAACATGGTACTATTGGTGTTGTGGCCGATCCTCACGAGATTGCAAATGTAGCAGCGGAATCGGGAGTAGATTATATGGTGAAGAATGCTGATCGAGTGCCATTCTACTTCTTTTTTGGGGTTCCCTCGTGTGTGCCTGCGTCGCCGATGGATGTATGCGAAAAGGTTTTGGATGCAGATGTCGTTTCTAGGTTGTTGCAGCGTCATGATATGTGGTTTCTGGGCGAGATGATGAATTTTCCTGGTGTTGTTAATGCTGATGCCGATGTTTTGCGCAAAATTAAAGCGGCCTTAGATTGTGGTAAGCCTGTGGATGGTCATGCACCTGGATTGATGGGTGACGATATGGAACGCTATTTTGATGCTGGTATTTCAACCGATCATGAGTGTTTTGAAATAAATGAAGCTCGAGAAAAGATTAGTAGAGGTGCAAAAATACTCATAAGAGAGGGGAGTGCTGCTAAAAATTTCGAGGCGTTGATACCATTGGTGAAAGAAAATCCGGATATGGTTATGTTTTGCACCGACGATTGTCATCCCGACGATTTACTTATGGGGCATATAAATAAGTCGGTGAAAAGAGCCATTAAAGAGGGGTACCCACTTTTTGATGTTTTACGTATTGCTTGCGTTAATCCCGTAAAGCATTATAATTTGCCTATTGGGCTGTTACAGCAAAACGATTCTGCCGATTTTATTGTGGTTGATAATCTTTCCGATTTTAATGTATCCTCGGTTTATTTAAAGGGTATTAAGGTTTTTGATGGTGAGGATGTTCTCTTTGGTGGCGATGATACCAATTTGCCTTTATATAGCTTTAGAACCACATGGGATTTCGACCTAAAGGTGAAGCGTGAGTCTGATAAAGTACGTGTTATTGGGGTTATTCCCGGAGAGCTTATAACGGAATCTCTTCAGTTTGATACTTGGGAAACTGGCGATTACTTGGAGAGTGATGTGTCTAATGATATTGTTAAAATCGTTTTACTCGATAGGTATAGTGAACGGCCACCATCTATAGGTTTTATTAAAGGTTTGGGTATTCACTCTGGAGCTTTTGGTTTAAGTGTTGCTCACGATAGTCATCATGTTATTGTAGCAGGAGCCAATGATAATGATATTAGGGCATGTCTTAAGTTTATTGTTGAGAGTAAGGGTGGTATTTGTGCTGTTGGTAAGGGTGAATTGCATGGAGCTAAGTTGCCTTTGTTTGGACTTATGTCCGATAAGAGCGCTGAATACATCGCTAAGGAGTACCACGAAGTGAACGTAGCTGTTCGTAATTTAGGTTCTACTTTGCATGCTCCATTTATGACGCTATCGTTTATGGCACTTTCTGTAATCCCATCCCTAAAAATTAATCATCTAGGTTTGTTTGATGTCGATAGATTTTCTACGACAAATCTTTTTGTTAAGTAATGGCTACAAGTAGTGTATTAGTAAAAGAAAAAGTCGAGTTGCTTCCTCATAAGCCAGGAGTGTATCAGTTCTTTAATAGTTCTGGAGAAATTATTTATGTGGGAAAGGCAAAGGATTTGCGCAAACGCGTATCGTCGTACTTTAATAAGATTAGCTACGATAGCGCCAAGCTACGTGTTTTGGTTTCTAAGATTCACGACATCCAGCATATTGTTGTCGATACAGAATCGGATGCGCTGCTGCTAGAGAATAATCTTATTAAGACCATTCAGCCTAGGTACAACGTTTTGCTTAAAGACGATAAGACTTACCCTTGGATTTGTGTGACGCACGAGTTTTTTCCAAGAGTTTTTTCTACACGTAGATACACTAATGATGGGAGTAGCTATTTTGGCCCATTTACTTCGGTTACTGTTGTTCGCACTTTACTTGAGTTGATTAGGCAGCTGTACCCAATTAGAACTTGCTCTCTGAATCTAGATCCAGCCATAATTTCCGCAGGAAAGTATAAGGCTTGTTTGGAATACCAAATTGGAAATTGCCTTGCCCCTTGTGAGGGGCTCCAATCGCAGTTAGATTATGACGAAAGCATAAAAGGGGTAATTGCTATACTCAAAGGAAACCTCTCTGTTGTGTCCGATTTTTTAAAGGATAAAATGGATGAGTTGTCTAAGCAGTTCAAGTTTGAGGAGGCGCAATTCTACAAGGAGAAGCTGGATATCCTTAACCGCTATCAATCAAAAACTCTAATAGTAAACTCATCAATTAAAAATGTTGATGTTTTTAGTATTAAAGAGATTGGTAAATTGTGCTTTGTTAACTATCTGAAAATTATCAATGGTTCACTTCTACAAAGTTATACCATTGAGATAAAAAAAGGATTAGATGAACCCGAGAACGAAATTTTGGGAACTGCAATTGTTGAGATTAGAAATAGGGTGCAGAGCAATGCGAGAGAAATTCTAGTGTCGCATATGCCCGACTTTACAATAGAAGGTATTAAGTACAGCGTACCCGAACGAGGCGATAGGAAAAAGCTACTCGATTTGAGTCTTAGAAACTGCTACTCCTTTGCGCAGGAGAAACTGCTGAAGGAGGAGAAGAAGAACCCAGCAGAGCGCACAAATAGAATTCTCACAAAAATTCAAAGCGATTTTGCAACAGCAACGCTTCCTGTTCACATTGAGTGTTTCGATAACTCCAACCTTCAGGGTACAAATCCTGTATCGTCGTGCGTTGTGTTTAAAAATGGAGTACCATCCAAGCGAGATTACCGACACTTTATTGTGAAAAGTGTTGAAGGAGCAAATGACTTTGCAACAATGAAAGAGGTTGTGTTCCGCCGATACAGCAGGCTGATAGAAGAGGGAGAACCGTTACCACAGCTTATTGTAATTGATGGTGGAAAAGGGCAACTTTCGGCCGCCTTTTCCAGTTTGGTAGAGCTTAATATACAGCACAGAGTTCAAATTGTAGGCATTGCCAAAAGATTGGAGGAAATATTTTTTCCTGGCGATTCAGTTCCCTTATACTTAGATAAAAACTCGGAGTCACTTAAAGTAATACAACATTTAAGAAACGAAGCACACCGATTTGGAATAACTCATCATAGAAAGCGTAGAAGCAAGTCCAGTCTTCTATCTGAGCTCACAGGTATAGAGGGAATTGGTGATAAAACCCTTGAACAGGTTTTTAAGCACTTTAAGTCTATGAGTAGAATAAGGTCAGCATCGCTCGATGAGCTATCAGAATTGATTGGACGGGCTAGAGCAGAAAAAATATTTTCTCATTTTAATGGGAGCGAAGGCACTACTGAGAGATAAATGCTAAACATCTTAACAAATTTGTGAAATCACACTTTTATCGTATTAAATTTGCTGGTCAACAATTGCTATGGCAATTTTAACTGTTTTATCTCCTCATGAATTCAGCATTTATAAAACCGCATGTAAATAGTGAGCCAAACCAGGCTTTTCAGCAGGATACAGTAAAACCTGTAAGCACATTGCCTATAACCAATGTGGATTCTCTTTTTCGTGCAGCAGAGCAAAAGCGTAAACAGGTTGACTCTATCAAAAAAATAAATGCTTTACGCAGCTTAAATCGTGTGGCTGTAAAAAGTGAGGTACCAAAAGTTTTCGATTCGTTACCTCCCTCATACCTATTGCTCAATCCCAATCAGACTAGCTCCGTTTTTTTTCCTACAGAATACGTTAATACCCTTTTATCTGATAGTATTCTTGTATGCAGTTCTACTACCGATAGCAAAGAGGCTAAATCAGTAAACGGCGTTTTTATTGAGCAAAAGGAAACTACTTCAACAACAAGGATAGAGGTTGTGGAGAGGAGCCTTGTTCATACCTATTTGCCCAACTGGATATTTGCTTTTGCATTTGTGTTTATTGCAGTACTAGCACTTGTAAGGGTAAAATACTGGAAGTATGTAGCAGGGATATTTGAGGGAGTTATTTATGGCCATGCAGGCGAGAAGCTCTTTAGGGATAGAAACATCCCTTTTTTGCGCGTTTCGTCTATTCTCGATTTTTTATTCTTCGGCTCTACATCTGTCATAATCTATTTGTACGCACAGCAGCTATCGCTTCAAATGCTGGAGGGTATTAACAAGCTCTTGCTATTTGGCGCAATTGTAGGCACTCTTTTTATTTTTCGATTTTTCCGTTTCATCACGCATCGCTTGCTTGCGATGCTCACCGATAGCCGCAGCTTCTTTTTGGAGATTTATCACCATGGCGCACTTTATCCTCGTGCATTAGCTGTGTTATCGGTTCCTTTCGCCTTTTTAATTGCCTATAGCGATCCTACCGTATCATCATTTTTATTTTATATTTACGGCATAATTACAGGCGTGGTGCTGCTTTTACGCTTGTTTAGGTTTGCTTACGTGTTCCTTAAAAAAGGATTTTCGTTATTCTATTTCCTTTTGTACCTTTGTGCCCTCGAAATTCCTCCCGTGCTCATACTTTGGAAGGAACTATTCGGGTAACAATTGAGGGTGTTGAATTAAACTTTTAAGGCATTGAAAATCAGAAGAATACTGGTTTCCCAGCCGGAACCGCAAAGCGAAAAATCTCCTTACTTAGAGCTTGCGCAGAAGCATAATGTAAAAATTGATTTTCGACCATTTATTCATGTCGAAGGTGTTTCGACAAAAGAATTTAGACAGCAACGTGTTGACATTCTAGCACATACCGCTGTAATTTTTACCAGTAAAACAGCAATTGACAACTATTTTCGAATTTGTGAGGAAACCCGTGTTACGGTTCCCGAAACAATGAAGTATTTCTGTATTACAGAGACAATTGCACTATACCTACAGAAGTACATTGTTTACCGTAAACGCAAAATCTTTTTTGGAACAAACACTTTTCAGGAGCTAATGGATGTGATCCTAAAGCACAAGGAAGAAAAGTTTTTGGTTCCCTTATCTGAACCTCATAAGCCCGAAATTCCTAAAACATTGGATAAGGCAAAGATTAAGTACACAAAGGTTATTCTTTACAAAACCGTTAGTAGCGACTTATCCGATGTGAAGCTTAAGGAAGACTACGACATGGTTGTTTTCTACAGCCCAACTGGAGTTAAATCTCTGTTCGATAATTATAAGGACTTTGAGCAGGGCGATATGAAGGTAGGAACCTTTGGTCCAACAACAGCTAAAGCCGCAAAGGATGCCGGGATTAGACTCGATGTTAATGCCCCTACACCCACTTGCCCAAGCATGACCCAAGCTCTAGACGATTTTTTGAAAAAGAACAATAAGTAACAAAGGGGAGAAATCCCCTTTTATTTTTTATGCGATATACTCTCCCTAAAGCAGAAAAACTGGTATCGTTAAAAGCAATTGACCTAACTTTTGCTGACGGGAAAAGCCTTTTCTGTTACCCAATAAAATTACTTTATACCCTTAATTCCACCTCATTAACCAATCAATCCCTTTTTTCAGTACCCAAAAGAAACTTTAAGCGGGCAAACAAGCGCAATACCATTAAACGCAGAATGCGTGAAGCGTACCGTTTGAACAAACACATACATGCAACCGTTTCACGTGAAACCGGAAAGGTGTACAACCTTGTTTTTATTTACATAGCCAAAGAGGAGGAAGGGTATAGCCGGATTGAAGAGTCGGTAGTAACTCTTTTAAACCGTTTAGCCCAAATGGATTCCACGTCTGTTAAATAGTCGATTTACTTTGGCTGTGTTGTAAGCCCTAAACCAACACTAATTGTAAGGTAGATGAAAAGCGTACTACAATTTGTTTCAAAGCTATTAGCACTAATTCCTATTGTGCTTGTAAAAATATATCAGTACGTCATTTCTCCCTATTTTCCAAGTAGCTGCCGTTACACACCAACTTGTTCTCACTATTCCCTTGAAGCCCTTAAAAAGCATGGTTTTTTTAAAGGACTTTGGCTTTCCATTAAGCGCATATCGCGCTGTCATCCTTGGGGGGGGCATGGGTACGATCCTGTACCTTAGCATCATACCTAAGGGTATTACACAAGTTTGGTAATACTACTTTTCTCTGAGCTAGGCCAAGAGTCTTGTTGTTATCAATTACCATCCTTTTCAAAATACGCTATATTTGCTTACTTAACCGATTCTAAAATGATGAATGCAATAAAAAGATTTCCAAAAATTGCAGTTTCAATGCTCTTGCTAGTATCCCTGGCATTTGTTGGCTTGAGCTTTTCAGAAAAAACCGCTAGTGTAGCAAAGCATCTAGAAATTCTGTTCAACTTATTTAGGGAGGTTCAAATTTTTTATGTTGATGATACCAACCCAGAAAAGTTAATTAACACTGGCATTAATGCAATGCTAGAGGAGCTCGATCCATATACCGAGTATATTCCCGAAGAGGAGAAAGAGGATTTTAACTTTATGACAACTGGCGATTATGCCGGCATTGGCTCAATTGTTCGTTCCAATGTGGAGTTTCCAATAATTGCCGAGGTTTACGAAGGAACTCCGTCGCATAAGGCGGGGTTGCGTGCTGGCGATAAAATTGTTTCCGTAGATGGTAAGCAGGTAAGGGGCGTAAGGGTTGATAAGGTTAGCTCAATGCTACAAGGTACTGCCGGTACCAGCATTACCATTAGGTATTTGCGAACAGGATTTGATGATACGCTCTCGGTTACTTTTAAACGTGAGCGCATTCATGTTCCCAGCGTACCTTTTGCAGGAGTACTTAGCAACGGGGTTGGGTACATAAGGCTTAATAGTTTTACCGCCGATTGTTCTAGCGAATTCGAAAAGGAATTTAAGCGCCTTAAGCAGCAAGGGGCAAAAAGTCTAATTATCGATTTAAGGGGTAACCCTGGCGGCCTGTTAATTGAGGCTGTAAAAATTGTAAACCTTTTTATTCCAAAAAATGAGGTTGTTGTGTTTACACGTGGAAAGGTTAAGGATTTAGATGCGACCTACAAAACACAATCGCAACCCCTTGATGTAGATATTCCAATAGCAGTTTTGGTTAATAGAGGCTCTGCTTCGGCATCGGAGATTGTGGCTGGTGCTTTGCAGGATTTAGACAGAGCCATTGTTGTAGGGGAGAGAACTTTTGGAAAGGGGCTTGTACAAACAACGCGTAACCTTGGGTACAACGCGCAGCTTAAAATAACAACGTCAAAGTACTATATCCCTAGTGGGCGTTGCATTCAAGCCGTTAACTATGCAAAGCGCAACGAGGATGGGAGCGTGGCTCACATTCCCGATTCTCTTATAAGTGAGTTTAAAACCCGAGCTGGTCGTATTGTTAAGGACGGTGGCGGCATATTGCCCGATGTGGCTCTTCCCGATTCCGTTTTCAGCCGCATAGCCATCGACCTATACGTAAATAACCATATTTTTGATTTTGCTACCGATTTTAGGGCGAAAAACCCCACAATTGAGCCGTTGGAGGCATACAGCTTTTCTGAGGCCAATTACCAGCAATTTTTAACGTTTTTGCAGGAGCGCCATTACGAGTATAAGAATGAAACCTATTTGGCCATTGAGGAACTTAGAAAAATAGCAAAGGACGACAGCTCTCTTGAAAGCATAAAGGAGCAAATAGTTGCTATGGAAAAAATCCTTTCGGAGAGCAGTAAGCATGAGCTGGATAAGAATAGGCAGGAGATAGTTAATCTTATTGAGGAAGAGATTGTGTCTCGCTACTACTATCAGCGTGGTAAGCTAATGGTTAGACTTAAATCGGATCCAGTACTACAGGAAACAATAGAAATGGTTTCCAATAAAAATAGAATGACAGAGATTCTTACCTCCAAGTAGTTTGTTCTACTAGTACATAAAAAACAAAAATCCCTGAACAAGTTACTGTTCAGGGATTTTTGTTGTATGTAGATACTTATAGTTTAGGTAATTGGAGATAATGCTTTTTGCTTGTGCAATTACTTTTTGGGTAGCACAATCCTAAATGAGGAACCCTTATTTACTTCGGAAAAGTTTACAAAAATTTTACCTCCGTGATAATCCTCAATAATTCTTTTCGAGAGGGTTAGGCCCAGCCCCCAACCCCTTTGCTTGGTTGTGTAGCCAGGCTGGAAAATGGTTTTTTGTTTCGATTTTGGAATTCCTCTTCCAGTGTCGGTAATATCAATGTAAACAACCTGAACATTGTCGGTTATTTTAAAGTGAATCTCACCATTACCCTGAATAGCATCAGCCGCATTTTTAACTACATTTTCTATAACCCATTCAAATAGAGTTCCATTTAGTTTTGCAATTATACTATCGCTTTTATCGTAGCCAACCGTAATTGCAATTTTTGATGATATTCTGGTTTGTAGGTAATCTATTGAGCTGTTAAGCACACTAATAAGATTCTGTGGGGTGAGCTTTGGCTCCGAACCAATTTTTGAAAAACGCGTGGCAATTTTTTCCAAACGAAGCACGTCTTTTTCAATTTCGGTGGTAATATCGGGGCGTGCGTCACTCTCCTTCAGAATATCAACGCATGCAAGTAACGAGGACGTTGGTGTGCCCAGCTGATGCGCTGTTTCCTTTGCCATACCAGCCCAAACCCTATCCTGTTCTGCTTTGCGCGATTGGCTAAAAGCAAAGTACGAAATGCCAATAAAGAGCATTATTACCGATAGCTGAATGTAAGGGTAGTAGGTTAGCCTTAACAGGGTTGTGCTATCCTGATAGTAAACGTAATTCTTTTTACCATCCAGGAAGGTAACCTCAATTGGATCCTTCGATTTCTTCATTTTTGCAAGCATCTTTGCCTGCTTTTCTGGAGAGTCTATCTTTTTTTCAGGAATATTAAGGGTGTAGAGCACTGTATTGTTCTCGTCGGTTTGAATAACAGGTACAGTAGTGTTATCCTCCATAACCCTAAGAATAAATGAGTAGTCCAGATCATCTCGCTCTAAATCCGACAGCTGCCTAATTCCTTCCGCCCATAGCTCTATTTTTTTTCGCTCTTCTATAGAGAGGTCTTTCACTAGCTTGCTGGTTACAAAAAGTGAAGCAATGCCAATTACTACTGCAATTAGGAAAAGTAACAGCTTCCACTTTGTTTTTTGGGTATAGATTTCCAAGGCTCAAATAGTTAGTTGAAAAAGTATGTGATGTGCGGGCTTTGGTAGCGGCACATTATTTTATTTGCGTTGTATCTTCCAGTTCGTCCCATTCTATTTTGAAACGAGGCTTGGGTTTGGTAATTGTATCAGTGGACTTATTTTTTTTACCAGCAGAATTGGCTAGAGAATCCTTTCTCCCTTTTTGTGTCCCACCAAACTCCTCTTTAAAAATGGTTTTAAGGGTTTGGCCCTCTTTGCTTAAATTCTGCCTAAAGTTTTCCCTTGCACTCTTAGAGTCGTAGCTAACAGACGCACCAACTGGTGTCCCATCAATTTTAATAAACATATTTAGATTACCATCGTTATCCTCTTCGTATTCATGGCTATTACTGTTTCTCCACTTTTTAGAGAGTAGGTCACCCAATTCAAATTTAACCTTGTAGCTATAGTTACCATTAAACTGGTGATTTCCGCTAAGGGTTAAATCTAGGGCGTTAGATTTTATAAGCATCGATGGAATAAGAACCTGGTTGTTATATATCAGAATCTCATTTTCCAACTTACTAAAGCTAATGGTCTCAATCTCCTTATACTTTAGGAATTTAGATAGTTCTTTAAACTGGGTTAGGTTGGTTAGCCTACCATTTTGCAATCTAATTTTCGACATACTCTCTATGCTAGAGTAGTCTATTTTGTTGGCAACCCAACTTACTTTTAGCTCAATATCACCAAATAAATCGCCATTAATGTTTTTATCGGTAATTGATGTTTGGTCGAAGCTGTTAAACGCTCTAAAAAAATGGTTAACGTCGATACTATTAACCGATACATTTGTGGTTAGTAGCCTGTTGTCCTGTGTAACATTAAAAAGAGATACAGCTCCTTTTATACTTCCGCTAAAGGCATTTAGGCTTGCATTGCTAACAAACAGATTTGTGGGATCTAGCTTATAGCTTCCCGAAATGTTAGTTGCGTTCCACGTGGCGAATTCAATTTCCTGCACATTTAGCTCACCTATTAGTGAGGGGATATAGTTCCAAATTACTGGTTCACTACTTTCAGATTTAGAGGTTGATGCAGTATCAGAGTTAAACAGGTCATTAAACACAAGTTTATTGGCACTTAATGAGAACTCTACTGGATTTGTGAGCTTGCTGTCAAAAAAACTAAGAGCATCCGATATCCTTATGGTGGCATTAAATGGTGTGGCCTTAAACAGGCCTTGGCTAATTGCTAGTGAAAACTGGTTGTTTTTCCATTCTAAATTTCCCGAAGCGTTGTTTATAGTATTGTATTTTGCCAATCCTATTCCCTTAAAGTTTATACGAGAATCTATTTGCGAAACATATATATCGTTAGTAGTTAAGCTATCAAGTTTACTTAAAAAGAATGCGGCTTTAATCCTTCCGTTGGCTTCACCCTTTATCGCTTTGCTATTGGTAAGTCTATCAAGTTCCACGTGAAAATCGGTATCAACTGTAACCCTAGGACTTCTGGTATTGTAAAAGGCAAGCTTTCCTATGGCCCTAGAGCCTCCCGTGCTAATGTTTATATTTTCCAAGGTAATCTTTACCAGTTCCCAGCTAACATTTTGTTTCTTGCTAATTGTTCCCTTTGCATCATTTATTTTAAGAGTTTTTGGTAGCTGCTCAATATTTAGCTCTATACCTGATGCTACAAAATTTGCATCTAGTTTTGGGCTAGATATATGGGTTATATCACCACTAAGATTCGCTTTAAGGGTTACGTTACCCGATTCCAAGTTTTTTAGCTTGGTGTTAAGGCTTAAAAAGTTGGCAAGTGTATTTAGTTCCAGCTTATGCGTTGCAATTTGCATGGCATAGGCATTATTCCCAAAAAGATCCACTTTACCCGATATTAGTACCGATTGCTCTTGGATTTTAAGCAAGGTTTGCTCTATGGTGATATCGTTGTTGGTAATTTTGAGTGAGGTTTCAATATTAGCATCTACTCTTTTGTTGTAAATCCAGCTAGAAGTAGATATTCTCTTGATAATTAGATTACCATAAGCATTTACTGAGATCGTACTATTTGCCAAGAAAACGTTAAGGGCAAGTTTTTTTGCAAGTGCATTAATTGTGTTTCCCGATTTGGTATCTATCCAGTTTATGGCTACTTGTTCTAGTACTATCCTGTTTAGGGCAATGTTTTGAGGAGATTGGCTATTAGTTTTAATTTCAGCTGCATTTCTAATCTTATCCAAATCAACGTTAACTACTCCGCTGTTAGCCACAAGGCTTTTCACCTCAATATCTCCATCAAGCAGTTTCCAAATATCAAGTTCAAAGAAGAGCTTGTTACATTGTATAAGCGTGTCTTTAACATTATTCTCCTCAATGTAAAGCGTAACATCGGCAAACTCAACCGATGCTTTTGGGAAGCGCGATAGCATCGAAAACTTTACGCTGCTACTGCTAACCTTAAAGTTTTGAGTAGAGTTAAAGTAATTAGTAAAGCTTTTAACAATGGCATCGTTAAAAACAATCCCCACAATAAAAGCTATTCCAGCTATTAGCGCAATAATGGAGACAGAATAAATTGCTACTTTGGTTATGTTTCTAATCATGGCAATACACATCGTTTTGAATATGGCAAAAGTAACGCAGATATAATTTCATTTTTTGTAATTTTACCAAATTACATACTTTGCAAAGATGTTAAAAAGAGCTATTGGATGCATTGGTTTATTCCTTTGTGCTACATTTTTCCCCACCCAGGGGCAGGAAAATGTAGATAGTTTGTTTATTAAGCTGCAATATGCTAATAGCGCAAAAGAGAAAGTTTTGCTATATCAATCTATTGCAAAGTTTTACTCCAATGAGCTAAAGGATAATAGCCTTGCTGAGAAATATTTTAACGAGGCTTTGGCTCAAGCAAACGCAATTAACGATACCTCTTTAACGATAGAATGCCTTGATATGTTTGGCGTTTTCTATCGCAATCGCTCATCGTACACACGAGCCCTTGAGCTGCACTTTCAAGCATTAGATTTAGCCAAATCCTTAAATAGCAAGCATTACCAAGCAAAGGTAAATAATAATATAGGAGTTGTTTACCGCAGGCTCGACAACCATTCTCAGGCAACAGAATACCATTTAACCGCACTAAAATTTGCCGAAGAGATTAAAGATACCTTTAGCACTTCGGTTTCGTTGAATAGCTTGGGTAACATATACTCGCTAAATGGACAGTACAAAGATGCAATTCAGTATTTTGAACGTGCACTTGAGCTTTCTTCTGCCCAAAAGAACTTACTTGGGCTTGCTATAAATAACAATAACATTGGTGAGGTTTATGAGTTTTCCGGAAACATGGAGAAAGCACAGGTTTACTACCAAAAATCGCTTGACTATAACCGGCAAATTAACAGCGACAAAGGAATTGCAATTAATCTTAACGCATTAGGAAAAATACATCTGTACTACAATCAGCCTAAGCTAGCACTAAGCCTATTTAGCCAGGCTCTTGAAATTGATAAACGTTTAGGTGATAGGAAGTTTATAGCCGATAGTTACACCAATTTGGGAAAAGCACAGGTTGCCCTTGGAATGTTCGATGAGGCTCAGCTAACCCTTAACCGCGCAATTCATGTGGCTTCCGAAATAAATAGCCTTATCCATTTTCAGCTTATTTATGAGGAGTTAAGCCTGCTTGAAAAAAAGAAGCACAACACAGCAAAGGCATTCGACTATTACGTAAAGTCTGTTGTTTACAAGGATAGCATAATTAACGAGAAGAACGATAGGCACATTGCCTCTATGCGCATACTTTTCGAAAGCGAAAAGAAGGAGAAGGAGATAGAGATTTTAAAGCAGCGGCAGGAGATCGATCAAAAAGAGATTGATACACAGAACAAGATGCGTAACTACCTTATGGGTGGGCTTATACTTTCGTTTATGCTTCTTGCCCTAGCCGTGTTTGCCTTTAACAATAAGAAAAGAGCTAATAGAATTTTGGCTATACAAAAGGAGGAAATTGAACGGGCTAACCACGCATTGAGGGAGCAAAAAGAGGAGATTGAGACCCAAAAGGAAAAAATTGAGCAGCAAAACCATAACATCGAGCAAAAGAATAAGCATTTGGAAGATGCTTACCTAATTATTGAGGATTATATTGGCAAAATTACAGATAGTATAAAGTATGCCGAGAGAATTCAGCATGCAATTCAGAGTCCCCTTTCGCAGTATAACAGCTATTTTGCCGATAGCTTCCTTTTTTCTAGTCCAAAAGATATTGTAAGTGGCGACTTTTACTGGTTTGCATCTAAAAGCGACACCTGCTTTTTTGCTGTTGCCGATTGTACTGGACATGGGGTTCCTGGTGCTTTTATGAGTATTATTGGAATGGATTTGCTAAATCAGGGGATAAATCAGTTTGGCTTGAGCTCTACCCATGAGCTGCTTCACTACCTTAACGAGGAGCTACGCCGTAAGCTAAGGAAAAACGAGAATGATGAGCTTGTGCTTAAGGATAGTATGGATATTGCTCTCTGTTCCTTTAATCGCACTACAAAGGAGTTGTGCTATTCTGGTGCTTTAATACCCATTTTTATTGTTCAAAATGGAAATGTGGAGACCTTAAAACCCGACTATACATCAATTGGAGCAGGCAAGCGCATTTTTAGTGGCGAGTTTAAAACTCAAACTCTAACGCTAAAGGAAAACGATTGGATATACATTTCAACCGATGGATTTACCGACCAGTTTGGTGGCTTGGATAAGAAGAAGTACATGCGAGCTAGGTTACTGCAAAGTATTGTTAGGTTTAATCACCTGCCAGCCAATCAGCAGTATTACGAGTTTAAGAGCGAATTTTTCTCATGGAAACGCGATAACGAGCAAATTGATGATGTTCTGTTACTTGGTTTAAAGGTGTAATGTTTGGACTCGTTTTTGCAAAGCATTTGGCAACTAGTAAATTGATGGTTTTATGAAACATTTTTTGTTAGTAATTTTTTTCCTACTTTGCCAATTAGGGGTTTACTCTCAGGTTGCTAATGCTATACATAAAGTTGATTTACCCAAAGGTTTAATGGTTTTTTGCAACGCTACCGATGGCAGCGGAAAAATGTGGATTGGATTAGGTGATGGATTATCGTCTGGTGCAGTTGCATACCTTTCTAACGATTTTACCCTTAAGCAATTTTCGTTAAGTAATCTTGGGGTTACAGGCTCTGTTGCAACAGCAGCAAAGGAAAGAGGTGGTAGCGTTATTATGGCAGGTAATTTGGTTTCAGATCAGGGGTATCCTTGTATTGTTAGAACATTGCCCGATAGTATTGAAATTGTTCCGCTCCCATTGAAGTCATCCTCATTAGTAGTAAATAACATTGCTGTTCTAAAGGATAACGATATTTGGTTATCCACATCTAAAGGATTACTAGTAAACTCTGCCGCCAATGGTTGGCAGTACTATGGAACTGGCGAAGGTTTACCTAGCAGCTATGTAAACATGGTGGTTCAAGATTTTAGAGGGCTTATTTGGGTTGCTACAACCGCTGGTGTTGTTGCTTTTGATAGTAACAGGGTTATACAGCCTACTGGGCAAGTAGTAACTAGTGTCGATATTCTTTACCAGGATAGAATTGGATACCTATGGGCTGGCAGTAGCTTCGATGCTGGAGGACTAAGCGTTTTTAATGGTGAGCTGTGGCAAACTTTTTCGGCAAGCGATGGGCTGGTTAGTAACTCCACATCTAGTCTTTACTCAGACACAAAGCAGCAGCTATGGGTTTCCAGCTGCCTGAGCCAGCAAACAGGAGGACTCTCAATGTTCGATGGAAAGGAGTGGATTGCATTTACCTTTCCTAAGCACCTAGCTAAACCATGTATCGATAATATTGTTGAAGATAAAGAGGGCAATATCTGGTTTTCTGGTCCACTTGATATTAGCACTGGTGGTGGACTATCTGTACTATCATCAGGTTCATGGATTGATATAGGTGATGATACATATTTTCCGGCAAACCAAGTTGTTCACATGTTTTTATTCTCCAATCGCTTGTGCATTTCTGCAAAGGAGGGATTCTATTGCATCAAAACAACCGAGGTTTTAAACTACTATAAACGCAAGGGTTATTAGCCAATTCTATGAGATACATTAGCGCAATACAATTAAAGCTGTTGCTGTTCCTTCTTCTAGGAATTGCTAGGGTGGGGTATTCGCAGGTTGGTGACCCAAATCTACCCGTTGATTCTCTTGTTGTACACGCTATTAAACAATCCAACCTAAGCTATATTGATGCTTTAGTTCAAAAGTTTGGTCCAGACTTTACCTTTCATAATGGAGAGCATACACTTTTATCGTATAGCATTGTGATAGGAAACATTGAAGTAGCTAAATATGTAATTAATAAAGCTGCCGATATCGACCTATTAAATAATGACTTAACGCCTTTAATGGTTTGTGCAACTTACAATAGGGATAAAATAGCAGAGTACCTTCTGATTAATAAAGCCGAGATTGATAAGTACAATAAGCATAGAAATACTGCACTTATAATTGCCGCTCGTTATGGGCATTTAGAAGTGGTAAAGGAGCTAAGCAAGTTTAACGCTAACCCATTTATTGAGAACTTTACTAATCAATCGCCTCTCGATTACGCAATTAGATTTAGTAAGGCTGAAGTTACAGAGTATCTTAAAACCTATATGGCCATATTTGCTAATAGAAGTAACTTGCATTTTACCGATGGGCCTCACGTTTTTTGGGGTGTTGGGAAACGGGCACAGGCTGTTTATTTGGTGAGGGATTCGCTGCAACAAAAGTCTGTTACCGTTAAAGAGACTTTTAAGAGTAACAATGATACGCTATCCTTTAGCGGTTTTTATAATGATACTCTTCAATATCTTGCCGTAAAAAAAAGCTACCCCAAACCAGAGGCATACAAGATAAATGGCATATCAAAAATTTTTGCAATTGGCGATGTGCACGGCGAGTATGCTAACCTTGTAAAGCTTTTGCGCGGAAATGGCATAATAGATTCAAACAATAATTGGATCTGGGGCAATGGCCACGTTGTTTTTATGGGCGATTTGTTTGATAGGGGGACTGAGGTTACTCAAACATTATGGTTAGTGTACAAGCTTTATCTGCAGGCAAGCACAAAGGGCGGTTTTGTACATCTTATTTTGGGTAATCATGAGCTAATGATTCTTACAAAGGACTTCCGTTTTGTTGAGCCGCGTTACAAGTATTTATACAGCAGTCTCTACTGGGATTACTCCGATCCTTTTACAACAAGCACTGCGCTGGGCGCCTGGATCCGATCGCGTAATACAGCCATACTGCTTAATGGTAACCTATTTGTTCATGGTGGTTACTCAACAAAAATGATTGAACATAATGTTTCTATAGACAATCTAAACAACATTATATACAATGCTTTAATGGGTGTTCCAATTAACGATCCTTCAGAAATGGAGATGCTTCGATTTTTATCGGAGGAGTATGGCCCATTTTGGTATAGAGGCTTAATGGCCGAGAGCTATCTTTTGCCTCGGATGAATCAGGATGAGCTTGATGCTGTTCTCAACTTTTGCAATGCCAAATCCATGATTGTTGGTCATACAGAAGTTAAGGATATCATTCCACTGTATAATGGAAAGGTTTTTCCCCTTAATGTTCCTTTTGCAAAACCAGGCATAATGCCAAAGGGATTGCTTATTAATGCTACAGGCTATTATAAGTGTGATATTAATGGTAATTGCGAAAAACTTTAGAATATGCTAAAAATTACAGCCTTATCTCTGTTTTTTGCTTTTAGCTTAAGCACTAGTTTTTGTCAGAGTGGTCCTGTAAAACCACTATTTGCAAGCGATAGTATTTTAGAAATTTCGCTGGTGTTCGATATTAAAACGGTTATTCGCGATATTGACGACCAAAAGGCTATATATCATCCAGCAATTCTCTCCTATACAGATTGTAACGGATTGCCAGTTACTTTAGATGTTAAAGTAAAAACACGCGGGCACTTTCGTAAGCTACGCGACAACTGTACCTTTCCACCCTTGCGAATTAACTTCAAAAAGAAGCAAGTTGCAGGTACACTATTCGAAGGGCAAGACAAGATAAAATTGGTTACACACTGTAGAACTAATAATTCAAAATTTGAACAGTTCATTTTGGAAGAGTATCTTATTTATAAGATGTATAGCATGTTAACTGATTATAGCTTCAAGGTTAGACTGGTTAAAATAAACTACATTGATTTATATGGAAAAACACAGCCATTCTCAAAGTATGCCTTCTTTCTTGAGACTTTGGACCATTTGGCCGAAAGGCATGGTGCTACAGTTATTGAAACAAAGGGACTACATCAGGAAACGGTTGACTATGCAACAATGAACCAGCTGGTGGTATTCCAGTATCTTATAGGTAATACAGATTGGTCTGTTCCAAATTTGCATAACATAGAGCTATTGCTTGTTAGCGCTGGCCGAGCTGCCGTTCCTGTTCCGTATGACTTCGATTTTAGCGGAATAATAAATATTCCTTACGCAAAGCCCCCAGAGCATCTGCCTATAAAATCTGTTCGGCAACGATTATTTAGAGGATATTGTAGAACAAGGGAACAGCTGGAACCTAGTTTTTCATCCTTACGGCAGCTTGAGGATTCTATTATTAGTCTTTACAGTAACAGTATGCTTCTAACTCCTAAGCAAAAAAAACAATCAATACTTTACTTGGAACAGTTCTTTGAGACCATAAACGATGAACGACGTATAAGATCTGAGTTTATAAATAATTGCAGACAAGATTAGTATGGATACTATAGAAAAGAAAAAGTTTAAGTTTAGTTTAGTAATTCCATTACTATTGGTACTATTCCTATGGCTTGTTGCAGCGTTAGATATCTTAGCGGAGTTGGAGCTGTACAAGTTTGGTATTTACCCTAGGAGGCTTAAAGGTTTAATAGGGATAGTGCTAGCGCCACTGGTGCACGGAGGCATTAAGCACCTTTTTGCAAACACACTTCCCTTAATTATTCTTGGTACTGCAATAAACTTCTTTTATAGAGCGTTAGCCTATAAAGTTATTGTACTTGTTTGGTTGCTTACCGGTGTTATGGTTTGGATATTTGGACGCGATAGCTACCATATTGGTGCTAGTGGAATTATATATGGAATTGCATCGTTTCTGTTTTTTAGCGGCGTAGTAAGGGGCAATATTCGCTTAGCAGCCCTATCGCTTATAGTTGTGTTTCTTTACGGAGGGCTTGTTTGGGGAATTTTTCCCTTTTCAAGTGGCGTATCGTGGGAATCGCACTTTTTTGGAGGTTTTTGGGGACTAATTACAGCCATTTACTACCGAAACGAGGGGCCTACTACCAAGCACAACTTTTGGCTTAACAGTTTTGCCGATGAGGTTGACGAGGATGAGAATAGTGATGAGGATCCCTATTGGGCCGATGATTCTTCGCTTACCGAAAATGAAAAGCAGCTTACTAAATAAATTTTGTCAAAGCATAAAGCCAATAAATTTTAAAGCAAAGCCTATTTTTTTATATTTGTTGGCTTATATATTTTATCAAATGGGTTAATTACTTAAAAAACAATACAATGGCAAAGTATAACGAAACAGAGCAGGTTTCCAACAACATTAACCTTATTGGTTTTGGCACAGAAATTAACGGTGACATAACCTGTAATGGTGATTTGAGAATAGATGGAACTCTTGTTGGAAACATCCAGGCAAAAGGGAAAGTTGTAGTTGGTGAAACAGGTAGAATTAAGGGAGAGGTGTCTTGCAAAAATTCCGATATATCTGGAACCATCGATGGAAAAGTGATTGTTGGTGAGCTTCTTGCCCTAAAATCAACAGCAAGAATTAATGGCGATATTGTTACCTCAAAGCTTGCCATTGAGCCAGGTTCTCGTTTCACAGGTTATTGCGACATGGCAGGCGAACCAACTAAAGTTGAGAATAAGCCATTTGCTCCAACCGACAAGGATAGTAAGGCTTAACTGCGGAAATACAAGTTGCTATATTAGCATTACTATATAAAAAAAGAGGCTGTCTAAAAAGTATAGGCAGCCTCTTTTTTGTTCATCTAAGACATG
>JABNAD010000192.1_pt1 | contig 50141 bp, 47 predicted proteins | sample 7240381 | NCBI WGS metagenome assembly JABNAD01 (sample SAMN11332834, study PRJNA596920) | anaerobic digester metagenome | biome: digested sludge; isolation source: digested sewage sludge-derived enrichment culture grown on H2/CO2 | place: Germany: Goettingen
AAAGGAGGAAGACACTTGGAAATAGTAATTGATAATCTGGTGGCAAAAAAAGGAACAAAGGTTTCCGGCTACGTGGCGGTGCCCAAAACGGAGCTTAAAATGCCGGTGACCATTATTAATGGCCAAAGTGCCGGGAAAACCGTGCTGATTACCGGCGGAGTCCATAACGCCGAATATACCGGCATTGAAACGGCGATTCGTCTGGCTCAGGAAATCACGCCAGAAATAGTAGCTGGCTGCCTGATCATCATTCATCCGGTCAATATCAGCGGATTTGAAAACCGGACGATGAGTGTGGTAGCCGAGGATGGAAAAAACCTCAACCGGATTTTTCCGGGTGATCCGGACGGCACAACCGGCGATAAGCTGGCGGCTTTTTTAACAGAAATGTTTTTTAAAAAAGCCGATCGCTTTATTGACCTTCATGCCGGGGATGGTTATGAGTCGCTGACTCCTTACGTTTATTATGTTGGTGCAGCCAAAGAGGCGGTCGTCAGTGAGTCCGAGGCCATGGCAGCGGCGGTCTTGGTGCCCTATCGGGTTAAATCCTATCTGGCTACCAGTGGCGCCTATAATTATGCCGGTTCGATGGGGATTCCCGGTATTCTGATTGAACGGGGCGGCGAAGCCCGCTGGTCTGAAGATGAGATTAAAAATTATCAGGAAGATGTTAAAAATGTCTTGCGCTATTTAAAGGTTTTGGATGAGCCGATGCGATCGCCCGCAGGTAAACAGCTGGAGCTAGTGGACGTCGTTTATGAAGATGCCGAAGTCACCGGATGCTGGTACCCCAATAAAAAAGCCGGTGAGCCGTTTTTAAAAGGCGAGAACCTGGGGATGATCAAAGATTATTTTGGCAAGGTTCTACAAACCTGCATCGCCAAATATGATGGGATCGTTCTTTATCAGGTCAGTTCGCTGACCATTCTAAAAAAGAGCCCAATGATTGCCTATGGAAAAATAAAAAATGATGGGGATCATGCAAACGATAAATAAAAAAAGTTAAAGGCAACGACAATTGATTTTAGCAGAAGGATGGTTTTAAATGAAGGATAATCACTTTAAAAAGGTGTGTGATATGATTGAACTTAAGCAACTGAAATATTTTGTGGTCTGTGCCGATGTGGGATCATTCAGTAAAGCTGCGGAAATCCTTTATACGACCCAACCCAATGTCAGCAAGGCGATCAAGGCGCTGGAAGAGCATCTCGGATTTAGCCTTTTTCATCGCAAAAGTCGGGGGATTCTGTTGTCGTCCCGGGGCAAGCACGTCTATGAGTATGCCTGCAAAGCCATTGAGAACATCGAAATGCTGGCTTCGTTTTCGCAGACGGACCGGATTGAGCAATTGCAGATCGCCAGTAATCCCAGTGCCTGGATGGCTAAGGTCTTTGCCGATTTTTATAATCGGTTTCACGTCAGGCAGTTGCATTTTGAGCTCTATACTGCCTCGGTAGCAGAAATCATCAAGCGGGTGGCCGGTTATCAGGACGAACTGGGTTTTGTCTATGTGATGGACAGTCAGAATACCGCCTTTCAGTATATCTTGACCAGAAACCACCTGGAATTTGTGGAGCTTAAAAAAACCCAGGTGGTCTTGTATCTGGGTCAGAAACACCCGCTCTATCAGGCCCGAGAGATCAGTGAAGCAGAACTGAAGAAGCTTAAGTTGGTGCAGTGCTATGAAGACGAATTTGATCTCAATAATTACTGGAAAATAACCAATCCACAAGGAAAAGATATGCCCGCCCTGGAGAGTGTGGTGGTGACCAATAGTGATTGTGTTATGCAGCAGCTGCTGCAAACCACTGATCTGGCGAATATCAGCAGTGGTTATCTTACCGATGATGTGGATGAGAAGGAGCTCAACGGTATTCCTCTATTCGAAAAGGAGAATGTGGTGATGTTTGGTTATATCCATAGGCGGCAAGAAGAACACAGTGAATGGGGAAAGCGGTTTCTGGAATTTATTATGGCAAATCTGGAATCGGGAGATCCCATTGAAGGCCAAATGGAATAAGAAGGTATGCTAAATTGGAATGGCGGAATAACCCCCCATGGAGGTTGTAATGCCATTTTTTAAGTGATAAAATCTTACCGGTAAATGTGTTAGTGCGAGAAAGGTTATGCGTCAATGAAAAAATACGTTGGAAAACGTCTGTTACAATTAATACCAATCATTCTGGGCATCACCCTGTTATCCTTCACCCTGATGCAGTCAGCCGCCGGGGATGCTGTGGATGCCCTATACGACAACGCCAGTGGCGGCGTATCGGAAGAAGTCAAGGCCGAGAAAAGGCATGAACTGGGGCTCGATCAACCCTTTATTATTCAGTATACCAGCTGGCTGGGTGGGGTATTAACCGGCGATATGGGCGTTTCCTATATTTCCAATAAACCGGTTTTTGAAACCTTTGTGTCAAAGTTGCCAGCGACGATTTATCTGACACTGACCTCAATAATACTTACCGTGCTGATTTCGATTCCCTTTGGGGTTTTAGCGGCCGTCCGGCATAATCGTTTCACCGATTATCTGATCCGCTTTTTCAGTTTTATCGGCAATGCCTTACCGGGTTTTTTCGTCTCGCTGCTGCTGATCTATTTTCTGGCCTTACAGCTCAAGCTGTTTCCGGTTATGGGCAATGGCAGTTTAAAGAGCATCGTTTTGCCGACGCTGACTCTGGCGATAGCCATGTCGGCCAAATACACCCGCCAGGTTCGCACCACGGTACTGGAAGAACTCAATAAGGACTATGTCATCGGGGCCCGGGCCAGGGGGATCAGGGAGCCAGTGGTGCTTTTTGCCAGTGTACTGAAAACTGCGATGCTGACCATTGTCACCCTGATGGCGCTGTCAATTGGTTCCTTACTGGGTGGTACGGCAATTGTTGAATCCATCTTTATGTGGGATGGCGTCGGGAAGCTGGCGGTGGATTCGATTATGATGCGGGATTACCCGATGATCCAGGCCTATGTCATCTGGATGGCGATTATTTATGTGGGCGTTAATCTGGTGACCGATATCATTTATCATTATCTGGATCCCCGGATTCGATTGGAACAGGAGGCCTGATGGAAGTAACAGAGCGTACAGCGATTCGGGTCAGAACCCGGAAAATTAAAGAAAATCACACGATGACGAAATTCTATCTTTTTCTGACCTTGGTAATAATTTTATTGCTGGTGGCAGCCCTGGCACCCCAGATTGTTCCCTATGATCCCTATGCTCAGGATCTGATGCAGGCCTTGCAGCCCCCCAGTCCGGAGCATCCGCTGGGGACCGACCGCTATGGCCGGGATGAGCTGTCCCGGGTGATAATGGGGGGACAAACCACCATTTACTCGGCGCTGCTGCTAGTGGCGATCATTACCGGATTTGGTACCCTGGTGGGGCTATTCTGCGGGTATCAGGGTGGCAAAATCGATTCCTTTATTATGCGGGTTTCGGATGTCTTTCTGGCGTTTCCGGGAATGGTCTTTGCGATAGCCGTGGCCGGTATTTTAGGTGGTGGGCTGATCAATGCGGTGGTGGCGCTGGCCTGTATTTCCTGGCCTAAATTTGCCCGATTGGCCAGAGGGCAGGTGCTGGCCATTAAAAATATGCCTTATATCGCCGCCGCCAGGCTTAGTGGTTCCGGTTCGATCAAAATTATTTTTAAGCATATTTTACCGAATATTATTGGCCCGATTCTGGTAACGGCCACCCTTGATATTGGAACCATGATGATGGAACTGGCGGGATTGTCCTTTCTGGGTTTAGGGGCAATGCCCCCAATTGCCGAGTGGGGTTCAATGATGAGTGAAGGGCGCAGTATGCTGCAGACATCGCCATGGGTAATTTTAGCACCCGGTTGTGCTATTTTTATATCAGTAACATTATTTAATTTACTGGGGGATACGGTCAGAGATGTCCTGGATCCCAAGACTAATAAGAGAAAAAAGGAGAAAAAATGAAAGTAAAAAGTAAAATTCTGGCAGTGCTGTTGTCATCCGTACTGGTTGGCGGGATGCTGACCGGCTGTGCCGGTTCGACCAGCACCAAAAGTGCGGAAGAAAAGGTATTTAATTATGGAACCGTAGCCTATAGTGTCGGTAATTCCAATGTGGGAATGAATCCCCATGAATCCTACATCGGTTGGTCAACCCTGCGTTATGGGGTCGGTGAAACGCTCTTTAAGTTTAATGAGAAGATGGAGTTGGAGCCCTGGCTGGCCAAAGATTATGAACAGATTGATGACTATACCGTTAAAATCAATTTACGGGATGACGTTACCTTCTCCAATGGCAAGAAAATGACCGGAGAAGCGGTTAAAGCCTGCTTTGACAACCTGATTGCCGTTCATGATCGGGCTCCAAAAGACTTACAGATCAAGTCAATCACCGCCGATGGACAAAGCATCACGATCGTTTCAGATAATAAGGTACCGGCATTGGTAAATTACCTCTGTGACCCCTATGGCTGTATCATCGATATGGAGGCTGGGGTAACGGCGGATAAAAACGTCGTTGGAACAGGACCTTATGTGGCCAAAAATATCACTGAGACCGAAATCAATCTGGAAGCCAACAATGACTATTGGGGTGGAAAGCCAAAGGTTGGAAAGGTAAATATCAAGAGTATTGTCGATGGCGATACCTTAACCATGGCTCTGCAAAGTGGCGAAATTGATGCGGCCCAGGGTCTGCCCTATGCCAGTCTGGAACTGTTTCAAAATAATGATGACTTTACCATCAGTTCCACCAACACTTCCCGGGTTTACCAGGCTGCTCTAAACTATGATTCAGCGGTGATTAAAGACGATGCCGTTCGTAAAGCCATGGCCATGAGCATGGATAAGGACGGTTTTACCACGGTGCTGTTAAAGGGCAATGGAACGCCAGCAGTCGGTCCTTTCCCGGCTAACTTTACATTTGGCGGCGATGTGGTTAAGGACACCGGTTATGACATCGACGGCGCCAAAAAAGTGCTGGAAGCAGCAGGCTGGATTGATTCTGATGGTGATGGGATACGGGAAAAAAATGGCCAGAAATTATCGATCAAGTGGCTGACCTACACCTCCCGTCAGGAGTTGCCGCTGCTTGCTGAATCGGTTCAGGCGACCTATAAACAAGCCGGGATTGATGTACAGGTCAACGCCACCGATTCCTACAAGGATTTCCTGAAAGCTGGCGATTACGATGTTTTTGCCAACGCCTTTGTAACGGCACCCACCGGAGATCCCCAATATTATTTCACCACCCATGTGGTTGATAATTCTGACTACAACCGGGGACATTACCATAGCGACAAGGTGGAAGCCCTGGTTGCCCAGCTGCGAAGCGAATTTGACACCGAAAAACGGGCAACGCTGGCGGTTTCAATTGCCCAGCAAGTTCTTGATGACAATGCTTATATCTACGCCTCTCATTTAAAAATGTCTTTTGTGATGAAAAAGGGGGTAACCGGCTTTACCGCTCACCCATCAGACTATTATGAAATCACAGCCGATCTGGACATTAACGAATAAGTCGTCCCGATCAGAAGAGAGGGTTTATGCAACAACCATTACTGGAATTTAAAAATGTTGAAATATCCTATGATGGGGAGCCGATGGTTCGGGGGATCAACTTAACCATGCAACCGGGTGAAATCCTCGGGATTGTCGGCGAGTCCGGCAGTGGCAAAAGCACCCTGATCAAGGCGGCCATGGGTCTTCTGGGCCCGGATGGATTGGTCAATCGGGGCGAGATCGTATATAAGGGGAAGCCGGTTCTTGATCTTGATGATGAAGCATTGCGGATGCTGCGGGGACCAGAAATGGGGATGATTTTTCAGAACTGTGGCAGTGCCCTGTGTCCAATCCGGACCATTGGCGAGCAGCTTTATGAAACCATGGCCCAGCATGGCATCAGTGACCGCCGGCTGGTTCGGGAAAAAGCCACAGCTCTGTTTAAGAAGATTCATTTATATGACACTGAGCGGATTTTAAAGAGCTATCCCTTTGAATTATCCGGCGGGATGAATCAACGGGTTGGCATTGTCATGGCGATGCTGCTGGAACCGGAGCTGCTTTTTGCCGATGAGCCGACTTCGGCGCTGGACGTCACCGTCCAGGCTCAGGTGGTTCGGGAAATGATGGCAATGCGGGAAGCATTTGGAACCGGAATTGTGGTGGTGACCCATAATATTGGGGTGGTGTCATATATGGCCGATACCGTGGCGGTGATGTGTAAGGGTAAGCTGGTTGAATACGGCAAGACCCGGGAGGTGATTGATCATCCCCAGCAGGATTACACCCGCCAGCTGATTGCGGCCATGCCCCGGATAAAAAGGTGAAATGTGATGACGATTTTAGCAGTCAACAATTTAAAAAAAACCTATACCAAAGGAAAAACCACCATTTGTGCGGTTGATGAGATTAGCTTCCATGTCGAAAAAGGCGAATGTCTGGCCCTGGTGGGCGAAAGCGGCAGCGGTAAAAGCACGGTTGCCAAGCTGATCACCGGACTGGAATCGTTGGATGGCGGTGAGATTGTTCTGGATGGCAAAACACTTAAAAACCCTAAGGGAAAAGAACTGAAACGGCTTTACCATCTGGTTCAGATGGTCTTTCAGATGCCGGTGGATTCCTTTAATCCCCGGATTCGGCTGGGGGAAAGTGTCATGGAAGGGCTGATCAATCAGGGTATGGGGCGTCGGGAGGCTAAAAATAAAGCCATTGACTATCTGGAAATCTGCGGCCTTGGCCCGGAATTTGTTAGCCGTTATCCCAGTGAGGTCAGCGGTGGCGAGTGTCAGCGGGCCTCAATTGCCCGGGCACTTGCCCGGCAACCCCAACTGCTCATCTGTGACGAAGCCACCAGCGCCCTGGATGTAACCGTCCAGTCTCAGATTGTGGCACTCCTGACACAATTGCGAAAAGATCAGGGGATGTCGCAACTGATGATCTGTCATGATCTGGCCCTGGTGCAGCAATGCTGCGACCGGGTGCTGGTAATGCATCAGGGGCGGGTGGTGGAAGCCGGTACCCCGGATGAGGTGATTGCCAGTCCCCGGGAAGCCTATACAAAAAAACTGATCGATTCAATTTTATAAGAAACTAAAAAAAGTGTCATACGGCACTTTTTTTAATACCGAGTTTTATCGGATGTTAACTTAAATGCAGGGGGATAATAAAATAGAAGTTTAAAATAAAGATATTAAGCGATTTTCAAAAAAGTATTGACATATCCCCATATGGGGGATACAATCAAGGCAAGAATAAATGAGAGAAAGGAAGTGTCAGGATGGAACACGCACATCAGCATGAACACGTTCATGTTCATGAGCATACCCATGGCGGTGAAACCCATACCCATGAACATACGCACGCCCATACTCACGAACATGCCCACACGGACAATACCGAAATTCACGAACATACCCATGACGATCTGAGTAGCCACGAACACACCCACTAATGTGACATGACATGCTTTCTAAAGGACATTACCATTTGATGGTGTGTCCTTTTGTTATTTTACTGATAATATGATAAAATACAACCAAGAAAAGCAAGGAGATTGGATATGGATGATCATAAACATTGCGAAGCGTTTTTAAATGAAGCACATACCCATGGTGATGACCATACCCACGGGCATCATCATGAACACACCCAGACAAAGGCCGTCTTAAACCGCCTTTCCCGGGCTGCGGGTCATCTTGAATCGGTTAAAAAAATGGTCGAATCGGGAAGAGACTGTACCGAGGTGCTGATTCAGCTTTCAGCGGTGAAGTCAGCCATTAATAACGTCGGTAAAATAATTTTGCAGGATCATATTGAGCATTGCATCGTTGATGCGGTGGAAAATAACGACGAAAAGGCTTTGGAAGAACTGAGAAAAGCAATTGACCGCTTCATGAAATAATGGCTGTGGCTAAAAACCGGGTAAAACGCGACTGGCATGGAAAGATATTCCAAAACAGAATATCATTTCCGCAAAAGAGACTTGCATAGGTGGTTTAAGCATGTTAAAATGGCAAACAGAAACAATGAAAAGCGGCATTGTTTCTGTTTGTTTAGTGTTTTTTTGCGACCTCACTATCTTTTTGGAGATGGTGGGGTTTTTTTATGGAAAAATGCATCAATTGATGGTTTACAAAGGCTTATTAAAAACCAAAAGTTGAAATGGTAATGGTCTAACAAACTTTTTAATTTTTAGATTCAATTTTCTTGCTCAGGTTGACAAATGAGGCAATCTGTGTAAAAATATAAAAAAAGAATACTTGTATATACAAAGTCATGAAGACTTGATCGCGGTTTGGAGACCGCTTTCTTTTTCATGGCTTTTTTTTATGTCTAAAATAGGATTTATCAACAAAATAGAATATCAGGGGATTTAATGAGTCCTTTTGAAAAGGGAGTAAGATGCTGGAAATCATCGGAATTGGAAAAAAATTTGGGAATAAGACGGTATTGAAAAATATCAATTTTAAGGTGGACAAAGGAGAGTTCTTTGGTCTCCTTGGCTCTAACGGCGCCGGAAAAACCACCCTGATCAAGCTGATATCGACTTTATTACTGCCCTCTGCGGGGAAAATCCTGCTGGATGGAAAAGAAATAACCCGACATAATGTGCAGCTAAAAAAGCGCATCACCACCGTCACCCAGGAATACACCCTGCGAGGGGATATGACTGTTGATGAAATTATGGAATACCAGGGGCGGCTTTACCAGATCCCCCGGGAACAGCGAAAGAAAGATTCGCAGAATTTGCTGGAATTCTGCAGCTTGATGGAACATCGCAAAAAAAGAGTCCGGGAGCTGTCAGGGGGGATGAAACGAAAACTGATGCTGTGCCGGGCATTGCTGCCCAAACCCGAACTGGTGCTTTTGGATGAGCCAACCGTGGGGCTTGATCCTTTTTCCCGGCGGCAGATGTGGGATCTGATCAGCAGTTTGAACCAACAGGGGATGACCTTTATTCTCACCACCCATTATATGGAAGAAGCCCAGATGCTATGTCAACGCATTACCCTGATCGATCAGGGCAAGCTGCTGGAAATAGCTCCGCCGTTGGAAATGATTAACCAGTTGGGAAACATCGCGGTTGAGGTAGTGACACCGGGAGGAAGGCAACAAGCGTATTTTAAAAACCGAGAACTGGCTTTGGCCTATGCTAAAAAATTAAGCGATCCCTTTACCCTTCGGCAAACAAACCTTGAAGATGTCTTTATCAGGCGATTGGGAAGGGGGCTTGAGTAGGTGGCGATACTAACTGTTCTATGGGAAAAATGGATTGAGTTTAAACACGAATGGTTAAAAATCACGGCAACGGCAATGATCAGCCCGATATTATATCTGCTGACCTTTGGTTTGGGCCTGGGCATCGACAAAATGGTGGACGGTCACGGCTATATGGCGTTTTTAATTCCCGGGATTATCGCCTTGACCACCATGAATGCCAGTTTTACAGCCATTGGAATGTCTTTAAACGTCCAACGGCTTTATGAAAAATCATTTGACAATGTCTTGGCATCGCCCACCCCGTTGGGACAATATATCATCGGCCAGATGATTGGCGGCAGTTTGCGGGGAATGTATGCGGGAAGCCTGATTCTGGGCATTGCCTCTATTTTTGGATCACCGATTCAAATCAATCTGCTCTTTTTTCTGGTGATGTTGCTTAATGGGATGGCCTTTTCGGCTTTGGGCGTGATGGCCGCCATCGTTTCAAAAACCCATGCAGATATCAGCCGGTTTTCAACCTTTGTGATTCTGCCGATGACATTTATTTGTAATACTTTTTTTCCAGTGACTAATCTGCCGCCGCTATTAAAGGGTGTGGTAGGGATCTTGCCGTTAACCCATTCAAGCAGTCTGCTGCGGCAGATTTCTTATGGCGAACCGGCAAGTCTGATCAGTTTAATGATACTGGTTGCCTATACCATTTTTTTTATGGTCATAGCATGGATCAGAATTAATAAGAGTAAAAATTTATAGTTGAGAGGAAGTTCAGACGATATGAATCAGCATTATTATCCCTTTAGCGCCATCATTGGACAGGAAGCCATGAAAAAAGCACTGCTGCTTAATGTCGTGAATCCGAAGATCGGCGGCGTTCTGATTAATGGCGAAAAAGGCACGGCGAAATCGACGGCGGTTCGGGCATTGTCACCACTGATTGATAAAAAGATTGTGGAAATGCCCTTATCAATTTCGGAAGACCGTCTGGTGGGCTCCATCGATATGGAAAAAACCCTGGCCTGCGGTGCGGTTCACTTTGAAGCAGGGGTGCTGAAAAAGGCGGATCAAAACATCTTGTATGTCGATGAGGTTAATCTGCTCCAGGACTATATTATTGATATTCTGCTCGACGTCAGTGCCAACGGGATGAACCGAATTGAGCGGGAAGGGGTTTCCTTTTCCCACCAAAGCGATTTTATTCTGGTCGGAACGATGAACCGTGAAGAAGGGGAATTACGGCCACATTTTCTCGATCGGTTTGGTCTTTATGTGAATATCCAGGGCCAAAAAGATCCTCGAGCCCGGGTGGAAGTTTTAAAAAACAGATATGCCTATGAAGAAGACCGTCAAGTTTTTTGTCAGTCTTTCAGGGATCAGGAAACAAAATATAAAGCTCTGATATCAGAAGCTAAAGAGCGGATGCAGCGGATCATTGTGACCGAAGAAAACCTGCAGAAAATTATTTCGTTATGTCTAAAAGCCAACGTGATGGGACACCGTGCCGATCTGGTGATGGAGCAGACCGCCAAAGCGATTGCAGCCTTAAATGGCCGAATTGAGATCAATGATCAGGATATCGAGGAAGCGGCTTTTTTTGCCTTGATGCATCGCCAAAATGAGCGGTCACCACAGCAGCAGGAAGAGGAACAAACGGATTCGAAAGAACCAGAAGCCGAATCGGAGCCGGAAGACAATCAACCAGAACCGGAAGAGGATAATGCCCCCTCGGATGCGGAGAACCCGAATCCGGAGCCGGATGAATCGAAGCAGTCAGAACCAGACGACAACAACAAGGAACAACCAAAAACCGGCAAACCGCAAACCGAGAATTTTCAAATTGGGCAGGACTTCAAACTCAAAGATTTTGGACATCAGCCGGACCGAAGGGTTAGACGGGGACAGGGAAAACGAACCAATATCCGCAGCGCCTCAAAATCCGGACGCTATATCTTCACCACCATGCAACGAAAAAACGATGATCTGGCGCTGGATGCCACCATTCGTGCCGCCGCTCCCTTTCAGCGACAACGAAAGTCTAACGGCATGGCGATTAATATTCGGGAAGAAGATATTCGGGAAAAGGTAAGGCAGAAGAAAATTGCCAATCTGCTGGTCTTTGTAGTCGATGCCAGCGGCTCCATGGGGGCTAGTCAGCGCATGGTCGAAACCAAAGGGGCCATCATGTCGCTGCTGAAAGATGCTTATGTGAAACGGGATAAAATCTGTCTGGTATCGTTTCGCGGCGATGAAGCGCAAGTGTTGCTGCCGCCTACCCGCAGTGTCGAACGGGGCTACAAATTACTGGAAAATATGGAAATTGGTGGCAAGACGCCTTTAAATGCCGGGCTGACCAAGGGCATTCAGGTCATTAAAAGCGAACTCAAAAAAGCGCCGGATCTGATGCCGATGATGATTGTCATTACCGATGGAAAGGGCAATGTCAGCCTCGCGGAAGACAAAAAACCCAAAGCGGAACTGTTTGAAATCGGTGAGAAAATCAGGGAATTCAAGCAGATCAATACGATGGTTATCGACATTGAAAAACAGGGGATGATGCGTTTTGGCATCGCCAAAGAGCTGGCAGTGATGATGAATTCGGAATACCGGGCGATGGATGAACTGAGCAGCGACAAAATTTTAACTATGGTAGAAAGTATAAGGGGAACAGCATGACACATTATATGAAAAAAAATATGACCTATCCGTTTACTGCCATCATTGGACAGGAATCGATGAAGTTGGGACTGATTTTAAACGTTATCGATCCTAAAATCGGCGGGGTTCTGGTTTTCGGGGAAAAAGGAACTGGGAAATCCACTGCCGTTCGGGCGATTGCCAATCTGTTGCCGGAAATTGATGTGGTAAAGGATTGTCCATATCGATGCGATCCTCATGATCACGGCTCGCTGTGTGAAAATTGCCGCACTATGGTGAAAAATGGCGAGCCCCTGGAAGTCGTCAAAGATAAGATGCGGGTCGTTGATCTCCCGGTTTCGGCCACTGAGGACCGGGTAGTGGGCTCGCTGGACATTGAAGAAGCCATTCAGCATGGGAAGAAAAAGTTTGATCTGGGGGTACTGGCTCAGGCCAACCGGGGCATTCTCTATGTCGATGAGATCAATCTTTTAGATGATCATATTGTTGATTTGCTGCTGGACTCAGCAGCCATGGGGGTAAATACGGTGGAACGGGAAGGCATCTCCTTTTCACATCCGGCACAATTTATTCTGGTCGGTACCATGAACCCGGAAGAAGGCGAACTGCGGCCGCAACTCCTGGATCGATTTGGATTTTCTGTCGATATCAAGGGGATCAAAGATCCGGTTCAGCGAATTGATATCGTTAAGCGCCGCGGCGCTTTTGAAGCGGATCCCCATGAATTTCTGCATCATTATCAGGATCAGGAAAATGCCCTCAGCGATCAGATTGTTAAAGCCAGAGACTTGTTGCCCCAGGTAACCATCGGGGATGAGCTGTTGCTGACCAATGCCAAAATCGCCATTGCCCTGGAGGTTGATGGTCACCGTGGTGACTTGACGCTGATGAAGGCGGCCCGGGCCATGGCTGCCTTTAAAGGACACAAAGCGGTTGAGCGGGAAGATATCCGGGCGGTGGTTGAGATGGTATTCCTCCATCGACTCAAGTCACTGCCTTTTGAAAAAACAAAGAACTTTGACATGGAGATGGTCAATGCGATTATTGATGACACCGCAGGAATTTTAAATGAGGAAGAGGCAGGCTGAAAATGAAAACCATTATCGCAATTTTATGGCATAAATCAGCCAATCGGCTGCGCATGATTGCCCCATACATTCAAGACCAGGTGAATCTAAAAATATATTCCGCTGCCGAACTGGGCGATGGCCGGGCCGACCTGGATTCCTTGTATCGGGAAATGGATAAGGCTGACGGATTTCTCTTTAATGTCACGGTGTCCGATTCGGTCTGGGGTGAAATTGAAGACTACGCTGCGACAAAAACGACACCCATCGTTTATGTCGGCGGGGAAGCGATGAGCCATGTAAAAAATAAAGAATCCTTGAAACATACCGCTTACTGCAATCAGTACTACAATTACAGCGGCAAGGAAAACCTGGTTAATATGATCCTGTACATGCTTACTGAAGTTCTGGGCGAAAGTTACGCCTATAAAGAACCGGCCTTTATTCCTTGGGAAGGGATTTTTCATCCGGATACTGAGGAAGTTTTCAGGAGCGCCGAGGCGTATTTTGCCAGTCGGGGAAAGTCACCGAAAGGCGTGATTGCCGTGGTTGCGTCGAGAACCACCTGGCTCAATGAGGATATTGAGGTCGAAAGAGAACTGATTCGGATCATTGAAGAGCGCGGTTACTCGGCCTTGCCGATTTATACCTATTCCTGGCCGGATGCTGAAATCGGTGCGAAAGGAGTGGAATTTGCGGTGGAGCAATTCTGCTTTGATTCTGCCGGAAAACCGGTGATCGATGCGATGATCCGGATGAGTGGATTTTTTCTGCAATCGGGTAATGACGGCAAGCAAAGTAAACCCAGCTCGATTATGAAGCGTTTGAACTGTCCGATTGCCAAGCCGGTTTGCTCGACCTCGATGTCGATCGAAGAATGGGAAGTGAGCAAGGACGGAACCATTGCCGATCTGCCCTGGAGCATTGCCCTGCCTGAGCTGGAAGGGGTGATTGAGCCGATATTTATTGGGGCTGAAGACCGCAGTTCGCCGGTTGATATGAGAAAACCGGTGGGCCAGCGCTGTGAAAAATTGGTTGATCGGATGATCAATTGGATTGCCCTGAAGAAGAAAGAAAATAAGGATAAAAAAGTCGTCTTTATTTTAAATAATAACCCCTGTACCTCAACCGAAGCATCAGTGGGGGGCGGGGCCAATCTGGACACGCTGGAAAGCGTCGCCCGGATTTTGAAAACCATGAAAAATCAGGGTTATGATCTGGAAGATATTCCTGAAGATGGCGATACCCTGATTAAAACCATCATGGCGCGAAAGGCGATTTCAGAATTCCGCTGGACAACCGTTAAGGAAATGGTTCAAAAAGGCGGCGTCATTGATTTTGTCTCCCGAGAACAGTACCGGCAATGGTTTGATGAGATTACTGAAGAAGCCCGGAACAATATGATAAAAGGTTGGGGCGAGCCTTTTGGTGAAACGGAAGAAGGTCTGCCGCCAGCCATGGTTTATGAAGATCAGATGCTGGTTACCGGGGTCAGTTTTAAGCATGCTCTGGTTTGTGTTCAGCCGAAAAGAGGTTGCAGTGGATCCAAGTGTGACGGTAAGGTTTGCAAAATCCTTCACGATCCCCATATTGCTCCAACCCACCAGTATCTGGCCAGCTACCGTTATTTTGAGCGGATTTACGGCGCCGATGTGATCATACATGTGGGAACCCACGGCAATCTGGAGTTTCTCCCCGGAAAAGGGGCCGGCCTATCCGATAGCTGTTTTCCGGATATCTGTATCGGCAATATGCCAAACCTCTATATTTACAATGCCGATAATCCGCCTGAAGGGACGATCGCCAAGCGACGGGCCTTAGCGACCATTATTGATCATATGCAGACAGTGATGGCCCAGGGCGGTCTTTATGATGAGCTGGAAGAATTGGACAATCTCTTAAAACAGTATGACAAGGTTAGATTGGCCGATAAAACCCAGGCGCATTTGCTGGAGCATCTGGTGATCGAAGAGATCCTGAAAAACAAGCTGGAAAAAGAGATCGATCTGGCCGATTATCACAATAATTTTGATCAGGTGGTGGAATCTGCTCATAAAATCCTGACGACGGTTAAAAACACCCAGGTTCAGGATGGCATGCATATCTTCGGCCAGTTGCCCACCGGGGAAGCCCGGATGGAAATGCTTAACGCCATCGTCCGGTACGAGGGAATTGATCAGCCATCGCTCCGCAGCAGCATTTGTCAGCTGATTGGGGTGGAACTGAAAAGCCTGCTCAGCCAGACCGAGTTTTTTTCTGAAGACATTGGCAAGAACAATGGTGAAATCCTTTTTGATCTGGATGTCATCGGCAAGGTGATCATTTCAAAATTTCTGGACGGCAACGTCATCACGGCAGATTTTTGCTTGCCGGAACCCTATATGAAAAAAAACCTGGCGGCACTTGATCAGATTAATCAGTTCAAAGCACGTATTATTGATATTGACAGCCGGATTGAAGATTCCCAAGAGATTGATTCGCTGCTTGCCGCCATGAATGGGGAATACGTATCGCCGGGTCCGGCCGGGATTATTACCAGAGGCAGGGATGATATTTTGCCAACTGGTAGAAATTTTTATACCTTGGATCCGGAAACGGTGCCTACAAAAGCGGCCTGGGAAATTGGCAAACGCCTGGCCGATTCGGTTATTCAGAAATTCTTTGATGAAGAAGGCCGCTATCCGGAAACCATGGCCATTTACTGGATGGCAGCGGATGTCATGTGGGGTGACGGCGAAGGCATGGCTCAGCTTTTCTATATGCTGGGGGTCAAACCCAAATGGCTGCCCAATGGTAAGGTCAAAGGCATTGAAGTGATTCCTCTAAAAGAACTGGGACGGCCCAGAATTGATGTGACGGCAAAGATATCCGGAATTCTCCGGGATAATTTTCAGAATTGTGTCAGTTTGCTGGATGATGCGATCCAAGCCGTTGCCAGCCTGGATGAAGATCAGGAAGCAAATTTTGTCAGAAAACACGCCCTTGAAATAACCGCAGAAAATCCGGAAACCACCTGGGAGGAAGCGACCGCCAGAATTTTCGGGGTCCAGCCGGGAACCTTTATGTCAGGAGTGAATCTGATGGTCTATGCCTCGGCCTGGGAAGACCAAACCGATATCACCGATTTATTTACCTTCTACAATGGCTATTCCTATGGCCGGGAAAATTATGGTAAGCGGGCCTATAACGAACTTCAAAATAGCTTAAAAACTGTGGATATCACCTATGACAAGGTGATGACCGATGAACATGACTTATTGGGTTGCTGTTGTTATTTCGGGAATTACGGTGGGATGACTGCCGCTGCCAGGGAATTATCCAATAAAGATATTAAAACCTATTATGGTGATACCCGGGAAGTGACCAACGTCGAAGTCCGAACCCTGTCCGAAGAGATCAACCGGGTGGTCCGAGGAAAACTACTCAACCCCAGATGGATCGAAGGACAGAAACGGCATGGCTACAAAGGGGCTGGGGATATCAGTAAGCGGGTCGGCCGGGTTTATGGTTGGGAAGCAACAACCGAAGAAGTGGATGATTGGATCTTTGATGAAATCACAAAGACCTTCATTATCGATGCTGAAAACAAAGCTTTTTTCAGAGATAATAACCCCTGGGCATTGGAGGAAATGTCCCGGCGGCTGATCGAAGCCTATCAGCGCGGGCTGTGGCAGCCCGAAGATGGGATGATTGAAGAAATCCAGGACTCCTATCTGGAACTGGAAGGTTTTCTGGAAGAAGATATGGGTTCCGATACTGGCGAATTTCAAGGCTCTGCCATTGAGATAATAAAAGCTGATGAATTTGAAGAATATCGTAAAACGATGTCTCAGATTCATGGCGCAAAAAAGAGAAAGTAGAAAGAGGAGAAGTTTGAGAATGAAAAAGAATCGAACAAAAGTGTTGAAGTGGTTGTTTTGTATGGCATTATTTGGCGCTATGGTGTTAAGTTTTGGGGGATGCAGTGCCAGTCAGGGAGATACCAAGGCTAAGGATGACAAAGCTGGTATTACCGTTACCGATACAGCCGGGAGAGAGATTACCATTGAAAAGCCACTGGAAAAAATTGTTACCTATAATTCAGGTTTAACCGATGTCCTGGTAATGTTTGGCGCCGAAAAAACGGTGATTGGCCGTGGCGACTCGGTTCCTAACCCCGACCCCAGTGTCGATGTTCCGACGGTTGGAAAATGGAATGAGCCGAATATTGAAGCGATTATGGAACTCAAACCAGAAGCCGTATTTACCTATGCCGCCAATATGACCCCGGAAAATGAAAAACTCCTGGAAGATGCAGGTATTAAATGTATCTATATTGAGTTAACCGATGTGTCTAAAGCGACTGAAGAGGTGACTGCTTTGGGAGCCCTCTTTGGTAAGGAAGAAAAGGCGGCTGAGTTTGTAAAATTCCACGATAAATATGCGGAACTGATTGAAAAGAAACTAAAAAATGTCAAAGAAGAAGATAAGGCGACCATCTATTACGAAGGTTATTCCGACTATAAATCCGTTAATAAGGATGCCGGGGGACAGGCGCTGATTGTCGCCGCCGGTGGGATTAATATTGCTGCCGACGAAACCGCCAAGTATCCGGAAATCAGCGATGAATGGGTGCTGGAACGAAATCCTGATGCGATTGTTAAATTGGTCAGCAGCACGAAGAAAATTATGGGCTTTGATCTGACCGATGAAGCACCAGTCAAAGATTTTTATAATACCTTGATTGCCAGACCCAGCTGGGGAAATTTACAGGCAGTTAAAGATGGTAAGGTCATTTTATTAAGCAGTGATGTGGGAACAACGGCTCTGGGTAGTATTATTGGCGAGTTGTATCTGGCTAAAACCATGTATCCGGAACAATTTAAGGATGTTGATGTTAACAAGGTTCATCAAGAATTACAGAAAACCTTATATGGGGATGATTTAGTCGGTATATTTGCCTATCTCGCAAAATAATAAAAAGAACATACGTTAGAAGTTAAAAAAGGTAATGGTGTCTTATAAATGAAAATGACAAAAAATGACAAGAAAAACATGGAACAGAACATTGATCAGGCAAAATTGAATTATATGAATAAACGTTCCCGAAAGATTCTGTTCATTTTATTTTTGGGTTTTGCAGTGGTTATGACAGCTGTCATTTCGATTACGATGGGCGCCTCCTCAGTGGATTTTCAAACGGTGCTTCAGGTTTTTGGAGATGTTTTTGTTCGCAATGACGCCATTACCGACATTCAACGAGATATTGTCTTTAAGATTCGTTTGCCACGAATTATTACGGCTATTCTGGTAGGTATGGCCCTATCCAATGCCGGGCTACTGATGCAGGGGATTTTTCAGAATCCCCTGGTTAGCCCCTACACCTTGGGAGTGTCGAATGGTGCGGCTTTTGGCGCATCACTGGCAATTATTTTTGGTGCAAGTTTTACCTTTCTCAATTTTGGCGAGTTTCTGATCCCTGTTTTTGCTTTTGGTTTTTCCGTATTGACCATGTTGCTGGTCTATGGTGTTGCAAAGGTGGCCAGTGATTCGTCTAGCACGCTGATTTTGGCGGGGGTGGCGATTGGGTATCTGTTCTCGGCGCTGGTTTCCCTGGTGAAATATCTCAGTGACGTTAAAGATCTGCCGGAACTTGTGTTCTGGATGATGGGAAGTTTGACTGGAGTTCCGACGGCCGGTATTATTATCATGCTGGTTGCGATTACGGTTACAATGATTTTGATGATGTGGTTTGCCTGGGATCTCAATATTATGTCAGCCGGTGAGGAAACCGCCATCGGTCTCGGAGTCGATTATAAAAAAATAAAAATGATGTCCTTTGGAATTTCGACCTTGTTGACAGCGGTAGCGGTGGCTTTTACCGGGGTGATCGGATTCATTGGTCTGGTGGCACCCCATGTGACGAAGATGTTGATGGGCAACGATTTTCGCTATACGGTTCCCGGATCGGCTTTGGTTGGTGCGCTGTTGCTGCTGGTAGCGGATACCATCGGAAGAAATATTATTGCTCCAACCCAATTACCGGTAGGAATTGTGACGTCAATGATAGGGGTTCCCTTCTTTTTGTATCTCATTGTAAGAAAGCGAGGCATGTAAATTGGATTTGTCAGTAAATAATCTGAAATTTGGTTACACAAAAAACACTTTAGTAGTCAAAGGGATCAGTTTTTCAGCCCAACCCGGTCAGCTTATCTCGCTTATCGGGCCCAATGGTTCAGGGAAAACCACTATTATAAAATGCCTGAATAAAATACTAACCCCAACGAGTGGAAATATTTCACTTGATGGTAAAGATGTCAAAAAAATGACATCAAGAGAAATGGCCAAAAGTATGGCATATGTGCCTCAATTTACCAGCAGTTATTTGAGTGGGTCGGTGATGGATGTGGTCATGATGGGAAGACGTCCCTACATTAAATGGCGGGTTTCAGATGAAGATGTAAAAATTGTCCTGGCGGTTTTAAAAGAAATGGCGCTTGAGGAATTGGCTCATGAGCAGTTTCAGGAATTGTCCGGAGGTCAGAAACAGAAAATTTTAATTGCACGGGCATTAGTCCAAAAGCCGGAACTCTACCTTTTTGACGAACCCATTAGTTTTCTGGATATCAAAAATCAGATTGATATTATGGAACTGGCCAGAAAAATGGTGGAAAAAGAAAATAAGGCTGTCATCATGGTGGTGCATGATTTAAACATGGCGATGCGCTATTCCGATCAGATCATTTTACTAAAATCCGGTGTTGTAGAAGCAGCAGGTCGGCCAAAATCCGTTTTAAATCAAAAGCATATAAAAGAGGTGTACGGCATTGACACGAGGATCATCGAAGATCAATTCATAACACCGACTTATAGGCGAGAAGTATCAGCTTGAATAATGAATTAATAATAAAATAATAAAAGTATTTTATATTAGTTGTCAGTGGAAACTGGTCACTGAGCTTGACAAAGCTTCTGTAGTTATTGTAAAATTAAGAAGTTAAAAGGGAGTAGTTGTTATACAAAGTCAACATACTGGTGACGATGGTCACCTGGCTTTGTAGCCGATTCCGGTAACGAGACTTTTAGCATAGTCCATTTTGTGGTGGGTTATGCTAGGAGTCTTTTTATTTTGGGATGCTTTCAAATTACGAAAACAGGAAGGAATACAAATGTACACAGGATTTATTGCTTTTTTAGTAGCGGTGGGAGCCGTGGTGCTGGCTGAAATGGGAGATAAAACCCAGCTGCTGGCGATGGCCTTTGCCACCAAGTATCAGGCCGGGAAGGTGATGCTGGGGGTCTTTATTGCCACCGTCTTTAACCACGCCCTGGCGGTAGCCGTGGGAAACTATATTACCCGCTTTGATGGTGCCCAAATCTGGATTCAGGGGATTGCGTCATTGTCCTTTATCTTTTTTGGACTCTGGACGATTCGGGGGGATAAGCTGGATGGCGAAGAAAACCGAACCACCCGCTTTGGTCCGGTGATTACCGTGGCGGTCGCTTTCTTTATCGCCGAAATGGGCGATAAAACCCAGCTGGCAACCATTGCCCTGGCCACCAAATTTCCCGAAAATGCTCTTGGCGTTCTAATCGGAACCACCACCGGGATGCTGATTGCCGATGCCATCGGGATTATCATCGGGGTGGTACTCTGTAAAAAGATACCTGAGCGGACGGTCAAACTGGTATCCGCCGGAGCTTTTATGTTGTTTGGTTTTATTGGTACCTATCAGGTGGCCACCCAGCAGTTGCAGTTGGCGATGACAACCGGGCTGCTGTTGATGTTGGCCTTGCTTATTCTAACAGCCGGGGCATCCTATTATCTGATTAAAAAGGAAAAGGAAGCAGGGCATCCGGATACGTATCCGTCATGTCCAGTGGATCAGACAAAAAAACGACCAGACGACAAATAAAAAGCAGGTAAGACTGTAGCGGTCTTACCTGCTTTTTATTATTGTTGAATGACGTAAGCGCAAATACCCGGGGCTAAAGGCAACACAATTATTTTTATTGAAGTCCCAGACCGGCGACAATCTCATCAATACCGGTGAGAATATAGTTGGGACGGTAGGGGAATTGCTTAACCGTTTCCCGGGTTGACACGCCACTAAGGACCAGGAAGGTTGTCAAACCCGATTCAATACCAGCAATAATATCGGTATCCATCCGGTCACCGATAATCAGGGCATCATCACTGTGAACGCCCAGCCGTTTGATACCGGTACGCATCATCAGTGGATTGGGTTTACCGACGTAGTAGGCTTCTTTACCGGTGGCCAGTTCAATCGGTGCCACCAAGGCCCGACAGGCTGGTACAATGCCTTCTTCGGTGGGGCCGGTTAAGTCTGGATTGGTGGCGATCAGTTTGGCACCTTTCTGAATCAATTTGACTGCCCGCATCACGGATTCGTAATTATAAGAGCGGGTTTCGCCGAAAACGACATAGTCCGGATCGACATCATTCATGGTAATTTCGACATCATATAGGGCATTAACCAGACCCGGTTCACCAATGACATAGGCCGAACAGCCCGGGGACTGATCTTTAAGGAATTTGGCAGTGGCCAGAGCACTGGTATAAAAATGGCTTTCATCAATTTCCAGACCCAGTCGGGCTAGTTTTTCTTTTAGTTCAATGGGTGAACGTTCGCTGGAATTTGTTAAAAAGAGGAAGTTCTTATCTTCAGCATAAAGCCAGTTGACAAACTCCTTTACTCCCGGCAATAGTCTGTTACCATGGTAGATGACACCATCCATATCGCAAATAAAGCCTTTTTTATCTTTAATTAATGCTAATAACTCTTCATTCATTTTATTACCTCCGATTAATTTTCACTTATTTACAATATTATACCCCAACAAAACCGGGTTCGTCTTAAAAACTTGGCAATTTTATGTAAAAAACTGAAAATATATGTAAAAAGATCATTAAAAATAAGCATGGCAAAATTTTTTCGTCTTCGCATAGGTATTTGCACGATCAGCTGTGATAAACTGCAATAAAAGAAAAATACGATACCAGAGAAGCGAGGGGATATAAAATGGAGACAATCTTAAATAATTATGATGATATGCGGGTGATGCGAATGATTAAAAAACAGTTGATCTCTTGTGAGTCAAACCTGGAACTGCTCCGAAAAGAGTATGAGGAAAAAGACGATCAGCTGTTAGCCCTGGGAATTAAGAAAGAAGTGACCAATCGTCCGGTTGACGAAGCAGAAGTAGCGGAATTAACAGTTCGGCTGGAAGCCTTAAAAAAAGAAATTCAGGAAATTGAAGAAGATAAGAGTAAAATGGCGGCCTACAACGCCTATACCCGTCGTTAGACAAAAACGGTTAAAAACAGATCTTGACTTTAGTGGGCTGATGTAATAAAATCAAAACAGAATAAATAAAGCACAAAATGGGGTACACCACCGAAAGGGTGTAATCGCATTTTGTGCTTTTTTTGCGTCTGCAACAGCAAAGGAGGAAGTGAGATGCGTGTCAATGGAAAAGAAATGACCCTGGTTAACAATCAGAGTCTGCTGCAGTTTTTAGAAACCAATGGTTTTGATGTGGCTACTCTGGCTGTCGCCAGAAATGGTGAAATCGTTCCGAAATCGAGCTATGATGCGGTGCTGCTTTGTGAAACGGATACCCTGGAAGTGGTACGTTTCGTTGGCGGTGGGTGATGGTAAGTAGCCGACTAAAGATCACCATGAACGAACAGGGCTTAAAAAAAGAAATAATAACCAAAAGGAGATAAAATGACAGATCAATTAGTAATTGGCGGACACACGTTTAATTCCCGGTTTATCCTGGGATCAGGAAAGTTTTCACTGGAGATTGTTAAGGCAGTGGTTGAAAACGGCGGGGCAGAAATCGTGACACTGGCCCTGCGGCGGGCGAATCTCGGTGGCGAAGAAAATATTCTGGATTATATCCCCAAAGATATTACCTTGCTGCCCAATACCTCCGGCGCCAGAACGGCCGAGGAAGCGGTCAAAATCGCCCGGCTGGCCCGGGAAATCAATTGTGGGAATTTTGTCAAGGTGGAAGTGATTAGGGATTCCAAATATCTGTTTCCCGATAATTATGAAACCATCAAGGCCACCGAGATTCTGGCCAAGGATGGCTTTGTGGTGATGCCCTATATGTATCCGGACTTAAATGTAGCCCGGGATTTAGTCAGTGCCGGGGCAGCGGCAGTGATGCCCCTGGCATCCCCGATTGGCAGCAACAAGGGCCTTTGTACCCGGGATTTTATTGAGATTCTGGTTGCTGAAATTGCGGTTCCGATTATTGTTGATGCGGGCATCGGGCGGCCGTCCCAGGCCTGTGAGGCGATGGAAATGGGCGTGGCAGCGGTGATGTGCAATACCGCAGTGGCCACAGCCAAAAACATTCCGCTGATGGCCAAAGCTTTTGGTCAGGCGATTGCGTCGGGCCGAAATGCCTATCTGGCAGGGCTCGGCCGGGTCTTGACCCATGGCGAAGCGTCCAGCCCCTTAACCGGATTTTTGGAGGATTATAATGATAAAAAAACGCACTGATCCCATGGTCTATCAACCTGAGATGGAGAAAATAGACTCCGATATTCGGGATAAAGTCTTAAAAAATGTGGATAAGTATGATGATCAGAAAATTACCGCCAGCGATGTGGAAGAAGCCCTAAAAAAAGAACGATTATCCATAAGCGATTATGGAGCCTTATTATCACCGGCAGCGACGCCATATTTAGAAGAAATGGCAAAAAAAGCGATGATCGAAACAAACAAACACTTTGGCAACAGCATCGGCCTGTTTACCCCGCTTTACATTGCCAATTATTGTGAAAATAATTGTGTATACTGTGGATTTAATTGTAAAAATAAAATCCGCCGGGGTAAGCTTAGTCTGGCGGAAATGGAGACGGAACTGAAAGCCATCGCCAGAACCGGGTTAAAAGAGATCCTGATCTTAACCGGCGAATCCCGGCATCAGTCCGGGGTAGAATATATCGGGGTAGCGGTTAAACTGGCGGCAGAATATTTTACCACCGTGGGGATTGAAATCTATCCGCTGAATGCCAATGAATATGCGTATCTACGCTGTTGCGGAGCCGATTTTGTTTCGGTTTATCAGGAAACCTATGATTTAAGCAGATATGAGCAGGTTCATTTAAGTGGGCCCAAGCGGGTTTTTCCCTATCGCTTTGAGGCCCAGGAGCGGGCCTTGCTGGGGGGGATGCGGGGCGTTTCTTTTGGGGCCTTGCTGGGGTTAGGTAACTTCCGGAAGGATGCCTTTGCCACCGGACTCCACGCCTATTTTATTTTGCAGAAATACCCCCATGCCGAAATCAGCTTTTCCACGCCTCGGCTTCGCCCCTTTATTAACAAAGCCGATAACAACCCTAACGACGTCCATGAGAAACAGCTGCTGCAGGTGATGCTGGCCTACCGGTTGCTGATGCCTTTTGCTGGGATCACCATTTCCACCCGGGAACGGCCGGGCTTCCGGGACCATGTCATCGGAATGGTGGCGACAAAAATTTCTGCCGGTGTCAGTGTTGGGGTTGGTGGACATGAGCAGGAAGAAAAAGGCGACGAACAGTTTGAGATATCCGATCCCCGCAGCGTTCCCGAGGTCCATCAGATGATATTAAACCGGGGCCTTCAGCCGGTTTATTGCGACTATATCCGGGTATAAACCTTCACTAAATGGGTGGTGTTTTTTAGTCGGGATATGATAGACTATAGACAAGAAAAATAAAGGAGCCAAGTATGCTGATTTGTATAACGAACCAGAAACTGTGCCAGGATGATTTTCTCGGTCGAATTGAAGAAATCGCCAAGGGGCAGCCCCATGCCATCATGCTGCGGGAAAAAGAACTCAGCGAGCCAGACTATAGGGAACTGGCCATCAAAGTAAAGGAAATCTGTGATCGGCACCTGATTAAACTGATTATCAATCATAATCTTGAGATTGCCGAGGAACTGAAGGTGGAAGCGGTACAGGTGTCAATTCATGACATTCGGAGAACCTGCGAAGCGATCCGGAACTTTAAGCAGGTCGGGGTCTCGATTCACTCAGTGGAACAGGCCCGGGAAGCCGAAGCCTGGGGGGCCAATTATTTAATCGCCGGTCATATTTTTCCCACTGATTGCAAAAAAGGTCTGCCAGCCCGGGGACTGATTTTTCTTAAAGAGATCTGCAGTTCCGTCTCAATCCCGGTTTTTGCCATCGGCGGGATCAGTCAGGCCAACTATAAAATTGCGATGATGGCTGGCGCTAAAGGCGTTTGCATCATGAGCGAAGCGATGACTACCGATCATCCTGAAACCCTGGCGCAACGATTTATCGTTTAATGAGTGGTTCTTTTATAGCACAACAACAATTGAAGCGGATCGGAGATAAATAAATAAAGGGATAAGGCTATGTGCCATATCCCTGAGGTTGTCGTAAACTATCGTACCGACCAATTGTTAATCTGTTGTACGCTGCGGAATCGGACAGGCGATGCCGTGTCCGCTCCGATGCGTACAACATGATGTAACAATTGTCGGTACTAGGTTATCTTTTTTGACGAGGAATAAGGCTATGCCATGTCCCTTTTTGTTTTTTCCATAAAAGTCAGTAGTCGATCCTCATCAAGCGGTTTGGCATAGTAAAAGCCCTGGGCAATATGACAATTATTTTTCAGTAAAAAGTCAATCTGTTCGGGGGTTTCCACTCCTTCGGCAATGACCTGGAGATTAAAATTTGAGGCCAGTTCAATGATAACTTTGGCAATGGTGCCATTGTCATAATGGGGAATCCCTTTAATAAAGGAACGGTCGATTTTGATCTTATCCACGGCAAATTTCTTGAGATAACTCAAAGAAGAGTAGCCGGTGCCAAAATCATCGATGGAAACCTGGATCCCCATCCGGTGAAATTCGCTCAGGATGGCTTCGCATTCGTCTTCATTATCCATCAGAATCCCCTCGGTGATTTCCAGTTCCAGCAGCTCTGGTGGTAACTGGGTGCGGGTTAAAATGGATTGAATCAGTTCCCCGATATAGGGGGCCTTAAACTGAAGCATCGAAAGATTAACCGCAATCGGTATTTGATAACCCAGCGATTGAAGCTTTTTCCCAAACTCACAGGCATTTTCCAGCACCCATTCGCCCAGAGGGATAATCAGATTCGATTCTTCGGCTATGGGAATAAAGCTCCCCGGAGGAACCATCCCATTGCTGCTGTTCCAACGAATTAAAGCCTCCAGGCCGAGAATTTGATTGGTGGCCATATCCACCTGGGGCTGGTAGTAAAGAACAAATTCCTGATTGCTTAGGGCATTGCGCAGCTTGTTTTGCATTTCGTATTTTTGAATCGAGAGGCTGTTGATGTCCTTATCATAGAACTCAAAGCGCCGTCCCTTGTTGGCTTTGACATTATTGAGGGCAGAAGCGGCAGTCTTTAAAAGCTTGCCATAGTGGTTGGCATCGTTGGGGTAGAGACTGATTCCGATACTGACATCAACAATCAGTTCTTCATCATGGATGGAAATCTGTTTTTCCAGTTCCTTGCTTAAATCCATGATGTATTCATATAAATCTTCGTTGGAAGAAACATACGCTTTCAGTATACCAAACTCGTCATTACCCAAACGGGCCAGCACATCCTGATCGCTGACCAGGGTCTTTAGGCGATTGGCCAGGGCAATCAATACCTTGTTGCCAAAATCAAAACCTTTGGCCTCATTGATAATTCGGAAATCATCGATATTGATCAAAATCAGGGCATGGTTACCGGCAGCGCTGCTGTCTCCACTGATTAATTCCATTCCCGATTCATCCAGAAAGACCTTATTGTTGAGTTTGGTCAGATAGTCAAAATACTTCAGATAATAAATATCTTTTTCGATTTGCTTATGGGCCGTGAGATTGGTGATGTTGCCGATATAATAATCGGTATCGTCGTTTTTCACCTTACTGATCCGCAAAAACAGAAACAGCGTTTCGGAGGAATTTTGAGCATATTCAATTTCGCCGGACCAGACCGGATTCATCTCGAGGCTGTCAATCAGGGGTTGATTGATCAGGATGCCCTTTTCAGAAAGGTTCAGCGCCGGGATTTCAGCTTCCGGAATCCCAATCATTCGGGAAAAGGCGGTATTTTGATAGATACAGAAGAATTCTGCGTTTAAAATAAAAATACCTTCATCGGTACCGGATAAAAGCTCCAGAATCATTTCCAGCTGGGATTGAACAGCCTGGCGTTTGTCAATTTCCTGGTTCAACGCCTGATTGTTGGTTTGAACTTCTTCGATGTATTGGATGATCCGATGGCTCATCATTTTGAGCCCCCGGGATAAAATACCAAGCTCATCTTCCCGGTCATAAAGGGTGCTCGGCAGATTAATTTCCTGATCACCCTGGCTGAAGGTTTCAACGGCACCGGAAATGGTTATAATCGGTTCGGAAATAAGCCGGGTCATCCGCCGGATAAACAGCGCAATCATAAACAGCAGTACCAGGGAAATAAAGAACAGACTAAAAATAAACTGATTCAGCGGGGCCAAAACTTCCGACCGGGGGATGACCGTGACCACAATCCAGTTGGATGACTGGGTGGGCACATAGGCGATGTATTTGGCGTTATTTCCCATTTGGTATTCAATGACACCACTATCACCGGAGGTGATTTGGCTCATATAAAGGTCAAGATAGGCGAAGGGATTAACCCCTCCCGCAGCAAAAACTTCAGGATCATCAGGATGATAAAAAATACTGCCGTCTTTATTGATTAATAGGGTATAGCCGTTTTTGCCGACTTTGTAGGTGCTCATCAATTTGGAAATATCAGTCACCTGCAGGTCAATGCCCATGGCGCCGATCACATTGTTGTTTTTCAGGATCGGGGTCGTAATGGAGACTACCATTTTTTCGGTAACAATGTCAATATAGGGACTGGTGACGGTCACACCCCGGGATTGTAAGGTTTCCATGTACCAGAGTCGTTTATTCAGATCATAGTCTGGTTTGGGATCAAATTCGGGGGTCGAGGAAATCAGATCGTTGGATTTGGTAACCCCGATGTAAGCCAGAGAAATATTGGGATCAGAAGCCTTGATGGCCTGGAGTTCCTGGGTTATCACATTAAACAATGGATGTTGGCGCTTTTCCTCCCGGGTGTTGAGCGCTTCAGTGATAGCCTGATAATCCTGATTGGTTTTCATCTGTTCGACAATAATAATATTCTTCTCGATAAACTTGTCAATTTCAGTGGCAATTTGCTGGGCGTCCTTGGAAATTTGTTCTTTACTGTTGGTTTCAAAAAAACCACTTAACATTTGGATGGAAATGATCCCATAAACGGCAAAGGCAACAAAAATAAATCCAATAACAATTGTTCCCACCCGTCGAATCAGGCTTTTTTTAAACCAGTGCACAATGGGGCCATCCTTTCTCTGAAGGGTCAGTCAATAGTAGATATATGTTAGTTTTATCTTGCTTTTTCATGTTCCTATTATAAACGAAAAAGCGCTGAAAGAAAAATAAATTTTATTCTATTGACAGGAATATTGCGATTATGTTAAAGTTTAATCAATTAAATATGAAGTCTTCAGGGCAGGGATAGTTTCCCTACCGGTGGTATAGCCCACGAGCCGCAAGGTATGATTCGGTGTAATTCCGAGGCCGACAGTTAAAGTCTGGATGAAAGAAGATAATCAAGTTTGCATGTCAAATATCTTTGTTTATTTAGCTCTGAAATGGTAATCATTTCAGAGTTTTTTTATACGAGGATCAGGAAAGCTGTGAACAAAAGTGCCCTGGATGTTTATTCAGGGCACTTTTGTTTTTGAGGGAGGAATACTGGTGGAAAAACAGGATCATTACATGGAAATAGCCATCGATTTGGCTAAAAGAGGTCGAGGTTGGGTAAATCCCAATCCTCTTGTGGGAGCAGTCATTGTTAAAGATGATGTGATTATTGGCAGCGGTTATCACGAAAAGTATGGAGGACTGCATGCTGAGCGTAATGCGCTGGCGGCCTGCAATGAGTCACCGGTCGGGGCGACCCTATATGTGACGCTCGAGCCCTGCTGTCATTATGGCAACACACCACCATGTACCGAGGCCATTATCGAAAGCGGGATTAACCAGGTAATAATCGGTGCGACTGATCCCAATCCGTTAGTTGGTGGCAAGGGAATTGAGATTCTCAGACAGCAGGGGATCACAGTGATAACCGGAGCGCAGGAAGAGGCGTGTCAGGAGCTAAACACTATTTTTTTTCACTATATCAAAACGAAAACCCCTTATGTGTTAATGAAATACGCCATGACTCTGGATGGCAAAATTGCCACCCGTACCGGGAAATCGAAATGGATTACCGGAGAGGCGGCCAGGAACGCCGTTCATCAGACCCGCAATGAAGTGATGGGAATCATGGTGGGGGTTAACACCATTTTACAGGATGATCCCCAACTGACCTGTCGGATTGAAGGCGGCAGAAACCCCATCCGGATTATCTGTGATACCTATTTGCGCACTCCGCTGACAGCACAGGTGGTGACATCGGCCCGGAAAATACCGACCTATCTGGCCACCTGCTCTGAGGATCAGCAAAAAATAAAACGGTTTGAAATCATGGGCTGCAGAATTTTAAAAAGTGCAAAAGACGGGGAGCATCTTGATCTCCGGGAACTGATGGTGCAATTGGGGCAGGAAGGAATCGACAGTATTCTACTGGAAGGGGGCGGTACCCTGAATTTCAGCGCTTTAAAAAGCGGTATTGTGAGTAAGCTCCAGGTTTATCTGGCCCCCAAAATATTTGGTGGTGCGGCCGCCAAAACTCCGGTGGAAGGCCTGGGGCTGGCAGATCCAGCCGAGGCCTTCCAGTTCACGGATCGAAAAATAAAAATATTCGGGGATGATATCTGCCTCGAATACACAAAGAGGTAAGACATGTTTACAGGAATTATTGAAGAAGTGGGAAAAATTACGGCCATTACGAAAGGTCAGCGATCTGCCCAGTTATGGGTTCAGGGGGCGGTGATTATGGATGACTTAAAACTGGGCGATAGTGTGGCGGTGAATGGGGTATGTTTGACGGTGGCCCGGATCAGTGGCAATAAGTGGCAAGCTGATGTTATGAGCGAAACCCTGAACCGGAGCAATCTGGGCGATTTAAAAAGCGGATCAGCCGTCAACCTGGAACGGGCAATGCCCGCCAATGGCCGTTTTGGCGGGCATATGGTAGCTGGTCATATTGACGGAACCGGACAGATTGTGCAGATCAGTAGCGATGAGAATGCCATTATCTATGAGATTGGGGCATCGCCCCGAATCGTGCACTACATCATCGAAAAAGGCTCGATTGCCATTGATGGGATCAGCTTAACGGTTATCGGGATGACCGCCGACAGCTTTAGTGTTTCGGTCATTCCCCATACAGCGAAGCAGACAATTTTGGGATCTAAAAAAGTTGGCGATCCGGTCAATCTGGAAAACGACCTGGTCGGCAAATATATCGAAAAGCTGTTGATGAATCCAGCCCCCAAAACAGACCGCCACCAGGAAAAATCCGCTGGTGTGACCATTGATTTTCTGACTAAGGCCGGGTTTTAATAAAAAAATAATCAAAATAAGTGAGGGTACTATGTTTAAATTTAATACCATTGAAGAAGCACTGGAAGATTTACGAGCCGGTAAAATTATCATCGTGACCGATGATGATGATCGGGAAAACGAGGGCGATTTTGTCTGTGCGGCTGAATTTGCCACCACCGAAAACGTCAACTTTATGGCTGTCTATGGCAAAGGGCTAATCTGTATGCCGATGAGCGAAAAATTGGTCAAAAAATTAGCCATTCCCCAAATGGTTGCGGATAATACCGATAATCATTGCACCGCCTTTACCGTGTCCATCGATCATGTCGATACCACCACCGGTATTTCGGCGGCAGAGCGTTCGGTTACCGCCATCAAGTGCGTCGACGAGAACGCCAGACCAGAAGATTTTAGGCGGCCCGGCCATATGTTTCCATTGGTAGCCAAAGAAAATGGGGTGCTGGAACGAAACGGCCATACCGAGGCCACCGTTGATCTGGTCAAACTGGCGGGCTTGAAAGAATGCGGCCTGTGCTGCGAAATTATGCAAGAAGACGGCACGATGATGCGGACTCCGGAACTGATCGAATTGGCTCAGACCCATCAACTGAAATTTATTACCATCAAAGATCTGCAAAACTACCGCAAACAAAATGAAAAACTGATCGATTGTGTCACAATCACCAAAATGCCCACCAAATACGGGGAGTTTATGGCTTATGGTTATGTCAATATGCTTAACGGCGAACATCATGTGGCGCTGGTTAAGGGGGATTTAAGTGGTGACAGCCCGGTGTTGTGTCGGGTTCATTCGGAATGTTTAACCGGTGATGCCTTTGGTTCGCTCCGCTGCGATTGTGGCGATCAGTTTGGGGCGGCGATGACCGCCATCGAAAAAGAAGGTCGGGGGGTACTGCTCTACATGCGTCAGGAAGGCCGGGGCATTGGTCTGATCAACAAATTAAAAGCCTACGCATTGCAGGATATGGGGATGGACACGGTTCAGGCCAATCTTGAACTGGGCTTTCCGGAAGACCTGCGGGAATACTACATCGGGGCTCAGATTTTAAGGGATCTGGGGATCAAACAGCTGCGGCTGCTAACCAACAATCCGCTTAAAATGGAAGGGTTGTCGGAATTCGGGCTGGAAATGGTGGAGCGGGTACCGATCCAAATGGAAGCATCCAGCCACGATCTGTTTTATTTGAAAACCAAACAGGAAAAAATGGGTCATATTTTAAATTATAACTAAAAGGAGAATGTTATGAACGTATATGAAGGACAATTAGTATCAAAGGGAATTAAAGTGGGGATTGTGGTAGCCCGGTTCAATGAGTTTATTGGCTCAAAGCTGCTTGGCGGTGCGATTGATGGCTTGAAGCGTCACGATGTGAAGGAAGAAGACATTGATGTGGCCTGGGTGCCGGGTGCCTTTGAAATCCCCTTGATTGCGGCCAAAATGGCCAAGCTGAAAAAATATGATGCCATCATTTGTTTGGGGGCCGTGATCCGGGGAGCCACCACCCATTATGATTATGTCTGCAGCGAGGTGTCAAAGGGAGTGGCTCATGTCTCTCTACAGTCAGAAATACCGGTGATCTTTGGGGTGCTGACCACCGAAAACATTGAACAGGCCATCGAACGGGCTGGCACCAAGGCTGGCAATAAAGGCTATGACTGTGCCTTGACGGCCATTGAAATGGTCAATCTGATCAACGAAATAACAAACTAAAAAAACAGGGAGCCGATTTTTGGGCTCCCTGTTTTAGATTAAACCTAAGATAATTCGTCAAGGGTGACCACGCCATTTTGCAGGGCCAGTTCCTTGAGATCCTGATATTGTCCGGCGATGGCTACATAGAAGTAGGGATTTACATAAAAAATGCCAAGAATTCCAAAGGTTAATCCGTTTAGTAAAAACCAGCCCAGGAAGCTTAGTGACATCATAAAAATTTCGCCTTTGTGGCCCTGGGTTATCCGCATGGAAATTTTAACGGCTTCGGTGGCTGGGACATTAGGGTATTCGGCTAAAATATAAGGGGTGAATGAATAGGCAATTGCCTTGATAATACCGGGTACCACAAAAAGCAGGGACCAGAGAAAAATAAATAATTCCATCCACAGCATTCCCCCCAGTTTTCGACCAAAATCCGAAAAGCCGGTTTTAAACATGTCTTCAATGGTGGGAGCGGGGAGTTCGCCACGGTAAATCCACAGTGAGAAAAATTGCAGACCAACCATCATCGGCGCCCAGACAATCAGACCACCCAGGCCGCCAACAAAGGATGTGACTCCGGAAGCAGCACCAATCACCACAAATGCCAGCACAGTTGCGCCGACGCAGACCCAATAATTTTCGGAAAAGCTCTGCTTGGCTAGGGCTTTTATTTCCTGTCTCGTTTTCATAATAATCTCCTTTTCGTTTATGATTTTAAAGAGAAAGCTTAAGAAAAACATCACTTTCTTAAGCTTCTTTGTATATAATAGCACGACTGATGAAAAGAAGGAAGAATAAAAATGAGTAAAATACTAACGAAAAAAAAGATCCCTCTGGGCCGTTATCGGCATTACAAGGGCAATGAATATGAAGTCATCGGCGTTGCAACCCACAGTGAAACGCAAGAAGCCATGGTGGTTTACCGGCCATTATATGGTGAAGGCGGTTTGTGGGTGCGTCCGGCAGCGATGTGGAACGAAATCCTGGAAAAGGATGGAAAAATCGTCAGGCGCTTTGAATATCTGACAGACAAAAAAGTGGCGACAGAACCAGAATTGGATACAGTGGCCTTATTGCAGGATCTAAAAACGCTGTTGCAGATTAAGACGGTTAATGGCGATGCCGGTGAAATAACCGACGAAGCCCCCCTGGGAACTGGCATCAACGAAGCGCTGAACTTTGTCCTTTTACGGGGCCAAAGCTTTGGCATGCGCACCAAAAACTGCGATGGCTACTGCGGTTATGTAGAGTTTGGCGAAGGGGCGGAACTGGTGGCCGTGACCACCCACATCGATACGGTGGCGGTAGGAGAAGATTGGACCGTCCCCCCCTTTGACTTGACCATTGACGGCGACACCATTTATGGTCGGGGGGTGCTGGATGACAAGGGCCTGACGATGGTTTCGCTTTATGCGCTGAAAGAGTTAAAAGAAGCCAAGGTTTCGCTTGGTAAACGGGTGCGCCTGATTATCGGTGGCGATGAAGAAGGCGGTAACTGGGCGTGTATGAACCGCTATAAACAGACCGAAGAAGTCCCGGCCTGCTCGTTTTCACCGGATTCTGGCTATCCGGCCATCTTTGCCGAAAAAGGCATTATGAATATTATTCTGGAAAAAGAACTGGATTACCAGACCCCGGCCCTTGTCTTTAGCGGTGGTGGTCAGATCAATTCGGTGCCGGATGCGGCCCAGGCCGTTTTTAATGGCCGGACTTTTGAAGCCAAAGGAAAATCGGCTCATGCCATGGAGCCGGAAAAAGGGGATAACGCCATCCTGAAACTGGCAGCAATATTGACGGCAGAAGGGATCACCCATCCAATCCTTACGCTCTTGGAGCGGGCTACCACAACCGGGTTTGGGATTGATCTGGCGGATTCGGTGTCGGGAGCGCTGACCTTAAACCCTGCCATTGTTCAGGTGGACGAAAATAAGGCGGTGTTGCGCTGTGATATCCGCTATCCGGTGACGCTAAAAAGCAGTGATGTTGTTGCGGCGATAAAAAAAGCGACAGCTGATCTGGGCTTTTGTTTGGAAATGGATCACGATGTCAAACCCCTCCATGTCGATAAAGACAGCTTTCTGGTAACCACCCTGCAGCAGGTCTATCAGGACTGCACCGGGGATATGGCCGAACCGATGGTTTCCGGCGGCGGTACCTATGCCCGGGCCTTTGACAACTCAGTGGCTTTTGGCGGTGGCTTTCCCGGCGAGGTCAATACCTGCCATCAAACCGATGAGTTCTGGAGCATTGAGAGTCTGGAAAAAAACTTTGAGATTATTGTCAAGGCCCTGGCAGTATTGGCTCAGTAAAAAGAAAACAGCAATGGCGAGAGTTATTGTCAACCAATAGTTCAAAAATGGTTGACAATAACTTTTTTTTTGTTTAGAATAACCCCAGAGGTGAAGAAATGTCGACAAAATTAAAATTATTAAAAACCTTGGAAGAAAATAGAGAAAACTATTTATCTGGAGAAGTGCTGGCCAGCACCATGAACGTCTCCCGGTCGGCCATCTGGAAGGCCATTAAGAGTTTAAAAGAAGAAGGATACGAGATTGAATCCACCACCAACAAGGGCTACCGGTTAAAAAGTGAGTCGGATCTGATGTCGGCGGAAGGAATCCAGCCCTGGCTGTCTCCAGCCAATCAGGAGCTTGAGCTGATTGTCTACAAAACCATTGGTTCAACCAATCAGGAAGCCAAAAAATTGGCATTGGAAGGGGCCAAGACGGGAACTGTTATTATCGCTGAAGAGCAAACCCAGGGGCGGGGCCGAATGGGCCGTTCTTTTTACTCACCGCCAAAAAGCGGGGTTTATTTAAGTCTGGTGCTGCGCCCCGAGGTGGCCGCCCGGGATGCCGTGCTGTTAACTACCGGGGCATCGGTAGGGGTTTGCCGGGCCATTAAAAAAGTGACGGGGATCGAGACCCAGATTAAGTGGGTTAATGATATTTACCGGGGAGACCGGAAAATTGTTGGGATTCTCACTGAGGCAGTGACCAACTTTGAGAACGGACAGTTCGAGTTTGTGATCATCGGCATCGGCCTGAATTTCAAGCAGCCGGAAGCGGCTCTGCCTAAGGAACTGGAAGACATTGTCGGGACACTATTTAATGAAAAACCCGATGCCCTGACCCGTAACCGGCTGGCAGCGGAAATTATCAATGAGGTGCTGAGTATCTGTGAAGATTTAACCAACCGGGATTTCCTGGCAGAATATAAAACCCATTCCATGGTTTTAGGAAAACAGATTAAGGTTTTCCGGAACAATGAGTGGGAAGTGGCAACTGCCCTGGATATCAGCGACGAAGGTGGATTAATGATTAAAAATCAATTTGGACAAATCGAAACCCTGAACACCGGGGAAATCAGTATCAGAAAATTAGAATAAAGGATGGAATAAATGCTAGAAAAAAATACAATTAATGTAAGAATGTTAGTACTTTGCGGATTGTTTTCCGCTTTGATCGTGGTCGGGGCGATGATTAAAGTGCCGCTGCCGGGAATCCCCTTTACGCTGCAGACTTTGTTTGTGATTCTGGCGGGATTGCTGCTGGGCTCCCGGGGCGGCCTGATTGCCGTGCTGGTTTATATTTTTCTAGGCCTGGTTGGTCTGCCGGTATTTTCCGGTGGTGGTGGGCTGATGTATGTCTTAAAACCAAGCTTTGGCTATATTGTCGGTTTTGCCCTGGGGGCCTTTGTCACCGGTTGGCTGGCAGAAAAGAACACCAACAACGAAAACCTGCCGATGGTCATTGCTGCCCTGGCCGGAACGGCTGTGATTTACGGGCTGGGGCTAACCTGGTATTATATCATTGCCAATTACTACCTCAACACTCCGGTGGGGGCCGCCACGCTGATGATGACCGGCTTTGTGATGACCCTGCCAGGCGATCTGATTAAGATTGCCATTAGTGTGCTGCTGGCTAAACGTCTGGCCCCGGTGATTGCGCAAGGGATGCTCACAAAGTAATTTGTGTAAAAGCCGCTGGATTGAGTAGCATAGTCATAAAGACAGGATCGGGATTAAGTGCTAAAAAGAAGAGAAGTCGCACAGCCCTGTTGGGGCAAATTCTCAAAAACAATGTTCCCACCATGGATTTTCATGATTCGGCGAACAATGATCAGTCCCAAGCCGTGGTTTCCGAGTAACGGCGATTCATCCAATCCCCCTGAATTTTTAATAAGCTCAGGGGGATAGCCTTTGCCGTTGTCACTGACTTTAAGCACTAACCCATCTGTTGATTTGGTCACCGACAGTTTAATCGCACAGCCTCGGGGATTGTGACGGATGCTGTTGTCAATCAGGTTGGTCAGGGCCCGGCGAATCAGGGCCTGGTCACACAGTAGAATGGGGCCGTTGGCTTCCTCGGGCACATCGACGGAAAGTGAATAGGGCTCGGGGAGACCGTCATTGATGAAATCCACTGCCACCCCCCGGATTAGGGCAGCGGGTGAAATCGGAGCCAGTTCCATCGGTTGGGCATGGTACTCCAGTTTGGAGGCCAGGTTTAAATCGCTGATTAGGGACTTGATCCGTTGACTCTGTTGACGGATAATCCGGGCCTGATTTTGTTCGGTGGCGGGGAGGCTGGGGTTGCTTTCCAGTTCGCTGGCGTAGCCCATCACCATCGACAGCGGCGTGCGGATATCGTGGGAAACCCCGGCAATCCATTCCGTTCGGGCCTGATCCCGGTGAGCCAGTTGTTGTTCCTGCTGGCTGAGAATGACTGAAGTTTCATTAAGAATCCTTGACACTTCCCCGGTGACACCGCCGGTAGGCAGTGATAGGGGTTCTTTTTTTGGTAGGGCGGTAATGCCGTCATACAGGGGTTTTAGTTTGCGGTAAAGCCACAGTCCCAGAAACAAGGCCAGCGCCAGGGCCGACAGGACGTTTAAGATCAAAAAACCGGTCAGCAAACCTGGGACATGGGCAATGGTATCTTCGGTGGAGGTAATATTATATTTCCAGATGCTGTTTTTGGGGTCGCCTAAAACCAGTAAACCGTTGGGATGCTCCCAAACCGAGACCGGATAGTCGTTAAGATACCAACGGCTGAAGGAGGCCACATCGGTAAGGGTGTAGTGCCGGGGAATATCTCCGGGCAGGTTTTTATCCCAGATCACCTGACCATCCCGGCTAATCAGCATCGCCCAGGCATATTGTTCTTCCATCATCGTGGTGGCAGCGGCATTAAGGGTATAAGTTCCATCGACGCTCGAGAGGCCATCGGAAATATCGGCAATGGCGTATTTAAGTGGCTGACTGCCGGAGTATTTAAACATCCAGTTGGTGGCAAAGGCCAGATTGATGGCCACCAGAAGCAGTGCAATGGCAGCGGTCAGCAGTATCGAACGGGTGATGATTTTTCGCAGACTCTTCATTGCTTGTTTTCCCTGGCCAGTTTATAACCCATACCCCGAACGGTCAACAGGTATTGGGGTTGGGAGGGATCCACCTCGATTTTTTCCCGGAGTCGCCGGATGTGAACCATCAGAGTATTTTCGTAGCCATAGAGATCATCATCCCAGGCGCTGCGACAGAGGCTGTCAGCCGTGACGATATGGCCCTGATTTTCCCAGAGCTTTTTCAGTAGGGCATGCTCTTTGGCGGTCAGGTTTTTTTCACCAGCATCGGTCTTAACAATGCCGCTTTTAAAATTGACGGTCACCGTTCCCAGTACCAGACATTCCTCTGCCGTTGGCTGAGCCTGTCGCGGCTGGTAAACCCGCCGCAGGATTCCGCTTAAACGCAGCACCAGTTCCCGGGGCAAAAAGGGTTTAGTAATATAGTCATCGGCACCCAGTCCCAATCCCAGAAGTCGATTTTCATCCTCATCCCGGGCCGACAAAAAAAGCATTGGCACATTTGATTGCAGCCGCAGCTCCTGCATCAGCGAAAACCCGTCGCCATCTGGCAGGGTTACATCGAGAATCGCCCCATCGGGCTTTTCCAAAGCAAAAAGTGCCCGGGCCTGCTGGCAGTTTTCGGCGCTGAGCACCCGAGCAAAGCCCGCCTGATGGAGGATTGCTTTTAATAGATTGATAATTTCCGGTTCGTCATCGACAACCAGAAGTTTTGCGTCAAAGATTGTTTTCATCCGAATCACCTCTTCGTTATTATACCTGAAAAAATAGTTGCTGTTAGTGGATGACCTTAAAATTAAGGTAAACGTAAGGCCGGGGACAATCCGCCGTAAGGTTCATCGGCTATCATAACGGTATACAAAAAGAAGGAGTGCATATTATGAACAATATTATCGAGACGGAGGGGCTCAGCAAACAATATGGCAATGTTTATCGGGTCAAAGATGTGGATCTGTCGGTTCCGGAAGGGGCGATTTATGGGTTTCTGGGGCCTAACGGCGCCGGGAAATCAACGACGCTTAAAATGATTCTGGGCTTGACCAAGCCCACGGCGGGGGCGATCACCGTTTTTGGAAAACGGGTCAACAGCAAAAACCGGCTGGAAAATCTTAAGCATGTCGGTTCGTTGATTGAATCGCCCAGCTATTACGGTCATTTAACCGGAGCAGAAAACCTGCGGATCTTTCAAACCCTTCGGGGGGTACCCAAACAGAACATTGCTGACGTTTTAAAAATTGTCCGGCTGGAGAACCAGCAGCACAAAAAAGTCAGCCAGTATTCGCTGGGAATGAAACAGCGCCTGGGGTTGGCCAGTGCCCTGTTGGGTTATCCCAAACTGCTGATTCTGGATGAACCCACCAATGGGTTGGACCCGGCCGGGATTTCGGAAATGCGGGAGCTGATTCAGTCGCTGCCGCAAAAATTCGGGATGACGGTGGTGGTCTCCAGCCACCTCTTAAGTGAAGTTGATCAGCTGGCCACCCGGGTGGGAATCATTCGGGAAGGCGAGCTGGTTTATCAGGACAGCCTGACCAAACTCCATCAGTACAGCAAACAGCATTTGGCAGTGCGCACCTTAAATAATGAGGTAACCAAAGCATTCCTCAGTCAAAACGGCGTGACCTGGGAAGCCGAGGACGATTATCTGATTATCCCGCAGATGAGAGATACGCGGATGGCTGAAATCAGCAAAGCACTGGGACAGAATAATATTGGTTTAGTTCGGATTGAAGAACGTAAAAAAAGCCTGGAGGATATTTTCCTGGAGTTGACTGGAACGGCGGTGAGCTTATGAGCGCCGCAATTTGGATGGAGGTTTTAAAAGCAAAGGGCCGCAAGATCTGGCTGGTGGTGGCGATAATGATGGCGGTTCAGCTGCTCTGGGCGGGCTGGGCTATTTCCAACAAGGATGCCAATGATCTGGCCCAGGGCTGGCTATTTTTTCTCTACCAGTTTCCGATGCTTAACTGCATCATCATGCCGGTGATCGCCGCAGTGGTGGCTTCTCGTCTTAGCGATGTGGAGCATAAGGGTCAAACCTTTAAGCTGTTGGAAACCATTATTCCGACCAAGCGGATCTTTGCGGCTAAGTTTATTTGGGGCAGTATCTATATGCTGGGTGCCGCCTTGGGCCAGCTGGCGATTATGATCGGCATGGGCGTCGTTCTGCATTTTGGTGGGCCAGTGCCTTGGGGGGCGCTGGTTGGGTATCTGTTGTTTACCCTGATGGTGAGTCTGACTATCTATGTCTTTCAACAGGGGGTCTCAATGCTCGTTGCCAATCAGATGGTGCCGATGACATTGGGACTAATTGGTGGATTTATTGGTCTGTTTAGCATGTTTTTCCCCCAGGGATTTCAAAAACTGGTTCTGTGGAGCTATTACGGGGTGTTGATGCAGGTTGGCATGAATTGGGATCCGATCACCCGAGCCACTGATTTTTATTGGAAGGCCATTGATTGGCCGGGGCTCGGCCTGATTTTGGTTTTCTTTGGGCTGATTTATGGCGTCGGCCAGATGTTATTTGTCAGAAGGGAGGTCTGAGCGATGTTGATACGGGCTTTACAAGCAGAAATGATCAAGATGCGACACAGTCCGATGTGGCTGGCTTTTTTACTGATTCCCATTATTCCGGCCTTTATGGGAACCTTCAATTATCTCAACAACCTGAGCATGCTGGAAAATAAGTGGTACAGCCTGTGGACCCAGCATACCCTGTTTGCCTGTTATTTTTTCTTACCGGTATTGATTGGGATTTATGCGTCCTATCTGTTTCGGCTGGAGCATGCCAATCATAACTGGAATGCGGTATTGACTGCCCCGGTTCCGATAACACAGCTATTTATGGCAAAACTGATAATGGGTTGGTTAATGGTGATTTTGACCCAGATCTGGATGGGACTCTTGTTTATCTTTTCGGGATTATTAGCGGGGCTTTCGGATCCGATTCCCCCGGAATTACCGCTCTGGCTGTTATTTGGTGCCTTGGGTGGCATGGTGGTATGCGCTTTACAGCTGAGTTTATCATTGGTGATTCGCAGCTTTGCGGTGCCGGTGGGAATTGCTCTGATGGGCGGGATCGCCGGGTTGGCACTACTATCGCAAGGCTATGGGCTCTACTTTCCCTATGCGCTGATCACCCTAGGGATGCGGGCCAATGATCCGGCGGCACCGATGGCGGTGGGTGAAATTGCCTTTCTGGTTGCCTGCGCTATTTTTACATCGGGGTTTTGTCTATTTGCCATCACTTGGTTAAAACGGCGGGATGTGGTGACGGGTTAATCAATTGAATCCAAGCATAAAGCAAAAATAGGCCTGTGTTGAGCGGTGACGATTATTGCCAAACACTGGCCTTATTGATTTTAGGTTATTTTAAATTGGCGGCGGGGTTTCTTAAAAGGTCAGAAAGATGAATAAATTAAAGTAGACGATCAGGCAAACCTCAGGTAAAATTAAGTCAATCCGGGATGTCAGATATGCGGCAAGCCTGAAATTAAGTAATCGACACGAACAGGCCGGTTTTTGACAGCGTCCATACCGACAGCGATGATCGCTTTGCCGGGAAGAAACGAGGTGGGCGGGCAATCCAAAGAAAGATAGATAATCTAACTAAATATTTTGCAAAATTGCGGTCATTGCAAAACTAAGCACAAAGCTCACGGCAGTTTCGCAATGATCTGGAACAAATAATAAAAGGAGAAATGGTGTGAAGAAAAATATTCAAATGCCAAAATTAAGTGAACAAATGGAATCGGGAGTCTTGGCGTCCTGGAACAAAGAAGTGGGAGAGGTGGTCGAAAAGGGTGAGGTGCTTTTCGAAATTGAAATGGACAAGGTTGTCAGCGAGGTTGAAAGCATGGAATCCGGTGTTCTGGAAGCAGTTTTTTTTGAAGAAGGCGATGAAATTAAAGCCGATGAAATAATTGCGGTTATCAATTGCGATTGATCAGGGGATAAAATGAAAAAGAAACCAGAATGGTTAAAGGTCAGCTATAATAAAGCGGCTGTCGAAGAAGTGAATGGGCTGATGGCTAAACTGAAACTCAATACCGTTTGTAAGGAAGCCAATTGTCCGAATCTGGGAGAATGTTATAAAAAAAAGACGGCTACCTTTATGATCCTGGGGAGAACCTGCACCCGCAACTGCCGGTTCTGTAATGTAACCAGTGGAGCGGTGGAACCGGTTGATCCCAAAGAGCCTCAGCATTTGGCTGAAGCAGTTAAGGAACTCGACTTAAATCATGTGGTGATCACCAGTGTCACCCGGGATGATCTTAAAGATGGTGGCGCCGGACATTTTGCCGATACCATCAGGGCGGTTCGGGAGCTTAACCCCGGGGTTTCGATTGAGGTGCTGATCCCCGACCTCCAAGGAGTGGAGAAACACCTGGACATTGTCATTGCTGCCAGTCCGGATGTGATTAATCATAATGTGGAAACGGTCCGGGAACTTTATTCGGTGGTTCGGCCGGAAGCGGACTATGATCGATCGATGGCGGTGCTTGAGTATGTCAAAAAACAGGCGCCTCATATCAAAACAAAAACGGGGATTATGGTGGGCCTGGGTGAGACCGACGAACAGATTTACCAGGTCATGGATGACAGCCTGAAAGTCGGCTGCGATATTTTTACCATTGGTCAATATCTGCAGCCATCGCCGCAACATCTTGAGGTGAAGGCGTATGTGACACCGGAAAAGTTTGCGCAGTACAAGAAAATTGGCGAAGCCAAGGGCTTCCACTATGTTGCCAGCAGTCCTCTGGTGCGCAGTTCCTATCGGGCAGAAGAGGCACTTAAGGAAGGGAAAAACAATGATTTATATTGAAAATGATTCCACGGATCCTTTTTTTAATTTTGCATTGGAGTATTACCTGATTACCGAGAAAAATCTGCCGGAGGATCAGATTTTTATTTTCTGGCGAACCGAACCAACCCTGATGGTTGGTAAGTACCAGAATACCATCGAAGAAATCAACCAGAACTATGCCAAAGAAAATGGGATCAAGGTCGTGCGTCGCATTACTGGCGGCGGAACCATTTATACGGATATGGGAGGTTGGCAGTTTAGTTTTATCACCCGTGGTCAGTCTGACACGATCGATTTTAGCAAATATATCAGCCCGGTAATTGAGGGCTTAAAAAAACTGGATGTTCCGGCTGAATTCAATAGTCGCAACGATCTGGTTATTCAGGGTAAAAAGTTTTCTGGCAATGCTCAGTGCATGTTAAATGGATATACCCTGCATCATGGCTCACTGCTATTCAGTACCGATTTTGAACAGATGGTCAAATGTTTGACGGTAGATGATTATAAAATTATCTCCAAAGGGATAAAGTCGGTGAAGGAGCGGGTAACGAATATCTCTGATCATTTAACAAAACCGATTGATACGGATACCTTCAAAAAATTGATGGTCGACAGCATTATGCAAGGATCAAAAGAGCACTATCAACTGACGGATACCGATCTGGCCCGAATCAAGGCCATTGCCAAAGAAAAGTTTGCCAGCTGGGAATGGAACTATGGCAAATCCCCGAAGTTCAACATCACCAAGACCGGTCGATTTGATGGCGGAAAAATGGAATTTAAATTGGATGTCAATAAGGGAAAGATAACCGATTGTCATATCTATGGTGATTTTTTTGGAACCATGGACATTTCGGTTCTGAGTAATGCTCTGATTGGCGCTGATTATGAAAAAGAAAGCATTAAAAAAGCCATCGCACAAGGTGATATTAAGCAGGGGTTTTATAACATCAATGTGGATGAGCTGGCAGATATTATTTGTTGACCATATTAAAAAGGCAATCACCCCATCTTTTAATCAAGGTGGGGATTTTTTATGCCAGTACGATCACGAAACGACCAGGCCTTTACCTTTTTGTGGGAATGCGTTACAATAGTCTGATGAATGGATGGTGAGTCTATTTAAAATGTCAAACAAGATCACATGAAAATTTAAAATAGGTGTGATAGAATCATTCGCATGCTTATAATACAAAGGCGTATTTTAACAAAAACGGCATATGAAATGATTGGGGATCAGAAGGAGATGAATTTATGGATAATTCAAGTAAATTTCTTATTGCATCAGTAAGCGCAGCGGTGCTACTGATTATTTTAGTCAGCTTTACCCTGGCCTACGCAGGGCGGGATAATACTCTGATGTCAGACAAAACGCTGAGCTTTGAAATCAACGGTTTTAATGTGGAACTGCCCCTTTCCGAAAACGATGCAGTGTACGACGCGGTCAGCTTAAGTAGTGTCACTGAAAATAAAATAAAATTAATCAACGAGGTAGGTGCCACCGTTAAAATAGACGGAAAGGGCATCGGTGCGGGCACAACCATGGATTTAAAATTGGATCAGCTTTCTTCAGGCGACCTCATCAAGATTCAGGTGGGCAATGAAAAGGACGAGCGGGTGATTTATTTAAGAACCCTGTCATCCCAGCTACCCGAAATTATTCCCGCCGGAACAAGTAGTTATGATGGAAATTACTTTGCTGCGGTCGCAACCGGGGGGGCAGCGCTATACGAACTGAATGAAAAGGGTGAGGTGGTTTTTTACATCGCCAAATCCCCGGAGCAAGCTAAGGGTGAATCCTATCGGGATTTCAAGAAACATGTTTTGGAAAATGGTACCATTCGCTACAGCTACCAACGGGTATATGGTGACAGCAATGGAATCGGTTATGCGGTGGGAGAACGGGTGATCCTGGATGATCGCTATCAGGAAATTGACACCATTACCCTGGCTCAAAGTGAATTGACAAATGAAGGCGACCCGGTGGATGGTCGGGATTTTATACTGATTGCGGATAATCATTATATTGTTGAGGCATCTCAACTAGTATTGGTTCAAAATGTGCCAGATGGTCTGGGTGCCAATACCATGGGATCAAAGGTAGTGCGAAATCTGATTCAGGAAGTCAAAGATAATCAGGTCGTTTTTGAGTTTACCACGGATTCCCATCCGGAATTTTATGGTCTTAGTGTCAACGACCATGATTACAGCAATACCACCAGCCAGAGTCCGGATTATGCCGGGTTCAATCGGATGATTATAGATCCGGCGGATAACAATCTGATTGTTTCTTTTGGAAACATGAACACCATCATGAAAATTGATCGGGAAACCCGGGATGTAATCTGGAAGTTATCGGGAAATGGTGATGAATTTGGGATGTCGCCGGAACAAAAAACATCGGGTCAAACGGATATCGCCATCACCGCCGAAGATGAATTAACAGTGTTTGACAATGCGACAAGTACGGGTCAAACGAGAGTGCTCAAAATAAAACTGGATGAAGTCAACAAGAAGATTTTGAGCTATCAGGAATACAAGATACCAGGAAAAACGACCCTTGCTTATGGTAGTGCTCAAAAAATTGGTGATAATATTGAAGTATACACCATCGGATGGGGGTTGCTCAAAGATGGTAACGTGGCGATTTCGGAAATAGACTTCAACACCGGTAAAAAACTGCTGGAAGTTACCTTGCCGAATGGTGTTGCCAATGACCGGGTGCAGAAGTTTAAATAGACAGTTGATAAGAACGGAGATCAATGATGAAACCACTATTTTTATGCTATCCTAAATGTTCAACCTGCCAGAAGGCAAAAAAGTTTCTGGCCGAAAATCGGATTGATGTGGAAGAGCGGCACATTGTCGAGGAACTTCCCCGAAAAGATGAACTGCTGGCATGGATGAAGTTATATCCGGGTGATGCCAAAAAGTTTTTTAATACCAGTGGCCTGGTTTATCGGGAACTGGGCTTAAAGGACAAGGTGAAAACCATGACGCCCGATCAGATGGCTGAAGTACTGGCTACTAATGGGATGCTGGTCAAGCGACCATTGGTTATTTTGGCCGATGCCGTCCTGATCGGCTTCAAAGAAGAACAATGGCAAACGGTATTATTAACCGATAAGCGGGATTAATCCTTAAAGTGGCCGTTATTTTTTCCTATAAATCATTTGTAAGGGCAGCAGGGATGGTCTATAATGAAAAAAGGATTATTAATCGAATACAAAGGAGAAAGTTAAATGTCACGAAAAACCATTGAGAAATTTAGAAAACAACCTGAGACTGATGTGGTGGAAATAGTTGAAATGGAACTGACTGAATATACCTACCCCAAAAGCGGTACGGGGATTTGTCCTCAATGCGGCGGTAAAATGAACGGCCTAGGGCTTGACTGGGAATGTGAAGGCTGTGACTTAAAACTGGTGGGACCGGTATTCTAAAGAAACGAAACCAAATAGAGACGTACAGGAAGCATGTTTACCAATTATGTTGATTGGAAAATGTGCTTTTTTACTGAGTAAGAAAAGTAGTTTGGGGTTGTATAAACATCAGGAAATCTTAAATATTTCCCAATGACAAGAGGAATAATTAGAGATATTCATAGAAAATCATGTTTTTACGTGACATCATGGTTAAATATGGTAAAATGTTGATAACTTTTTATAAGATTTGTTTGAAAGCAATATGTGGAAAAATAATTTACCCACCGATTCCAACGTCCCATAGGTGTTTATGACGAGGATGGATACGTGCGAAAACGAAAGATATACAAATCTCTGGAGGAAAATAAAATGACGATTACCTATGAATTAGGGAAATCTTTATATGTGAACATAACGAATCGATGTAGCAATGCCTGTACGTTTTGCGTAAGAAAAGATGAACCGACAATTAATGGCGTTGATGATCTCTGGTTGGAGATCGAACCGACGCAAGAAGAAATACAAGCAGATATCTTAAGGCGGGATCTGGATCAATATGATGAGCTGGTTTTTTGTGGATATGGTGAGCCAACCTATCGTCTCGATGAAATTTGTGCCATCGCCAAGGAAGTGAAAAAGGTTCATTCCATTCCTATTCGACTCAATACCAATGGCCATGGAAACCTGATCTATAAAAAAGATATGACACCGCTTTTAAAGGATGCAATTGACGTGGTATCGATCAGCTTAAATGCAAAGAATAAAAAAGAATATGATGAATTATGCCGTCCGGTTTTTGAAGATGCCTATGAAGAATTGTTGGAGTTTGCGCGACTAGCAGGAAGATATACCAAGGTGGTGTTAACCATTGTCGATATCCTTCCGATCGAGGATCAGGAAGCATGTCGTCGGATTAGTCAGTCGGTTGGGGCAGAATTGCGAATCCGTTCCTATATTGACTAATGACGAGATGATTAGCGACGGGACAGAAAACGCTGTTGATACAAGTCACTGCAATTTAAAGCCCCGGGGCCTGAACATCGGCGGCAAAGAGATTTGGGTGGTGGATGACCATCAATATGTGCTGCTGATCTGGGGGCGTTTATTTCAAATCCAAAAACAGCCGCTGGTTCTGGTTAGTATTGATTATCATCCCGATACCAACCCGCCGTTTTGGCTATGGGCTTATCAAAAAGCCATGGCCATTGATCCCGAGCGGGAAACCGAGCTGGTGAAAAAATTTCAGAATAGAATGTTGTCTGCCCTGGAGCCGCTTAATTTAAACAGTGTCGAAATGACGATGGATCAGATGCGTAATGATGAGCATATCAATACAGCCATGGAATTGGGCTATCTGAGCAATTACCATATGATCAATTGTATGGAAAAACATGTTTATTCACAGGGACATCACTATCTGGTTCCGGAAAACCAGTTTGGGAGCCTTAAAGATGACATGTTTAAAAATATTGGACTGCCGCTTAAAAAAATCAGTAACGAGGCGTTGATTCTTGATATTGATCTGGACTATTTTTTGAGTCCGGAAAATTTTGAGCTGGATCTTAATCAAAACCGCATTTTTGCAGATCTGGTCAAACAGGCTCAGATGATTACCGTGGCCCGTTCAAAAACGTATTTTGATTTTTTAAAAACAGATCCGTTTACAATTGGAAGCTGTGAAGAAAAGCTCATCGACCTGCTGGAAAAAATCATCGGCAAATAAATACTAAAAATGACACAACAAAGCAGAATCTGGAATATGATGATGGGAGAGAGACTTTATGGGAAAACACAGTGAAGAAACCCGAATCATTGAGCAATCTAAAGACCAGTGTGAAGAGCGTTTGTTAGCTTTTGACACCGGTAAATATGAATTGAAGAACCATATCGTAGACAAAGAAGAAAGCCTGCTTGTTCTCCACACAAAAATCGTTTTTGCTGCCAATGGCCAGCGGATTACCATTAAGCTGCAATCGGCGGGTGACCAGATGACCGAAGTGTGCGTCCGGTCAGAACTGATTTCAAATGTGGTGATGAATGATCGTGGTGCAAATAAAAAAAATATCAACTCCATGTTCGGCTATCTTAATGAAGAGAACATAGCGAATCAGCATCGGAAGCCGGATAGCACCAGAAACGATCAGCGCTCCAAACCGAAAAGCAAGCTTTTTTTCTGGGATAAAAACGCCACAGCTTTAAAAATGTCGATGATGGCCAGTTATCTGGGGGGCTACCAGGAATTTGAAAAGCCTCTGAAAGGAACCCTTGAAATTCACCAAGCTGGCATTGACTTTGCCGTAATGGGTCCCAAATTTAGTATTCCGTTTTTGGAGATAAAATCCGTCACCATTGCTTCGACATGGGATATTGTAAAAAATCAGGCCTGGCGGGAGACCTGCTTCAAAGATGAACTCAAAAAAGATAAAACGGATCATGAAAAAGCATCGAAAAACAAACTGGTGGTTACCTATCAGAATGATTCGGGGCTAACGCAGTGTATTTTTAGAGCTGACACTTCCTATGAGGTGGAAAAGAGTGTTGTAAAAGCGCAAATGTTGATCCAGGAATTGATGGAAGATTAAAATTTAAAAAGGGCTTGACAAACCATGATACATGATGTAAACTGATATAGTCTCGTAACGATGGCGGAAGGGCCACACCTGTTCCCATACCGAACACAGAAGTAAAGTCTTCCAGCGCCGAAAGTACTTGGTGGGTAACTGCCTGGGAGGATAGGACGTTGCGGGACTTTTGAATTTTTTGCCCAAATTTTGTAAAAATTTGGTATGCAGCTGAGCAGAGCGAAGCAAAGGTGCAAAAAAGAACGCAGTTGACGAGGGTTTGATCCGATAAGGATTAAACAAACCCGAGGAAACTACGATCATTTAAAATGAAGCCGTGCAAAAAAATAGATGTATAATCATTGATTTAAGTTTACTTAAAAATCAATGGTTATACATCTATTTTTTTATGGGGCGAAGTCCCTAACGGAGGCGCAGCGTGAGCTGCGACGGAGTTGCACGGCTTCATTAGACGGCAGTAATTTTTAGGGCTGTTTAGTGACGAGCGTATTTTGCAAGCCATCTGGCGACAAATAATTATTTCCCAAACAGGTTTAAATAAAGCTGCATACGGTATAATCCTAATCATAAGTTCAAAAAAGAAGAAGAAAGAAGGCGTTCATATGAAAGAAAGAAAAGTCATGCAAGTCGTTCAGGGTATAAGTGCAGTGGATGGGGCCGGAGTTCATCTGACGAGGGTCTTGTCTCATTCAACCGTAAAAGCATTTGACCCCTTCCTGATGCTGGATTCCTTTGATTCGAAAAATCCTTCAGATTACATCAAAGGTTTTCCAATGCACCCTCACCGGGGTATTGAAACGGTCACCTATCTGGTCGAAGGGTTGATCGAACATCAGGACAGCCTGGGAAACAAGGGTGCCATCGAATCTGGCTGCTCGCAATGGATGACCGGGGGTAGCGGGATTCTCCACCAGGAAATGCCTCAAGCTTGTGAAAGAATGCTGGGCTTCCAGTTATGGTTGAATCTGCCCAGATCCGAAAAAATGACGGAGCCCAAGTATTTTGAAATCAGAAAAGAAAATATTCCTCTGTATAAAGGGGATGGTTTTAATGTTGGGGTTATCTCTGGAATCTACGAAGGTGTAAAAGGTGCAGAACCCCATCACATCCAGGCGATGATTTTAGATGTGGTCGTTGAGCCGGAAAAATCAGTTAGGATTCCAACGCCCAAAGGTGAAACCGCATTCGCGTTTTTAATTGAAGGACAAGGTTTGGTGGCAGGAACCTTATATAAAGAGAAATCGGCGCTGTTGTTTAGCGAGGGCGAATATATTGAAATAACAGCCGATGACAAGCCCCTTCGTTTCGCAGTATTTTCGGCACCGCCGCTAAATGAACCAGTAGCCTGGGGCGGTCCCATCGTGATGAATACCGAAGAAGAATTAAAACAAGCCTTTGCCGATTTGGAAGATGGCAGTTTTATAAAAACACGTCCCCAACTCTAGGGGATGTGTTTTTATTAATTGGGAATGCAAGCGCAGAATGAACACGATGCGGTAGTGTCAAAAAGAAATGAAAAAACTTTCAAAAACCAGTTGACAGGATGGTGAAAAGAGCGTATACTAATGAAGTTGTCTCGAGTGAGGCAGCGGACACAGCTGAAACATTGAAATGAACAAAAAAGAATTTCAAAAAACAGCTTGACAATCATAGGAAACGACGATATAATAGAAAAGCTTCTTCAGTCGGAAACACTGAAAAAACGACGGAGTGGCAACGGTCATAGAAAAGAGAATAGTACCATAAAACCTGTAAAACAGCCAAAACATCCG
>JABNAD010000194.1_pt1 | contig 50067 bp, 63 predicted proteins | sample 7240381 | NCBI WGS metagenome assembly JABNAD01 (sample SAMN11332834, study PRJNA596920) | anaerobic digester metagenome | biome: digested sludge; isolation source: digested sewage sludge-derived enrichment culture grown on H2/CO2 | place: Germany: Goettingen
GATGGATGCGCCCGCGCAGCTTGTACGCTGGAGGTTTGTAGAGTATCCGTCCGTACGTGAAGTAGCTCTTGCCCTTCCCGCGGCGCTTTCCTCCTTCCCTTCCGAGCTCCAGCTCCATCTCGTTCCGCTCGGCGCACTTCTCCAGGAACGGGAGATGGAAGCTATCGCCGCCGTCCGTGATAAGCACGTCCGGGTCCTGGTCCCGAAGGGCCTGCTGCAGAAGCTCCAGGATGTCCGCCTCCTTGCCCTCCATGACCACATCGTCAAGAGTCGCTCGCTTCAGACGGTCTTCCAATGTCGGCATGCCCCGGCGGGTGGAGGTCTCCAGCGTCAGCTCGCAGGAACGCAGCTCCGGCATCGGGTAGTCCAGCCGGAAAGGGGTATCAAGGTTCTTCCATCTCTCCACATCCATCAGTCCCATCGGGAATACCTTGCGGTGCAGGAAGTAGCGGGTGTCCATTCGCGTATCGACATTGAAAAGCGTGTGGTCCCGGTGGCATCCCCACTTGTCGACGGTCCTCGCCAAGGGCATCAGGTTGCGGTATCCGCGCGGCGTGACCTTCAGAACATCCTCCAACGGTCCGGTCAGCCAGGTGCGATGCTGTTCCCAGCGGTGTTCTACTCCCGCTTCCTTGAGGCCAAGGAGAAGGTCCTGCCTTCTCTCTGCGGAAGGCTTAACGTAAAAGCACGGGCGGTATTCGCGGTCGGAGATGCGCTCCACTCCCGTGGACGTCTTTATCCAGGTCACCATCTCGTTGTTGACCTCGTCCGCGTAGCAGTCCAGGATCCATCCGCGCATTCGATCAGGCCCTCTTGCGCAGGCGCTCCAGCTCCTTCTCCTGCTCCAGGAGGATGGAGAGCAGCGCCCCCTCCAAAGGGTCGAGGAAAGCGGCCACGGAACAAGCGGAGGCATGCAGCCGGACCTTATCAGAAAGGCGGTCGAACGCCTCGCGGTCCTCCTGCGGCAATGCTCTCCTGTAATCGTTCCAGCTCTGAAAGAGGGATTCCGAGGCCATGCGATAGGTTGGTACGGTTCGACCCATCAGAACCGCCTCCGGTACTCGTCCAAAGTGGTCTGGTTCGCCGGGACCGGCCGGTACATGATCTCCTTCTCTTCCCTCGGCAGCGATATGCGCACGTAGCCGGAGCGATGCTCCACGCTGACCACCCGGTCGACCTTCTCGTAGAAGAGAGAGCGCAGCCCCTTGCGGTACATGAGCTTCGCTAAGCCAAAATTCGTCACCACGCTCACGGTACGGTGCTTGGCGGTTAGCGAACGTAACTTGCCCATTCCTCTCTCCATCAGCTTCAGGGATTCCTCCCAGTCCATGTCCGCGTCCTGAAAGAGGTCCGGGTAGCAGGACACCACCACCATGCCGCCCTTGCTGCGGCAGAGCTCCTCCTCCAGAGACTCCTCCACCAAAGTGGACATCTGGTAGGCGGTGAAGGCCCTGGATACGTTTATGCTGTTCAGCACCTCCTCCGGGCGCAGCCGGAAGCGCTTGCACACGTACGTCAGATCATAAGGATTGACGGAATTCCCGCCGTCCACCCAGATCACGTCGCGATGCCATTCGCGAACGAAGTTCACGCTCAGCATGTTGACCAGGGTGAACAGCAGTTTGTCGGAGCTGTCGATGGTGGTCACCGTTCCCGGTTCCAGCCCTCCGAGCAGTTCGTCCACCGGGGGTATGGCGGTGGTGGCCAGCATTCCATCTGTCACAGAATGGAAATCATGGACCAACGGTTCGGTCACCATCTCGGGCATGGAGCGGTACATCTGCTCACCACACCAACTTCGCCTTGAGAGTATAAAGGGCTGACAGGGGGAGGTGGGTGAAAATGAGATGCGTCATCGTAATGGTCGGCGCAGCCCCCTATTTTAGGAGCATTCTACAAAAGGAGAATGCTCCGGTCACAGTTAAATATCAATGAATAGCATGATTTTTCAAACATCTCGGGGGGAAGTTGGACGAACTCATTCGCGAAGAAATGGATCAGCATAGCCTGCGTCTATCTGATGGTGATAGCGGCGTTCTACGCCATAGGATCGGACGTCAGGGCGGAGACGTTCGACGGGACGATCACCGAGCCGGGTGAACAGGCATCGGCGATCGAGCATCGGGACCGGCGACTGACCATTTCGAACGACGGGGCAGCATCGCCTTGCGTTATGGTCTGCGGTGATGTTACTCATCTCTTCTGGGTCGATGGCCATCTGGGTGATCAAAAGCTGGCATGGAAATGTTCGAACGATTCATTGTCCACCTTCACCGCCGATAGAACACTGACCATTTCTTTCCACTCCATATCGAACATAGATGTCGTCAAATGCAGCTCCTTCCCCATGGCTGTTGTTTTCCAAGGTCAGACCACGTCGTCCAGCGAACCTTCCATCTATTTCCTATTCATGGATGACCATGAGGGTTGGAGCAGTTGCTATCCATTGTCCAAGGGAAACCATCCCTCGGTGACCACCGACGGGGAGGCGATGTTCCTGCTCATGAACGTGGTCATGAACGGGGTGGAGAGCGCATCCGTCGCCTCTATCCGATGGTCCGATGGCAGCATCAACGCCACGTTCATCGCAACCCTGCCCGCATCCATCATCGATGGGGACATCGTATGCACCGATGGATCTCTCGACGTGGCGTTCATCGAAAAGGGATCGAGGTCCGTGTATTATCTCCAATTGGGAATGGAAGGGGCACTGGAAACAACCCCCACCATCATATCGAACGAGTGTGATGGCGATTACCTAGGATCGGTCGCTCTGAACGATGATAGGTATATCTTCTTCATCGATGACAACAGCATCAAGATGGGCCGTTGCCTAGGGAATCCCAGCAGCTGGGTTTGCCATACGATCCACAGTATCGATGAAGGGTCCATGACAAGCGCTTCGGTCGCTATCTCCGGATCGAAGCAATGCATATCCTACACCGTTCTGAACGAAGGGGAGCTGAGCGTTTGGGCGCTCGAATGCGATCTTATGGGAAATACGAATGGCAACGTTCGCCTGTCCACGCCCGGTCTGGATGCCAGATCGCCAGTGCTCTTCTCGACATATCCAGGTTCTTTCTCCTGCCTGTACGTCGAGGGGCATCACGGTTCTCGGGAGCTGTTCCTCCGTTTCGATATCGATTTCTCCATCGTCGATGTCACGAGGATGCCCGAGTTCATAGATTCGCTGGAGGGCTGGATGTTCGCCAACGGCAATGGATCGAGATCAGCGCTCAAGGGAAGGATGAACGCGGTCCTTGCACACCGGGGGAACAGCAACGAAGCTCTAGCCATAGAGAACGCGACAGCGCTCGCAGGGGAGCTCAGATCATACTTCGTATCAACCCCCTACGATGGCCTGGAGCAGGTTGATGATGCGGTGGATACCATCGAGAACAATCTCGGCTCGGTGATCGATACAGGGGCCATTTCCGTGATGTCCTTACCAGGTCCCTTCGATCCCCCGGGCGGGACCATCTATTATGAGAACGTGTTCGTCTTCAACAGCTTCGAACCGATAAATGATACCGCGTTCAACGTCGTCTGGTGCTACCAGCTCGGAGGACGGGTGCCCACAAAGATCGTCGGCGATCTCGGATACCTGATGTGGGGAACGACGGGGTCGGCATTGACCAACAGGGTCAATGGCACTTTGATCGACCCGCTCCTTCGTATGACGGTGGGGTACGAGGCGAACATCACCGGCCTCAGCTCGAACGTCACATATTATCTCCAGGGATACGTGGTCGATGGTTCAACGATCTACACCTCCCCGGTCAAGTCTTTCAGTCCCTACCCGGGGTCGATGACCATCAGTTCCATAAGCGTATCGATCGCCTCAGGATCGGCGACCATCTCATGGTCGACGAGCGTCAGATCAGATTCAAAGGTCGATTACGGAACCACCTCCTCCTATGGAAACGCTCGATACAGCGATGAACCGGTCTTCAGCCATTCATTGACCCTCTACAATCTGGGCTCGAGCGTGGTCTATCATTACAGAATAACCTCGGTACTGTCCAGTTCGTCATATTCATTGAACGCTTCCACCGCCGACCTGACCTTCACATCGGCATCGGTGTCCATAACCGTCTCCGACGTGGCGTGCGCCCTTTCAGACCTGAACGTCGCGACCATCACCTGGACGACGAACATCGAGGGAACGAGCAAGGTGGTCTATGGAACCACCACCAGTTACGGTCATACGGTCACTGGTATGGGCGGGACCTCTCACAGCATTAGTCTTACGGGACTATCGCCCGGCACGACCTATCACTTCAAAGCGATATCCGTTGCCTCAATCTCCTCGGCCATATCAGGCAATAGCGGCGATAGGACGTTCACCACGATCTGCTACGATGCCGACCTTGGTCATGATGCCGGGGATAGCATGGCTTCGGCCTCATCATTGGACCCGGGTTCGTACGTCGGTTATTTGGACAGCTCTTTGGATATCAACGACTATTACTCGATCCCACTGCTCTCTGGGGAGATGGTCCGCATCTCATTGGACGTCCCGTCAGATTGCGATCACGATCTGTATCTTTACAATCCATCCGGAGGCCAAAGAGCGGCTTCGACGAACGGAGCCGGGATGGACGAGCGCGTCTCGTTCACGGCCGATTCCAGCGGAGTGTGGAGGTTCCGCGTGGCACACCGATCCGGCACCGGACAGTCACAGTATGGACTGGATATCGAGCTGCTCGGCATATGGGAAACGTTCTCTTTGGATGTGGGCGCTTCCGGTGACACTAATATCATTTCACACACGCCAGGCATGGCGATCATCGACGGGACCGGATGGTACGCGATCTTGAACGGAAAGCGCGAGACCTCGGTCAACGGCAGCTTCTACTTGAGCGTCTACGATGACACCTATCAGGCCAACACCTACTATGAGGTATCCATAACCTACACCTCATCGGCCGATGTCGGCGTCTCAGTTCAGATCGGAAGCGATTGGATACAGGTCGCCACTCTCCCGGGAAGGACGACCGCATGGACTTATGCGTTCATCCTGAAGAGCGATATGTTCTCAGATTCATCCGCATCTCTGCCCGCCTCGAACGTAAGATTGCGTTTCGATCATCAGGTGATCATAGATCATATCAGTGCTATCCCGACCGCGTATGCTTCGAACTTCTTCGACGGGCGGCAGAACTGCCCTGGGATATCCCTTGAAAACAATTGGCAGATCGGGAACGCCGTGGTCAACGGTTCCGTTCAAGCTACGTTCATCGTTTCCCTGCCGCGCACGGATATAACATATTTTTTGGAATTCGTCACCACCAGTCCCGCTTCCGACACAGGGGTCCAGCAATGGGATGGCAGCGCCTATGACGACATCGGCACCCTGGAGAGCTGGGGGGCATCCTCCGTGGTCCAGCTTGATCCAGCCTCTTATTTTGACATCTCCACATCGGACCCCGGCATGAATCTCAGGTTGAGGCTGACCTCAGCGTTGATCAACCTGACCAGGATCGTCCTCTGGACCTCTCAATCGACCACCGATGTGGGGTCGGCCGGAGATTCCGATGCCTATTCACGCACGCCAGGGATCAGCATCCTGGCGAATGGTGAATGGTCCCCATGCACCACATACGATTCGAGAACCGTTCGAATGACCATGTCGGCACAATCCCCGAACTTTTACCTGAACGGTGCGCAGAGCGATACCGCTTATGTGATAACCATGACCTACAGGGGATCATCTGGGACAGCGTACCTGAAACAATACCAGGGTAGTAACTACGGCAACTATGTGACCATTGGCTCCCTGGTATTGAATGGTGCTTGGCAGACCACTACTTTTATATCATCTTCATTATACAACTACGATGGTACACCTGGCGGCTTGATCAATCTCCAATTCGAGATCACTACGTCCAAGCCGGTCTACGTGGATTCCATCTCCGTTTGCAAAGATTCAGATGGTGATACGTACGGGGATTCATACGAGGCGATGCGCAACAGCATATCTGGAATTGGCACTCATATCTACGATCTGAACCCTTTCTCCGCGGACACCGATTCGGACGGATTGAACGACAACTTGGAACGGACGAGCGCTTACAACACCGATCCCTGCGATCCCGATACCGATTCGGACGGATTGCTGGACGGTTCAGAGAGGTATTCGTACACCTGGTCGACCGACGACTCGTACCTCATACCGGACAACGGAACCGTGTTGGACATCGCCATCAGCGTCCCGGCCATGGCTGGTGGCAGCGCCTCGATAATGTCCTTCTGCCTGGTCCTGGGCATAATGCACGGTTCGCAGTACCAGTTGGAAGTGAAGGTCGCCAAGGGGGCTGGAACGCAGAAGGTCATAAAGGCCGCCAACACCGGCAGCGGAGCGAACTACTTCGTCCTCCGGAACCTGTTTTCAGCTCCCATCTCGTTTTCGGCCAGCGACCTGGAGGCCGCCAGCGTCTGGCACATCTACGTCCGGGACGTTGCGGCTGGAACCCAAGGGCGGGTGGAATACGCGCGCCTGCAGGTCAACGGCACGACGAACCCCCTTGATAGCGATTCTGATGACGACCTCATCCTCGACGGGGAGGAGGTGGAGTTCGGAGCGGACGGCTGGTATACGAACCCACGGGCGTCCGATAGCGATGGCGATGGAGTTTCCGACAGGAACGAGATACTTGGTACCACACAATGCGGCTCCGTGACGGACCCTACGCGCTCTGACACCGACGACGATGGATACTCGGATTATGAAGATCGGTACATCGGCGACGCCGTGCTGCGCGTCACGCTGCTGGAGTACAAGACCCTGGACACCATCAACGGTCAGGACAACGTCCCGGTGTTCTTCGTCATAAATTATCAGGATGAGGAACAGGAGTTCGCCACCAAGCGCATAAGCGCCACGAAGAACGTGCTGTACACGTTGAACTGGGTGTACGACGTGGACATTCCAGAGACGGCGACATGCGTCAACGTGGAGTTCGAGGCGGTGGCCGAGAACGCCGGCTGGCTCGGCGACGACGCGCAGCTGGACATCGATTCGGACGACTCGAACAAGTACAACGCCTGCTGGACGATCTCCTCGACGCCCTTCATCGGCATCGGCACCGACAGCGGAGGCAGCTACGACGCCTATCTGAAGATGAAGATGGAGAAGGCCGTTGCTCAAAAGGCCAAGGTCATCGTGATCAATGGAACGGGAGAGGACGGCGATTACGGCCTGGATGCGGTATCCGCAGGCGTATACCGTTACAGCGCCGACGACCAGGTATACCTGGTCGTGCTGAACGTCTCCGGAACGAGCGCGCACTTCCAGTCCGGGATGAACACGATAATCCTTCCGCGCGCTATCGCCCTGCAGTGCCAGCTGAACGATACGCTGTACGACCTTCAGAACGTAACCAATACATCATTCAGCGGAGCATCGTTCTACAGCACCGATCCCTTGAAAGCAACGGCGTCCGGTCACATCATCGCCGTCATATCCAAGAACGTCACCGCCTCGCAGGCGGAGACGATACTGACGATGCTCACGCACAACGCGACAGGCGGCCGCATCGGCAACAACGTGACGATATCGTCGACGGCGCTCTACCTGCTGCACCTTCCGAACGACATCCTCTCCGCGATACCGACGTCCGTAATGAACGCGGGCATGGGCGAGGGGCCTAACTACTACAGCCTGGGGAGTATAATAAGCGACATCGCCGGAATGGTCTTCGACTTCCTGGTCTGGGTGGCCAGTGGCGGCGTGCTGCTTCTGCTGGCGCACCTGGTCAAGGAAGGGCTGAAGGCGATATCGAACCTAATCTCCACGGCGATCACCGCCGTAGAGGCGGCGGTGGACCGCATCGTCGACGCGTTCTGTGAGTTCGTGGACTGGATGGTAGATATTATTTGCACGACCATACTGGCGCCGATCCAATCATTGTGTGAAGGCATCTGGAACGGATTGGATGCTTGGATGCTTGATCTCCTGACGATGATCGATCATCAAAGCATGAATGTCGAGGCCGGGGCGATCTCCCAATCCAGCGCCGTTCATGGCATTACGGCATACATCATCAATTCCGACCTTGTCAAGATCATCCTTGCCATCGGATTGGCCGTCTTCATAGCGATGCTGTGCGTCCAGCCTTTGATATCGCCCTATATGTTCGTCATCGACCTGGTCGTACCAATAATCATGATGGCCATTCTAGGCGCTTCATCAGCCTTTGGAGCGATCTCGTCCGATTTCGGCGTGGTATCGGGTCTGGAAGATCTGCTGGATTCGTTCCTTGGAAGCTCACTGACCGACATCAGCAGTGTCATATTGGGCTTGATATTCGGTGTCGGAGGGGCGCTAATGGAGTTCTTAACGGCTGCGGTCTCTCCATGCGCACCTATAATTGTGTGCTTCTTCCTATCGATATTGGGCGGTGTGTTGGCATTCTGAGAAATGGCTAGGCTCGCTGATGGCGCCGAGACAGGAGTTAATGATTTATTCGCTTCTATGTTAAGCCTTACATTTAGTGGAACTGGATTGATTATAGGACTGATTAGTCCGCAAGGTAAATTGGATGAGAAATTATGTTCAGGCTTTGCCAAGTTGGCAAAGGTAACAGCATTGATCGATTTCGGCATATCCCTGTTAGGTTACGCGATTGTAATGGACGCCATGGCAGGTGAATGAATGGATTATGGAAAAAGAGGTGAGATTCTGTTCTATGAATCCACGCCTATATGGAAAAGTTATTACTGGAATTCATATTGGAAATTGTTGTTAACGTCAATAATATGTCGTTTAGTTGGCATTTTTTCATTATTATTCAGTTCATATATTATCTATGAAATTCTGAATGGGAAGGAAACAATTGATTGGTTATTTCCAGTAATCATTTCTCTGTTGGGAGCAATCACGTGTTTCATCTATTCCGAATACGTTTATGCGGTTTACGGCCCAAGGGCCCGTCCCATTAAGGTGTTCTCCAACGGGATCCTCCTGCCTCCTGTCTATTTCCAGCATCTTATGGGACATAAGGGGCTTATAGCTAGATTTGAAGTTGAATCTTGTAGGTTAATTCGCAACGAATATTATCGCGATCCCGAGAGCGAATCCGTAGAAACGGTCTGGCGCAACGGGCCTGTCAGAATAGAGATACATTTATCCAACGGAAAGGTCAAGAGGACCAGCATCAAACCTCCGACCGTTATCATGGACATGGCAAAGGTCATCAGGGAGGGTTGGGGGATCCCCGTGGTGGACGATGGTGAAGGTACTGGCACGGTCGAAAGGGTTGTTGACGGTAAGGTTTTCGATAAGAGGAGGATCTGACATCATTACTTACTCTAACTGTAGCAGCCCTAACGGACAGCTCGACAAAGGTCATAACGTCAGCTATGCAAGCGCGCACTTCCAGTCCGGGATGAACACGATAATCCTTCCCAGGGCGATAACCCTGCATTGCCCGTCATACATCATTCTGTAATTCATTATCCATTTCCTCCTGCAATTTCGTGGCAATATCTATATCCCAATCAATCCAATAAATAACCACGAGGGAAACGATGTCATATCCGTACGAACGCCAGGTCCGGCGCAAGAAGATGTTCGGGTATCTCCTGGGCATCGGGTTGGTGATCATGACCGTGCTGGTCGTGACAATGCTCGTCTATTGAAGACCGGGAAGCAAGATCGGGCACAGATCAGATGGCACTTTCGAAGCCCGCTTCGTTACGAGTAAATAGGCGAGGCTGCATTCCACGCACAATGGAAAGGGATGGGCCTTCCGTTCAATTAGGCAACGGCATCGAGGTCGCCTGCGGCGATGCCAAGTTCTTCCTCGATCCTCGCAAGGTCACCGAGGAGGCCATATGCTGCATCTCCCACGCCCACTCCGACCACATGCCAACGAGCTTCGCCGGAGGCCCGATCCATTGCTCGGACATCACCCTGCGCTGCATGCGCGGACGCGTCAAGAGCAAGAAGTCCAAGACGTTCCTGGAGGGGGTTGAACTGGGCAGCGATCCCTTAGTAAGGGCCAGCGGCGCCGGGCACATACTTGGCTCGAACATGTTCCTGCTGGACGCCGGTCAGAAGGTCCTGTATACGGGGGATTTCTGTCCTCAGGACCGCCTGGACATCGAAGGGGCCAGGCCGCAGAAGTGCGACATCCTGATCGTCGAGGCCACATACGGGAATCCTCGCTACAAGTTCCCGGACCGCCGGGAGATGATCAAGGTCATCCATGACTGGGTGGAGGACATTCTGCACCAGGGATACTCGGCCGTGCTGCACGCCTATCCTCTGGGAAAGTCCCAGGAGCTCATCACCATGCTCAGGGACTTCCAGCCCCGCCTGCACGGTTCCGTGCTGGATACCACGCGCATGATCGAATCGGACGACCTGAGGTTCGATTATCTGCCCTTCGATCCCGAAGACCGCGAGCCGCAGCTGGTCATCAGCCCGGGCGCCTGGGGGGAGAACGGTCTCAGCGTACTGAAGAAGAAGCGCTCCGCCGACGTCTCCGGGTGGTGCCTGGACACTCGGGAACGTTCTTTGGGGAAAATGGGCTGGGGCATGGACCAGGGTTTTGCGTACTCGGACCACGCCGACTTCTACGAGATAATCGATTTCGTCGAGAGGTGCTCTCCCTCTCTCGTTTACACGAACCACGGTTCCGAGGACATGCTGGCGCACGAGATAAGGAAGCGGTTGGGCATAACCGCCATACCGCTCAAGAAGGAAAAGAAGGGCCAGACCAACCTGGGATGCTACTGCTGAGCGCCCCACATTCTTGGGTACGTCCCTTCAGGAAGGAACACCCGGACGGTCTTTACCGCCTTGCCCTTGTAAGCCTTGTACATGTCCCGGGCGGACATATTGGCCGTTCCAAGGCCCAACGCTTCGCCCTTGACCGTGAACAAGGCCACTTGGGCGCCCTTCTCCACGTTCTCGTCCAAGGAAACGACCCCGGGGGCGTTGAGGTCCGCCCCGTGCGCCACCGCGTCCACGGCGTTGTCCTTGACCACGACCTTTGGCAACGGTTCCAAAAGGGCCTCCATCGGCCTTATCATGGTCCGCAGCCAAGTCTCATCGCCTTTCTTCCATTCCACCACGGCGTCCTTGAGGTCTTGCAGTGTGACGGATTCATCCTCGTTCATGGCGCCGGAGCGCGTGCGTCGTAGCGCCTTCATATTGGCACCAACGCCCAACGCGTCCCCGATGTCCACGCATAGCGTGCGGATGTACGTCCCGGCGTCGCAATCCACCTTGAACAGCACGTCGCGGCCGCTGATCTCCAAGATATCGATGGAGCGCACCTTGCGGATGCGCATGGCGACCTTGACCGCCGAGCGCACCGGCGGCGTTTGGTAGATGGAACCAACAAAGGTCTCGATGACCGAGCGTACCTTATCCTCGGCCACCGGCCGATGCAGATACATGTGGCATACGTACTGCTTGTCCGAGCGTAGGACGAGATCGGTCATTCGTATCGCTTTACCCAGCGCTATCGGCAGCACGCCGCTGACGTTCGGGTCCAACGTACCACCATGTCCGATCTTTTCCACCCCCAGGATGTCCCTCACCCAGGCGGTGACCTGATGGGAGGTCGGTCCCTGCACTTTATCTAGAACAATTACGCCACCGTCCAGCAGTTCCTGGATCGAACGGTCCTCGGGGCGTTTCCCCCGTTCCACGACACGAGGGGCCTTGTCCCGCACCAGCATCTCAACCGCCCCTGACCCGGGAGACGATGGACTCGACCACCTGCTCCGGGGTCAGAGGGCCAGTGTCGATGACCATGTCATAGATGGAACGGTCGGTCACATCGATCCCATAGAACTTGCGGTACCTTAGCACTTCGCTCGCCTCGCGGGCACGCATCTCGTCCATGGCCGCCTGCATGTCCACGCCTTCACGTCCGGAGACGCGCTCGACGCGCACTTCCAGGGGCGCGTCCAAAAAAATGCAGAAAGCGGGAATGGAGTTCCGGCGGAGCATCTGACCGGCCAGGCGCCCTTCCAGGATGACGTTCTCCTCGTTCTTGGCGACCTCTAGCAAGCGCTCGTCGATGAGCCGGTCGTACTTCGGGTCCGTCTCCGCGAGATCGCCGAACTCCTCCAGCGACATGCTCAGCTCCTTGGCCATCTCCCGGAACACATGGCCGGATATCACCGTCCGGTATCCCAGGATATCGCCGAGCATGCGGCAGACCGTGGTCTTGCCGCTGCCGATCATGCCGCTTATGGTGATCCTCATTGCCCTTCAGCCTTCAGTTCGTTCAACCGCTTCTTGAAGGAGTAATACCTCAGACCTCTTGAAAGCAATTGCCCGAAGGGGACGCTTATCAGGGAATATAGAAGCACCCAGGCCGGGAGTACGTACGCCTCCTTGAGGTCGGCGAAGTTGGACCAGGGCACGGTTATCACCGCGCTCTCCAGATTCCCGACGAAAACGGCCAGCCAGGCGAAGATGGGGATGATGATGAGCATGGTCACCGGCATCAGCTTCATCTGGGTGGTGGTCTGCTTCATCGACTCCTCCATCATCTTCGGCTGCAGCTCGAGCATCTTCTTCAGCTTGTAGGTGTTGTTCTCCTTGCGGGCCGCCTGCATCTCCTTGTTGAAGGCGCTCATGATCTTCTGGCTGCGGGCCTGCTTCACGTAGTCGGTGAAGAAGTGCCGTACCACTATGCTCAGGGTGGTCATGAACGCGCCGGTTATGAAGAGAGATACGACCGGGAACGAGCCGTCGAAGCCCCAGATGGGCTCCAGACCGTATCCGACGATCTTGCCGAGGGCGGTCCTCAGGTTGTTGTCGAACATCACGAAGATGGCCATGATGAAGACGAAGATCAGCAGCATCCTGCTGGTCGTCGCCTTGGGATCTTGAGCGGGAGGATTGGCCATGGCTCATCACTCTCCACCGAAGAATCCCCTCAGCACGGGGTGCATCTCCATCATCTGCTCGCGTCCCAACGCCTCATAGAACTGGATCATGATGCCTACTGCCAGCAGCACACCGGTACCGCTAGCGTTACCTACCGTCCCGATCAGGTCAGCTCCTGCGGCTAGCCCGCCCACCACCGCACCGGATATCACCGTCACGATGGGGATGTACCTCTCCAGCACGCGCTTGAGGACCCGGGGGTCGCGGCGGAAACCAGGGATCTGCAGCCCGGAGGACTCGATCTGCCTGGCCACCGCTTCCGGCCCCATGTTGGTGGTCATGATCCAGAACTTGGCGAACAGGATCGAACCGCCGACCATGACGCCTACGTAGATCAGAACGTGGGCTATCACCTGCCAGCTGCTGTGGCCGTGTACTATGGACCCATACGCCTCAGGGTTGAGGAGCGGCAGTAGCCAATCCCCCACCCCGTTCGGCGTCGACAGATACCAGGCCAATCCGGACGTGGGATAGTTCTCCCCCGCGGGATACACTCCCAGCAACGGATTACCGCCCAATAGTGGTATGCCGCTCAAAGCATCGTTCGTATAGAACAGCATGGTGAACATGCTGATGTTGGCGAGCAGCGCGGCCATCAGGATGACCGGGATGTTGGAGGCGTAGATCAGTTTGATCGGGTATCTTCCACGCGCTCCCCTCGCCGTTCCATGCGCCAAAGGCAGTTCTATGCGGGCCGATTCGATGTAGGCCACGAACATGAAGATGATTATCGTCCCTATCAACGCGATTAGCGGATTGGGATTGGCAATCAATATCTGCTCGTAACCTCCGCCCACCAGGTCTGACGCCGATTGATGCGTCAGGATGTAGATGGTCTTCGGTATGGTTCCGACCGGCAGGTTGCTATTGCTCAGGGGCTGGTCTGGGTAATACCCTTCGGTATTGAGCGTTCCAGTGAACAGCGCTTCCGCCACTCCCGCGGCGATGAACAGCGATATTCCGCTCCCGATGCCCCATTTGGAGACCACCTCGTCCATCAGGAACACCAGGTACGAGCCTACGCACAACTGGATGATTATGATCAGCCTGGCTATGTTCTCTCCCCGGAGGATGCCGGAGTCACCGAACGTGCCCTCCATGCCGGAGACGAAGGCTCCGGACGGTACCAGGTACCCGAACACCTGGGGGACCGCCTCCACCAATATCATCACTAATACCAGGAACTTCTGGCTGCTCTGATAGACCGCCTTGTCATCCTTGTTCGTGAGGTCCAGCTTGATTATCTTGGCTCCCACGAAGAGCTGCATGATGATCGATGCGGTGACTATCGGGCCTATGCCCAGATGCATGAGCGAACCCTGCGCCCCGGCCAGGATGGCCCGGTACTGGGCGAAGAGGTCAACCGTCTTTTCGCTATCCAGCCCGTACAGGAAGATGTTGGTCATAATGAAGTAGAAAACCAGTATCACTACGACCCACAGCATCTTGGTCCGGAAATGGACGTGCCCCTCGGGTTTGGAGACCGCCGGGAGGCGGTCGGTAATCGGTTTCAGCTTGTACAGCTTGCTCTTCTGGTCGTCGGCCATTAGCATCACGCGATACTTACTCTGGCACCACGATATGTCCGCCTGCTTCTTCAACCTTAGCCTTGGCCAAGGCGGTGGTCTCGGCGACCACGACCTCGAAGGGCGAGCTTATCTGGCCGTTCCCAAGCAGCTTGTCCACGCCCAGAGCGGTGAGGTCTACGGTGATCTTACCGTCCTTCTCCGCCGCGGTACCCTGGGCCTTCATGACGTCCAGTATCTGCTCCAGATCTCCCACGTTCATGGTGATCTTGGCGGATACCATCTTCTGGGGCCGCTTGAAGCCGTGCCGGCCGAAGTGGTCGGGCATATATTTCAGCATGTACTGGGCCTTGTGCTTGTGCAAGCCGGCGTTGCCCTTGCCGCCGCGCTTTCCAGCCCCACGTCCGGACTTCTTGCCCCGACCGTGGGTCCTGGAGCCCCTGAACTTCTCGGTTCTGCTAACCATTCATATCACCTTCAGATCATCCTGGAGATGAGGTCGTTTATCTCCTCTCCCCGATAGCCCAGGGCGCCTCCGGCCCCGAATCCGCGCTTTACCCCTTCGTAACCCTTCTTGGGGGGGCTCAGGCGGAACAGGGGCTTGACGTCCTTCATGTCCGAGTACTTGGTCTCGCCCTTGACGATGCCCTTGGAGAGGGCCATGATGGAGCCGAAGGGGGTGTTGTCCTTGACCACATCATCGTCGATGGGCTTGTCGCCCATCAGCCGGCCGCGGAACTTTATCATCCGGGCCAGGGTCTCCTCGGAAACCTCGCCCCAGGTGATGTAGTCCTTGGCCTTCATCAGCATTCCCTTGATCTCCTCCGTCTCCGGAAGGATCACGCAGTGATTGGCGCGGGTCAGGCGGAGCATGCGCATGGTGTCCTCCACGTCGTGGCGGACACCGGAGTGTCCGCGTACACGTATTGCTGCGTAGGCCATGTTCACTCCTCCTGTCCGGGGGCGGCGTCCTCGGCCACGTGCATCTGCACCGGTCCGCTCACTATGTGCTGCCTCTTCTCCTGCTCCTCGGAAACCCTCATCTCGATGGTGTTCCGGAGGGCGTAGTAAGTGGCGTAGGCATAGTTCACGGTGGTCTTGGTGTGCCCCTTGGCGAAGCCCCAGGAGTCCTTGACGCCCGCGAGGGTCAGGATGCTCTTGGCCACATCGCCCACGGCCAGGGATATGCCCCTGGGGGCGGGCTTCAGGTAGACCTCCACCGAGCCGGACTTGCCGACCACGGTGAACGGGAGCGAGTGCGGCGTGCCGCATCCGCATTCCCAGGAACCGCATCCGCGCTTGATCTCGATGATGTTCAGCTTGGCGTTGTCGATGGCCTTGCGGATGGAGGGTCCTACCTCCTTCCCCTTGGCCCGACCGATGCCGATGAACCCGTCGCCGTTGCCGACCACGCAGGTGATACGGAACTTGACCCTCCTGCCGGAGTCGGTCATCCTCTGAACGATGTTCACATCGATGACCTCGTCCTTCAGGTCGGGGAGCAGTATGTCCACGATCTCCGCCTCGCGCAGGGGGAGCTTGGTGGCCAGGGCCTGGCTCATGGTGGTTATCTCACCGTTGAGCACCATCTTTCCCAGTCTGGTCTTCGGTACCCAATCCATCTCAGTTCGCCTCCATGCGGGTCTTGATGTCCTTGATCATCTTTTCCACGTCATCACCGATGTGCTTGCCGGCCAGGCGTTCCTTGCTCGGCAGCACCTCTTTGCCGTGGGGTATCTTCATTCCGGCGTCCACCATGCCCTTCAGGGCGGCGAACACCGTGGCGCCCTTGGCGGGCACCTTCAGTCCGAGGTCGAGCACGGCCTCGGTCACTCCCTTGGCCACGGCCTTCTTCCCGGCCATGTACCCGGTCAGGTACGCGGCGGGAATGTTCCCGGTGGCCTTGTTCCACCCCATCTCCAGCAGCTCGCGGGAGTGGGCGTTTACCAGGACCAGGTCCCCCTCGGGGGCGAAGTCCACGATCTGCACGCTTACATGGCGTAGGGAGACGCGAACTACCGCGCGCGGGACCCTGGCCCTCAGCAGCCTCTGCCTTTGTCTGTAATCAGTGCGTCCCTCGCGCCGGCGGCGGAAGGCCACTTTGTATCTCGGTCCTTGGGCCATCAGTTCTCCCCCTTGAGGTAGCCTTCGGTCTTCAGGTGCATGAGCAGGTTGTTCCTGCTCCTGAACATGCCGCCCTTGGCCTTCATGTAGAATTCGCGGTACACGGTCCGGCTGATCTTCCCCTCGTCACGCAGCTCGCGCAGCGTGGCGCGCAGGGGCCTGATCGTCTGGATCCAGGCCTCCTTCTTCGGCCTCCTGGCCGTAGAGGTGCCCTTCCTGCTGCCCTGTCCACGCCTGCGTCCCTTGGCCTTCTGGGCCAGCCGGTGACGGGCCCTTCCGCGGGAGATTCCCCGCACGGGCAAGGCGCGGATGGACCCGGACTGGATGGCGGTCCTGATGTCCGCCCGGGTTATGGCGTCTGCGACGTCCTCGATGCGGTTCGGGTCTATCCATACCCGGTTCTCGCCGCACTTCAGGACTTCGGCCGCCATGCGCTTCTGGTTCTTGAGATCCATCTGTTTCACGTCCTGTTCAATACGCGGATGCCTAGCTCATCCGCTTTCTCGGTTATTGCCATTCTCTTCTTCCCGCCCACGGTGCCTCCGATCCTTATCGCCTGCACCTTGGGGTCGACCTTCTCCACCTGGCTGGCGTTGTACACCATGACCTCCTGGAATCCGGAGGGGTGGAAATCACGGACAGCCTTCGGGCCGCGGAAGCCGATCGAGACGACCGGCGGGCGGTAGGAGAGGTGTCTTCTCATCTTGGAGTGTATGCCCTTAGGCTTCCTCCACTTCTCCCCGAGCCTCTGGTACCGGAACCATTCCTGCCTCTTGAACGCAGGGCGGGCGTCGTTCTTGGCGGTCCTGAGCTCCAGGGCCGCCTTGACCTCCTCGTCCAGAACGGGCTTGACCTTGGGTACGGCCTGCTCCTCGTCCTCGACGATCTCCGTCTCGGCCTCGGTCTCGGAAAGCAGCTCGAGCCAGTGGTCGGCGATCTTGTTGCCTACTCCGTCCAGCTCGTCAACGATGACCTTCTTGCGGTCCTTGTCCTGCAGGGCTTCCAGGAGCTCGTCCAGCTCCTTTATGCCCAAATCGGCCAGCTGAGCGGTGTACTCCTCCCTGTAGTAAGGAAGGTCCTGTATCTTGTTGATCTCCTTCTTGGCCGACATTACTTAGGCCTCCTTGCCTTCTCAACGATGTAGATACCATCCTGGAAGACCCTGGGGTCGAACCCCCTGATCTTGGTGGCGCGTTCGATGTTGGCGGCGGTCTGCGAGACCTTCTCCAGGTCGGAGCCGGTGACGAAGACCTCGGCGCCCTTGATGGTGACCTTCGCCCCGGCCAGGATAGGCGCGGAGCGCGGGGCCTTCTCGCCCAGGAAGTTCTCGATGATGAACCTGTCGCCCTTCACCGCGATCTTCATGGGGAAGTGGGAGTAGACCATCTTCATGGCGTACTCGAACCCGTGGTTGGCCCCCTCGACCATGTTCTTCAGGTGAGCGGTGTACGTACCGACCAAGGCCTTCTCCTTGGTGCGGGGGTACTCGCACTCCACGTGGAAGTGGTCCTCCTTGAAGGTAACGCTCACCTTGGGGTGGCTGAAATCCCTGGTTACCGTGCCCTTCGGTCCCTTGACGGTGACCTCGGCCCCCTTCATGGTGACCTTGACCTCCTTGGGCACGTGCACCTTGTCGTCCAAATGTCCGGTTACAGTCATTTCCATCCCTCAGTACACGAACGCGAGCAGCTTCCCGCCCACGCCCTTCTCCTTGGCTTCCATGTGGGTTATCACGCCGTCGGTGGTGGTCAGGATCAACACGCCGAAGTCCTGGGCCGGCAGGTACCGGGCCTCGAACTGCTCCATGTCTACCTTCTTCACCGAGTAGCGCGGCTTGATCACGCCGCAGTTGTTGATCCTGCCTTCCAGCATGACCTTGAACACTCCGGCCTTTCCGTCCTCTATGAACTCGAACTGGTTGATGTAGCCGTTGTCCTGCATCACCTTGAGGACACGCCCGATAAGCTTCGAGGAGGGCCTTATCACGCACTCGCTCTTGCCCACGGCCGCGGCGTTCTTGATGGTGGACATCGCATCATTCAATGGATCGCTCTGCATTTTTTTCACCTCACGAGTACTTCTTGAACCCTATCTGCGGCGCGATCTCCCTGAAGCATTGCCGGCAGAGGTGCATGCCGTACCGGCGGATAATGCCCCGTCTGCGGCCACACCTGGTGCAGCCCACGCTCCTTCCGAACTTCTTCTTGGGCTTCAATCGATCACCTCGACGTTGAACTTCTGTTTTATGAACTCCATGGCCTCGGGCCTGGTCATGCGGTGGCTGTGGGGTATGGAGCGGCGCATGATGCGGCGCCTGGCCACGCGCTTTCCCGGCCTCTGGATGGACACGCTGATGTCCATTCCGAATATCCCGATCTCGGGGTCGTACTTCATCCCGGAGAAGTCGGTGTAGTCCGGCACTCCGAAGGATAGGTTGCCTTCGCGGTCGAAGGAGTAGGAGGCGATGCGGTTCTCGCGGATGGTGAACGCCTTCTTCAGGAACTCATCGGCCCTCTCTCCCCTGAGCGTGACGACGCATCCGATGGGCATGCCCTCGCGGATGCCGAAGTCGCGGTTGGTCACCTTGGAGAAGGTCTGCTTGGACTTCTGTCCGGTGACCATCTCGATGACCTTCTGCGCTTTGACCAGGCGCTCGCCGGCCTCGCCAACGCCCATGTTGACGACGACCTTCTCGATGCGCGGCTGGCGCATGACGTTGTCGCTCATGCCGCTCTCACCTCGGGCAGTATGACCTCAGGGGTCTTGTTGCCGATGACGAACACGTTGTCCTTCACGGTCAGCTTGCCGTTCTTGAAACGGACCAGGTTGGGGGCGGTGGAGCGTTCCTCGATCTGCTCCTCGACCACGTTGATCTGTCCGGCGTTGGAGCCGCTGACGATCATGGCCACGTTGCCCTGGACCAGCTTGAAGGCTTCCAGTATCTTCTGGCTAGGCACTTCGATCTTCAGGACGTCGCCGGTCTTGTAGCTGTCCGACTCGACCAGGACGTTGCGTCCGTCGTGCAGGTTCAGCTGCAGGCGGCCGCCGCTCACGTAGGTCTTGTTCTCGATGCGGCACAGCTTCCACTTGGCGCGGTCCTCGGTAATCTCCACGAGTATGAACTTGCCGCGGTCATCCAGCAGCATGCGGTAGTGCTTGCCGTTGGCGGGTACGCTGATGACGTCCATTAGTCCCACCGGGAACTTCTCCTCGGTGACGACCTTGCCGTCCACCAGCACCTTCTTTGCGGAAAGGACCTTCTTGGCCTCGGCGGCGGTGTCCACTACCTTCAGCATGTCCCTAAGGACCACGCTCAAAGGCATACATCCGTCCAGCGAATGCGGGCCGGGGTTGGGGCTGGTCACCCATACGTTGCTCTTCCTGGGCACCGGCCAGCTCTTCGGTGCGTTAAGTCTCTTCAGATCCTGGGTCACTGGGAACCCTCCTCGAATTGCAGCTTCTGCTTGCGGTAGTTGTCCTTCAGGTCCAGCTTGGTCACGACCACGTTGGACGCATGGACCGGCCTCTCGGTCATGGTGCCGTCGGCCTTGGCTATGGTGACTCCCTCAACGATCAGCTTGCCGTTCTGGGTGTCGACGCTGGTCACCTTTCCCTCGAGACCGAGGATGTCCTCGTCCCCGCGGACCACCTTGACGGTGTCTCCTTTGATCACACGTACGGTGCGGCGGCCCAGCTTCTTGGTCAGCTCTTCGCTGAGGTGGGAGCCGACGCTCTTGTTGCGCACGTGGTTGGGGGCGTTATACAGCGCCTTCCTCTGCTTCCTTGCGTACTTGCTCGTCATTTCCTGCACCTCACACTATGGTCGAAGCGGTGGCGGCTACGCGCGGCCAGCGCTCGGCGGCCTCCCTGGCCACCGGTCCCTTTATGTCGCTTCCCTTGGTCTCGCCCTCTTCGGTGGTTATGACCGCGGCGTTGTCCTCGAAGTGCACCATGGTGCCGTCCGCGCGGCGGAACGGCCTCCTCTGGCGAACGATGATGGCGTAGACGACCTGTCTCCTCATCTCCGGAGTTCCCTTCTTCACGGAGGCGATCACGATGTCGCCGACCGCGGCGGCCGGGCAGCGCCCGTGCACACCGTGATAGTTGGGAACGGCGATGACGCTGATGGTCTTGGCGCCGGTGTTGTCCACCACGTCCAGCACGGAGCCGGTTATGATGCCCCTGGTCTGGTTGCCTGCCAATCCCTTCATGTCCTCACCTCTTCTCCACGACGACGAAGGACACCGTCTTGCTCAAGGGGCGGCATTCCATGATGCGCACCTTGTCCCCGGCCGCTATCTCCAGGCAGGGGGGGTTGTGGGCGGTGTAGCGCCTCGTCCTCTTCTCGAATCGTTCGTACTTCTTGTCATACTTCAAGTAGTTCCTCTCGACCACGGCGCTGCCGTTCATCTTGACGGAAACGACGACGCCGTCTATGATCTGCCCCCGTACCGGGAGCTGCCCGTGGAATGGACAGTGCTTGTCCTCGCAGGTGGCCGAGGGGGCCTTGACATCAATGCCAATGTCTCTAACTTCGCTCATTAGATCACCTAATTCTCTTGATCCTATCCTCTGGTCGATGCTGGATCTCGGATCCTAGGACCCTGATCCTCTCGCCCTGGTATGTGAGCACGAACTCATGGCCGGACTTGGGTATCCACCTCTCCCTGCCCTGGCAGGATATGGCAAACATGTTCTTGGTCTCGTCCACCACCTTCCCGTGCAACAGGTGCCCGGGGCAGCTGGATTCCACCACCTCGATGTCCAGTCCGATGAATTCTTGCCTCATGAAATCCCTCTTGTCCATGGCTCCTACCGAACCTCGGTCTTGAAGCCCATCTCTTCCAGGGTCTGGGCCACTTTCTTCTTGTGGTCGCCCTGGAGCTCGATCTTGCCTTCTTTGGCGGTGCCGCCGGCGGCGCACTTGTTCTTCAACTTGCGCGCCAGGTCGTCGATGTCGATGTCGGTGGAATCGATCCCATCGACCACGGTGACGATCTTGCCGTAGCGCCGGCTGTCGGTGTAGATCCTTACGGACTGCTGTTCTCTGGCGATCTCCTCGCACATGCACAGCTCTTTAGGGAGCCCACATACCGAGCAAATATCGGCCATTATTGTTCTTCCTCCTTCTGGACGGTTAGGATCCTGGCGATGTTGCTCCTTAAAGCCCTGATCTTCCCCGGGTTGTTGGGCGCCCCGCCCATGGCGGCGGCTCCCTTCTCGTGCATGAGCTCGTCCTGCAGCTCGCGGAGCTTGACGGCGCGCTCATCCACGCTCATCTCTCGTATTTCAGAGGTCCTCAGCAATGCCATTTATTCGGTCACCTCCTCCTTGTCGCCCTCGGACGGCGCTTCGTCCTCGGCTGGGTGCTCAGCGATGACCGAGGCCTCCTCCTGCTTCTTCAGAAGCTCGGCGAGGTCCGGGTTGGCCTGCATGGCCATCTCCATTGGCATCACATCGATCTCGGCCGGGAGGCGTGCTCCAGGCTGCATGATCTCGACCTGTACCCCGATGACCCCGGGCTTCAGCTTGGCCACGGCGAACCCGGTGCCGACGAACAGCTCACGGGACTCTCCGCAGTACTTTATGTAGCCCTCCTTGAACTTCTCGGTGCGGTGCCTCTCCCCGGTCAGCTTGCCGGAGATGATTATGAGGCAGCCGCGGGCGCCGGACTCCATTATGCGGCGGACGGTCGAGTGACCGGCCCGCCTGAAGTGCCAGCCGCGCTCCAGGGCGAAGGCCAACTTCTCGGCCATGATCTGGGCGTTGAGGTTGGGGTTCTCCACTTCCTGGACCTCGATCTGGGGGTTGTCATAGTGGAACTTGTCCTCTATGTCCTTGGTCAAGGTCTTGATGGCGGCTCCCCGGCGTCCGATGACTATCCCGGGGCGCTCGACGACCAGGGACACCCTGGTTCCCATGGGGGTCCTCTGAACGTCCACGCCTCCGAAGCCAGCGCGGTCGACGGTCTTCATCAGGTGCTCCTTTAGAAGCACCCTCCTGATGTTCTCCTGTGTGAACTTCCTCTCGCTGGCCATCTACTGAACCTCCTCCAATATGACCTCGATGTTGACGGTCTGCTGGTCCCAGGCGGTGCTGCGGCCGTGCGCCCTCGGCATGTAGCCGGGGATGGTCCGTCCCAGATGGGCGGAGACTATGCGCACGCGCATGTTGTCGGCGTCCAGGCCCTTGTACTCCGCGTTGCTCTTGGCGCTCTGCAGCACCTTGATGATGGCCGCGGCGGCCTTCTTCGGGAATCTTCCCGGTCCCACGCCGGTCTTGTGCGCCACGCCGTAGTTGTAGCGGCGGATCGGCACCGGGCGGCGCAGCTCCACTACCTCTTCCAGCATGCGGATGGCGTCATCGACCTTCTTGCCCCTGATCATGCGGCAGATCTCCCTCGAGAACTTGGGTGAGATGGGCAGTTCCTTGGCTATAGCCTTGGACGTGGTGTCCGGATCGGCTTCTGCAGTGTATCCTACCATTTTTGTTCACCTCACTTCAGCGGCATGAACTTGGAGCCCCTGGTCGCACCGACGCCCGGACCGGAGTGCTTTACCGATCCCCGGGTCATGGCGAACTCGCCCAGGAAGTGCCCGATCATCTCGGGCTTTATCTCCACTTCCTTGAATTCCTTACCGTTGTATACGGACACGCGGCGGCCCACGAAGGCCGGCACGATGGGTATGTCACGGCGGTGCGTGCGCACCACTTCCTGCTCTCCTTCCACGATCTTGTCGAAGGTGGTCTTCTGCTCCTCGTTGAGGCCGCGGCGGAAGGACCTTCTGACCCTAGACGGCAGGAGGTCCACCATTTCCTCGAAGGGCATCTCCAGGAGCTGCTCCATGGTGAAGCCGCGGTAGGTGAACTCCTTCTTCCTACGGGCGGTCATCATGCCCTTCTTCTTCCGCTGCTTCCTCCTCGAGGCCTTGGTGCCAGTTAGCTTATCTTCAGCCATCTAGAATCACTTCCTCTTCTTCTGGGGGGAAAGCCTTCCTACCTTCCTTCCCGGCGGAGCGTTCCTCGAAACCGTGCTGGGCTTACCAACGTGGGGGTGACCTCCACCGCCGTGCGGGTGGTCGATGGCGTTCATCGCCACTCCCTTCACCTTGAAGTATGCCTTGCTCTTGCTGCGGTAGGCGTGGAACTTCTTACCGGCCTTGGCGAACGGCTTCTCGTCCGCACCTCCTCCCGCCACGATACCCACGCCGGCGCGACAGCGGGGGTCGAAGTTCTTGAATGCCCCGGAGGGCAGCTGTACGACGACGGTGTCGCCCTTGGTGACCACGGTGGCGTAGGTTCCGGCGGTCCTTACGAACTTGCCGCCATCGCCAGGCCTGGCCTCCAGGTTGTGGACCAGGGTACCCTCGGGGATGTTGGCCAGGGGCATGATGCTCCCGGGCGTCAGGCTGAGCGCCCCATCCACGTTGATGTCCTGTCCGACCATCAGACCCTCAACGGCGATGATCTTGTCCTTCTTACCGTCTACGAACTGTACCTCGGCCACCGGGCTGTTGCGGCCCGGGGCGTGCACAATGTCCAGCACCTTACCGGCCTTCAGCTCGGTGTGCGGGTGCTTGATCTCTCCCACGTGCCTGTGGCTCGGGGACCTGTAGGTGGAGGTTCCGCGACCTCTCCTCTGTTGTCTCAGTTGTCTTCCCATGTTCCCCCTCCTCAGAACACTCCTATCCTCATGCCGATGTCCTCGGCAGAGTATCCTTCAGCCAATTTGATTATGGCGTGCTTGCCTTCCTTGGAGATCTTGGTCCAGACCTTGTCCACCTTGACCTCGAAGTGCGCCTCGAAGGCGTCCTTTATCTCCGCCTTGGTGGCGAAGCGGTCCACGATGAACTCGATCTTGTTGCCGTCCTTGAACTCCTGGGTGGGCGTGCCGGTCATGTAGTTCATGGTCTTTTCCGTCACGTACGGGTAAAGCAATACCTTCCTGGCCATGCTCACCACTCTCCTATCTTCTTAAGGGCGGACTCGGTGAACACCGTCAGCCGGCCGGGCATTCCGCCGGGGGCCAGATGGCCGGGGTTCAGCATCTCCGCGAAGGCCACCTCGACGCCGGGAAGGTTCCTGGCGCCCTTGACCACCGCGGCGTCATGCGCCGAGACGACGATGAGCAGGCTGCGGGGCATTCTGTACGGGCGACCGCGCATCTTGCCGCGACCGGCCCTGATCCGGATGCCGTCCTTGGCCCTGACCACATCGTCGGAAACTCCGATGCTCTTCAGGGTGTCCAGTACCTCAGCGGTGCTCTTCACGTCCTCCAGGCGGTCCTCCACGACCACCGGCAGGGTGAGCCCCTCGTTGAAGCGGTGACCCCTGGCCCTTACCTTCTCCTCGTCGGCCGTGGCGGCCAGCGCGGAGAGCTTGGCGAGGGTCTTCTCCTTCTGGTTGACCTTCATGGTCCAGATCTTCTCGACCCGGGGCGGGTGGGCGCGGCGACCTCCAACGTTGTTGGGGGACTCGGCACCCTTGGCTCCCTGGGCCAGCCTCTGGACGCGGGCCACACCGCGGCCCTTGCCCCAGGTGGACACCGAATGCCGTATGCCGGCGCCGGGCTTCGGACCGTAGGGCTGCCTCTTGTTGGACTCCTCGGCGACCACGGCCCTGTGGATGACGTCAGGCCTGAACGCGGTGGAGAACACCTCGGGCAGGGCCTCGGTCCTCAGGACCTCGCCGTTCAATGAATACACGTTGACTTTGGACATTGCTTACGCCCCCTGCTTGGACTCGGTGGAAATGTACACCATCTCCGGAGCTTCCTTCAGGTCCGCCTGCTGCCTCCTGACCGGGTCCCTCATCCGGACCAGCCTCTTGGTGGGGCCGGGCACGGAGCCGTGGACCAGGACGAAGGGGTTCCTCACTTCGCCGTAGTGCAGGAAGCCGCCCTTGGGGCTGACCTCCTGCCCGCTCTCCCCTACCTTGAGGATGAGCTTGTTCACTTCGGTCCTCTGGTGATATCCCATCTGACCTCCCTGCGGCACGGTCGTGCGCACGTAGCCGGGCCGCTTGGGGCCCAGGTTACCGATGGCGCGGCGGTGCTTGGAGTTCTTGTGGGACATGAGCTTCAGGCCCCAGCGCTTGGTGGCGCCCTGGAAGCCCTTCCCCTTGGTGATGGCGACGACATCGATCATCGCGCCGGTCTTGGCGAAGTCGGTGATGGCGATGTCCTTGCCCAGAAGTCCCTTGGCGAAATCGATCCTGGCCTCCATGGTGCCGCCTCCGATGCGCAGCTCCATGAGCTCCGGGCGCTTCTTCGGCACTCCAGTGACCAGCTTGGGCTGGGTGAAGGCCAGGACCCTTACGTCCTCGGCGTCCACGCCCTTCATCCTCTCCCAGGCCGCGTCGGCGTCGACCTTCTTGGGGATGGGCAGCAGCCTGGAGAGGGTCTCATCCAGCTGGGTCGCCCAGATCTCCCCGGCGGTCTTCAAGCCGTAGCGGGTGTTCTCGTAGATGCGGACCGCGGCCACCTTCATAGGCGGCACTTCCAGAACGGTGACCGGCACCTTGATCTCCTGACCGGAGGTGGTGCTGGTCTTGCGGTGGTCCACGATGAACGCGTGGGTCATTCCTGCCTTGTAACCGGCAAATCCCTGGACCTTCGGGCCTTCGCTGATCTCGGGCCACGAATCCAGTCTCGGTGTCTGCGATATGGCTCTCTTTCTGGGACCGAATCCCTTGGAGCCCCTTCTCGGACGTCTAATGTTCGGCATTGGATCTCCTCTCCCTTTCTCATGAGAGAGCACACTCTCTTACGCTAACGCCTGTTCTCAAGAGTGTTGAGGTCAGCACCTTCGACCGTGACACCGTCATCGCCCACCAGAATGTGCGGTTGGGGGCGGCTTAGGGTTGCTTTCGCATTGCCCAAGGGGTCTGGTCGAACGTCCTCAGTGCGTTGAGCAGAGGTCCGATATTATCAATATTATTTAAACCAATCGGTCCACCGTATATAAAGGACCAGGGGGAAAAGGGATTTGCTGGACAAGCTCAGAGCTTGCCTTCCTTGGCCTTCTTCTGCAGGCGGTTGCGGCGCTCCTTGGAGGAGAAGCCGGTGGCCTGCTCCAGGAACTCGTTCCACCGCTTGATGGTGCTCGCGGCCAGGTCCGGGGAGGCGTTCTTGTCGGTGACCGCGCTGATGTCCAAGGAGGTCTTGCTGACCAGCCGAACCTCGATCCGGGTCATGGCCCCGTAGGAGGAGACCAATGCTCCCCCTTCCTCCTTGACCGATCCGAAGGCGGCCTCGACCATCTTCTTCAGTCCGTCCCCTTCCAGCTTCCCGTAGTTCCCCTTCTTGATGTCGTAATCCATATGAATCCCTCTAAAGCGGCAGCTCGTCCTCCAGGTACCGGTGCACGTCGACCGAGGTGCGCATGGCGTCCTCCGTCCGGAGCAGCGACCGCCACTCCTCGCGGCAACGGCATTCGTGTCTCTCCAGCAGCGAAACGTCCTGCTCGAAGTTGAACTTTTCCAGGGCGTCCAGCAGGCGCTTGTCGCACTCAGGGCAGTTGTGCACGCCCCGCTGCGTACCCGCTCCGCTGGGGGATGAGAATATCCGAACCCCGGAGATCTCCGACCTCAGCTTCAGGACCTCGAACAGGGACCAGATCCATGGCGGGCGGTAGTCGCCGCGCCTCCACAGCCCCTCCACCAAGGTCTCCTTCTGAACGTTGAGCGGGTTCACCGAGACGCTCTCCGAGCGGGGGGCGGCGAAGAGCACGGACGACCTGGTGTCCTCGATGGCCGCTCTCTCCGTCATATAAGGCGGTTTGAGCAAAAGGTAGGTTCTCACCGGCAGCCCGCGTTCGTTCAGGGCCTCGGCCGCTCTCACGTAATCCTTGACCCCGAACCCTTTGCGGACCGAGCATCTCAGCACAGTGTCGTTGGCGCTCTCCAATCCCAACGCCACCGCGGAGTGGTCCGGCAGGTCCTCAAGAACATCAGGGGTCACGAACTCCGGACGGCTCTCGAAGAGCACTCTTCGGACGCCGTCGAAAGCGCTCAGGATGCGGTCCCTTGTCTCCAGAGGTATCTCGTTGGGGTCTAGGAAGCTGCCGGAAGTGTAGAGCTTAACCATACGCTCGCCCTCGTACCTTTCCAGGACCGCGGCGAGCTGGGCGGAGAGCTCCTCCGGGCCTATGCCCTCCAGGCTCTCCACATTGTAACCGCACATGGAGCATCCGCCCTTGCGTGACCAGTGGCAGCCACGGGTGCGGAAGATGGCCACCAGGGCCTTCTCTCTCTTCCCGTCGACCACGTCGTCCTCCTTCCAGACCGTTACCGGCCGGTTCAGGTCCATGCTCTTCATGCGTCCTCCATGCGAACGAAGGTCAAAACGTCCCTAACTATTTGAGCGCTCCTACGGACGATAGCAACATTTTATATCCTCACTTCAGGATTTGCGGCCTGGAGATGCATCATGGCCAGGAAGATCGTGGTTATCGGGGGAGGCGCGGCCGGCATGACCGCGGCCTCCACCGCCAGGGAAAGCGGGGCCGGGGACATAACCCTCATCACCGAGGATGAGCACGTGGCGTACTCGCCCTGCGCCATCCCCTTCGTTGTCGAAGGGAGGATCAGGGACTTCCCTAGCATCGTGATGCACACCCCCGAGTTCTATAGGCGGGAGAGGGGCATCGAGGTTCTCGTCAAGACCTCCGTGGACAAGGTGGACGCCGAGGCCAAGAAGGTCGTCACCAAGGACGGGCGCATCTTCGATTATGATTCCTTGGTAATCGCCACCGGCGGGACCGTCTTCGTGCCGCCCATCGAGGGTCGGGAACTGAAGGGCGTGTTCCCGATCAGGTGGATATCCGACGGGCAGGCCGTAATGGACTTTTTGCCCGGGACCAAGCAGGTGGTGGTGGCCGGGGCCGGAGTGATCGGCCTGGAGATGGCCATCGCGCTGCGGGCCAGAGGCAAGGAGGTGACCGTGGTCGAGATGTTCGACCAGGTGGTCCCCCGGATCATGGACAAGGACATGGCCGTTCTGGTCCAATCGCACTGTGAATCGCAGGGGATCAAGTTCGTTCTGGGTTCCCCCTGCTCCCGCATAGAGGGCGAGGACAAGGTCACCGGGGTCACCGCGGGCAAGACCCACATCCCCTGTCAGATGGTCATCATGGCCACCGGGGTGCGCGCCAATCTCAAGATACCGGAGCAGATGGGGCTGGAGATCGGTCCTTTGGGCGCGGTCAGGGTGAGCCCCAGCCTGCAGCCCTACCGCAAGGGACGATTGTTACCCGACGTTTATCTGGCCGGGGACGTGGTCATGTGCCAGAGCGCCGTGCTGGCCGGACCGACCATGAGCCAGCTGGGCTCCACCGCCGTGCGCCAGGGAAGGGTGGCCGGGATTAGGGCCGCTGGAGGCAGCGCCACCTTCCCCGGAACGGCCAGCCCTTACGTGAGCGTGATCGGCGGATTGCACGTGGGAGGCACCGGCATGTCCCGTTCCCTCGCTGAGTACTATGGGGTAAAGGTGGCCGAAGCGGCGGTCAAGGGGTCGTCCAGAGCCAGGTACTATCCTGACGGGAAGGAGATGACCGTCAAGTTACTGGCGGACGCGGAGAGCGGACGCCTCATAGGCGGTCAGATAGTCGGCGGGGAGGACGTCACCGGGCGGGTGAACTGGATCACCGCCGCCATACTGGAAGGCGTGTCGGTGGCCACGTTCGTGGAGAAGATGGAGAACGCCTATTGCCCCCCCACCTCCATGGTCAGCGATACGGTGAACGCGGCGGCCGAGAAGCTGGCCAGGGTGTTGCGGGGCTGAAGGCAAATCTGTTTAATATTCCGTCCGGTATTCGACACCGGTTATCATGGACGTCGATGAGCGGTATGCGTTAATAGCCCGGAACACCGAGGAGATCATCACCCCGGAGGACCTGATGGAGGTCCTGCGGAACAAGAGCGCTCCGACCGGCTATATCGGCTTCGAGCCGTCCGGGCTGGTCCACATCGGCTGGATGGTCACCGCCCAGAAGGTGAGGGACTTCGTGGACGCCGGGTTCACCTTCATCGTATTTCTGGCGGACTGGCACGCCTACATAAACGACAAGCTGGGCGGGGACATAAACAACATCCGGGTCTGCGCCGAGTACATGAAGGACTGCTTCGAGGCGCTCGGTCTTCCGCGGGACAAGGTGGAGTACCGCCTGGCGTCCGAGATCATGGACGATATCGATTACTGGGAGACGGTAATGAAGGTCGGCAAGGCCTCCTCCCTTCAAAGGGTGAAGCGGGCCATGACCATCATGGGCCGCAACGAGGACGAGGCCGAGGTGGACTCCAGCAAGACCATGTACCCGCTCATGCAGGCGGCTGACCTAATATTCATGGACGTGGACGTGGCCTACGCCGGTCTCGATCAGCGCCGGGCCCACATGCTGGCTCGCGAGGCGGCGGAGAAGATGGGGGTGAAGAAGGCGGTGGCCGTGCACACCCCCCTCTTACCGGGGCTGAAGGGCGGAAACCGTATGGACCCGGTCAGCGCCAAGATGTCCAAGAGCGATCCCGAGGGCAGCCTGCTCATCCACGACTCGCCGGATGACATCAAGCGCAAGATGGGCAAGGCCTTCTGCCCTCCGGAGGCAGAGGGTAACCCGGTACTGGCCATCTGCAAGTACGTGATCTTTCAGAGGACGGACGTCATGAGGTTCGAGCGCCCGGAGAAGTTCGGCGGTAACCTGGAGTTCAGGAGCTACGATGAGCTGGAACGGACGTACCTGGCGGGAAAGCTGCACCCCATGGACCTTAAGAACGGCACCGCCGCAGCGCTGGCCGAGATCCTGGCGCCGGCCAGGGAGTATTTCCAGCGCAGGCCAGAGAACCTGGAGCGTATAAGGCAGGTCCTGACCGAGGTCAAGAAGCTGCGCTGACCTCACTTCAGCTTGCGCAGGAAGGCCATGGTCTTCTGCATACATATGTTCAGTATGGCCTCGGCGTCTCCGATGCCCACCAGACCGGCCGCCCCCCCGTGACCGCCGCCGTCATTGTCCGTCTCGTCGCCCACGTCGCCCAGGAGCTGTCCTAGATGCAGGCCTTTCCGCACCAGGTCCTGTCGGGCCCTGGCGCTCAGGCGGAACTCCTCACCGCGCTGCGATGCCACGAACGCTATGTCCGCGCCCAACGACAGCAGGGATTTGCATACCGAAGACTCGAAGGAGCTGCCCTGCGATATCGCCACGATGTAATCACCGACCCGCTCGAAGCGCATGCGCTGCCCACCCTTCATCTGGGCCACCCTTTCCGAGATGTCGGTCGGGGAATCGGTAAGCGACAGGACGTCCTCCATGCTCACCCCGGCGGTCTCGATCAGGCGGGCGAAAGCGCGTAGCGAGGCGGGATTGGCGAAGCGGAAATGACCGGTGTCCGTCAGGATCCCCGCGCAAAGCCCCAGGGCCATCTCCCGGCTGACCGGCTTTCCGGCCCGGTCGATCAGGTCCAGGACCACCTCGGCGCAGCTTCGCTTGCCCTCGTCGCACAGGTAAGTACCCCGTTCAGCCCATTTGCTGGTGGGGCAGTGATGGTCGATGATGATCATCTCCCCCTGCATCTGGCTGTAACTTCCTAGCTGCTCCGGCGAGGAGGTGTCGAGCACGACGATCAGGGGATAGCTGCGGTCCGGACGGGCCAAAAGCTCCATGCCCAGGCGGGCCGATACGTTCTTGGAGGTGCGGTCCAGCCCCTCCACGGGAAGAATGTCCGCCGGCGGGAACGCCTTGGCCAAGGCGTACGCGCTGCCTAGGGCGTCAGGGTCGGCATTGCCATGGACCAGGATGATCTTGTCCGAGGAGGACAGCCTGGATATGATATCGTCGAGCATCCAAGGCAGCGAACGTTTCCTGGCTATATCCAATTTATCTTAGAATATGGTAAAAGGGAAGGGATTTGGTCTCGGAGCTCAGTTCTCGTCCTGGTCCAGGTTGAGGGGGGCGCCCTGCTGCTGGCCAATGGCGCGGTTCAGCTGCTCCTGAACGCTCTGGAACTTCTCCTTGAGCATCTTCTCCTGGCGGTCCAGGCTCTTCACCCTGATCTCGGTGGTCTCCTTGTCGTCCTCGATCTCCTTCAGGAGGGCCGGGGTGTCCGCCACTTTGATCATCAGGGAACCGACGCTCTTGTACACCGTCGCCTCCGCCGGGGCCTTCTTGAGCTCCTCGATGGTCATCTCCATCTCTTTCAGCATGGCGTCCATCCTGATCTTTTGGCTCATGACCGTCTGAAGCTGCTGCTGAAGCTGCTGGAACTGGGCGATCTGATTCTGAAGTTTGGGGCTGATCTCATCCATCGTTTTCACCGACCGTTTCACTCATCTTTTCCGCAATGCTCATCCATCGGATGTAGGAATTTAAAGCTGCCCTGAGGGCGGAAAGGTCATCGGCGTCCAGCTTCAGGGTCATGGACCCTTCGGACGACCGGACCTCGGCCCTGGTGCGCGGTATCTCTCTTCCGGCCTCCGGGCTGATCGCCCTCGCCACGTTAGAGGCGAAGGGCGAGGTCACCGCCAGGGTGGCCCGGAACATGTCTACCGACCCTTTATGACCTTCTTGACGTTGGGCCGCTCCTTGTAGAACAGCTTGGAGCCGCAGCTCTCGCACTGTATACCGACCTGGTTGAGGTTGGAGCGGGTGGTCTTCTCGCACTGGGCGCACTTGTAGTTCAAGTCATTCACTCCTTGCTGTTGGCGGCCAGGATCTCCTTGGAGACGGCCTCCCTGGTCTTGGGGGAGTAGCAGGCGGCGGCGAACTTAGCCTCGCAGTGCCTGCAGGACCAGATGCCCGACGCTACCCTCTTGACGCTCATGTGGTGGCAGCTGGGGCACTCGAAGTTAGACCTCTGGTTCTTCTCGATGTCCCTGGTCAGCTTCCTGACGACCACACCGTACCTGGTTCCGTACCTTCCGGAGCTACCGGCCTTCACAGTTCTCTTTGCCATTGCAATCACCCGATCAGCTTTCTAATTTCGATGCCCAATCTGCGGGAGGTCTCGATCGCCGTCTTGACCTGCTCCAACGTGAGCGCCCCGCTGAGCCCTTTCTGCATGGCCCGCAGGTCTCCATTGTCATCAGTGGTAACGGTCAGCCTAGCTGCCGCGACCTTTTCTTCGTCGAGAGTCGGGTCAACTAATATAGAGTTTTCTATCTGTACCGAGGTCACGGATATGGGCGTGCAGGTTATGGGCATGGGGTAGTCCTCACCCAGGCCATTGGCCTTGGCCGGTACGATGGCGCTCTTGATGGCGGTCACCGCGCCCAGGTTGCAGGCGTCGAACAGGTTGCCGTCGAAGTCCAGGACGTAGATGTCCACGAAGTTGATCCAGACCTTCTTGCCCGGCTCAATGCACAGCTTCTCCAGGTCGATCATCTGGCTTTCCCTGATTCCCCGATCGACCACGCGGGCCAGCTCGATGGAGTTCTCGTCCGGGGGTCCGGACTCGAAGTTGGGGGAGGCCATGGGAATGAGCTCGGCGTTGGTGGACAGAACTCCCCGGTTGGGGGTGTCCGCGAACGGCTCTCCCACGGTCATCTTCACACCGACGATGACCTCGGTGTTGCCGATCCGGACCCGGGAGGAGCCCTCGGCGGTCTCCACCACGTTGGTCTGCACAGATATCTCGCGGACCTGGTCCCAGGCCCGGCCGTCGACGCGCTTCCCGTCGGCGATGAGCTTGTGGATGTGGTCCCTCTTGATCTCGGAAACTATGGATCTTGCCATCTTCAGGCCTCCTCGTTGACGTCCTCGGCGGGTTCCTTGGTCTCTTCCTCCGTCTCGCCGTTGACGATGGCGTAGCGGCGGCGCAGGGCGTCCTTCTGCATCTCGTATATCTCATGACAGGCCTTGACGCCCATCTCCAAGGCCTGGTCGAACTCGGCCTGGGTCAGGTGGCCGTCCATCTGCATCAGCAAGACCTCCCCGGTGCGGGGTATCATGGCGATGGGCAGGTCGGCCTGGCCATAGTTGTCCTCCTCCTTGTTGAGGTCAAGGACCACCTGGTCGTTGACCTTGCCGACGGCGACGGCGGGAACGATGTCCTTCATCGGTATCCCGGCGTCAGCGAGAGCGACGGCGGCCGCGGTCAGCCCGGCGCACCTGGTGCCGGCGTTGGCCTGCAGCACCTCGATGTAGACGTCGATGGACGTCCGCGGATAGTTCTCGGTGAACACCACGTACTCCATGGCCTCGGATATCAGCTTGGATATCTCCACCGAGCGGCGGTCCGGCCCGGGCCTCTTGCGGTCCGAGACGGAGAACGATATCATGTTGTACTTGCACTGGACGATGGCCTTGGCCGGGTTCTGCATGTGCCGGGGGTGGCACTCCCTCGGGCCGTAGACGGCTGCCAGGACCTTGTTCTTCCCTATCTCCACGTAAGCAGAGCCGTCGGCGCTCTTGAGCACCCCGGCCTCGATCTTTATCGGCCGGAGCTCATCAACCTTCCGGCCGTCTATCCTTATCCCGTTTTCATCGATGAGCTTCATATCAGAATTTCCACCCATTTAAAACACCTCACTCTTCCTTGCGATATACCGATTCCAGGAATTCCTTCACCCGCTCGGTCAGCTTCAGGGTCTGCGCTCCCTCGTCTATCATCTTTATGGCCTGCATGGCGTGCACCATGTCCTCCATGTTGCCGTCCATCCAGATCCTGCCGTTCTGTCCGATGAATATGCGGCAGTTGGTGTAGGTCTTGATCATCTGGATCATGGAACCGTTCTTGCCTATCACCCTGGGCACCTTGCTGTGGGATATCTCCACGATCTGTCCTCCCTGCAGCTTGCGCAGCCCCTGTTCCTTCATGGTCACCTGCACCCGCTTGGTCTCGTCGACCGACAGGACCTTGGCCAGCAGCGTGTCGCCCACCCCTAGGTAACGGGCGGTGTCCCCGAACTCCACCCGCCACGGAACCTCGTTCACGTGCAGGGGCGCCGGGTAGGGCGAATAGATGTCCACCAGCCAGTTGGAAGGCCCGATGTCTATGACCTTACCGATGATCATGTCCCCGGGGGCCGGGATGTACCTGCCTCCCAAGGGGATGACGTTCACGAAATTCGACTTGACGCTCTTGATGCCCAGCATCGCGGCGAAGATCTTGCCGTCATGGACATAGGTCCCCTCGCCGGGCTTCATGGTCCCGGCGTCCAATAGGTCCCCGGGTAGCACCAGTTCTCTGGTCATGCTCTCTTTGTTCATTTTATCACTCTTGGAACGTTATGTGTCATTACTTCAGCTGCTTGGTCTCCACGTCGCCGTGGGTCTTGGCGTTGAGCCGGTGGAACAGGTCGTCGCGGAGGCCGGCCGGTATCTCCACGACACCGATCCAGTCCCCGTTCTTCTGCCACTCCTCCTTGATTATCTTCCCCATCTCCGTCATGTCCTCGTAGCATCGGCCATATTCATCGGCCTTCAGCTTGACGGCGATGCGCACCTTGTCGAAGCGTATAGGTATCAGCGGACGTAGCTTGTCCAGTACCTGCTGCACCTGCATGTCCACCGGTTTGAAGGGGTCGATGTGGACCTTGGCCTCTTCCATGGCCATCTCGATCCGGGCCGGGGTGTGCGGGCCGCCGGTCTGCGGGTTGATGGCGTTGCGGGCGATGGTGGCGATGATGCGCAGCCGCTTGCTCTCCAGCATCTCCTTTCGCTGCTGGGCGGTGAGCTGCACCTCGCCCTTGAGAATGATCACCTTGGCGATCTCCGCCGCGTCGATGGTGCCGAAGACCTCCTTCAGCTTGTCCTCGGCCGCCCTGGTGCCCTTATGAGCGTTCTTGAAGATCTCGTCGATGACCATGTAGTCGATCAGCTCGACCTCCTTGCCCTCCTTCAGGTGGTTGACCACCTTGGGGTCGATGAGGACCTCGAACGTCTCGCCGTGGGATTCCAGGCGGGCCACGATCGCCTCTTCCAGGTCGACCATCTATTTCTCCGATTACCCCTGGTTGACCTTGGCGATGAAGGTTTCCACCTCGGACTCGTCGAGGCGGCGGAAGTTGTCCCCGTGGCGGACCACGCCGATCTCCACGGCCTTGGGGTTCAGCTTCTCTTCCTCGGTGGCCTTCTTGAGGGCCTTGAGGCCGAGGGTGACCGCGTCCTCCATGGACATGCCTTCCTGGTAGTCCTCCTCGAAGACCTCCATGACCACGTTGCGGCCGGCCCCGATGCTTCCCGCCTTGTACGATACGAGGGCTCCACTAGGGTCCGTCTCGAAAAGATGCTCGCCCTGGTCGTCCACCCCGGCCACCAGAAGCGCGGTGCCGAAAGGCCTCACGCCGCCGTACTGGGTGTAGTTCTGCTTGTAGTCGCAGATCCTCTTGACCAGGTCCTCCACCCCGGCCCTCTCGTCGTAGGTTATCTTGTTTATCTGGGCCAGTACCCTGGCCTGGTCCACCAGGATGCGCGCGTCGGCCACCAGGCCGGAGGTGGCGCAGCCGATGTGGTGATCGATCTGGAATATCTTCTCGATGGACTTGGGCTCCATCAATCTGCTGGCGATCCTCTTGTCGACGATGAGGACGACGCCATCCTTGAACTTCAGTCCGACGGTGGTGGTGCCGCGCTTGACCGCCTCGCGGGCGTACTCGACCTGGAAAAGCCGGCCATCAGGAGAAAAAACCGTTATGGCCCTGTCATATGCCATCTGTCCTGGTTGCATTAAATCACTCCAATTATCCTCGATTCAAGCCACCTAAGTTATGAGGACGTATATATTTCTTGGGTATTATACGAAAAACCTGAAGGCCGGTCCAGTCATCCCCGGCCCTCCGGCTCGGGAAAGTACTTTTCGCGAAGGGTCAAGAGGGTCCCGGAAGTGCTCAAGGTCTCGATGCCGCAGCGGGTCGCCGAACGTTCGGCGAGGACCGCGACCACCTTTTCCTTGTCCGGGGGAGAGCAGCGAAGTATGCCCATCCGGCCGTCGAACTGTATCACCTTGGGTACCTTGATCCCTCGGGGCGACAGGGCGGCGTTGAGCGTCGCCAACAGCTCCGCGTCCGACAGATCACGTTCGGACCGGAACGCGATGTATCGCCGCCGGCCCCGTTTCTCCTTGACCACCATCGGGCGCCCTCATCTACCCTTGAATGATTCGACGATGCTGTTGAACTTGACGCCGGTGAGGACGACCATCACGCGCATCTCGTTCTTTATGTCGCCGTGAACGGCGCAGCCCCAGATGATGCGGGCGCGGGGGTCCACCCGCTCGCTGACCAGCAGGGCGGCCTTCTCCGCCTCGGTCACCGTGAGGTCCTCGCCGCCGATGACCCGGACCAGGGCACCCTTGGCCTGTTTGATGTCCACGTCGCCGAGCATCGGGGAGGACAACGCATCCTCTATGCACTTCTCCGCCCTCTGCCCGTACTCGCTGGACTCTCCCAGACCTATCAGGGCCATGCCGCCACCCCTCATGATGGTCAGCAGGTCGTTGAAGTCGATGTTGATGAGGCCTGGTTTGGTAAGCGCGTCGGTGATCCCCTTGATGCTCTGCATGAGCACCTCATCGGTGACCCTGAAGGCGGCCTCCAGAGGCAGCTTCGGGACCAGTTCCAGCAGGCGGTCGTTCTGCAGCACTATGGTGGTGTCGCAGACCTCCTTGAGGCGTTCCAGTCCCTTTATGGCGTTGGACAAGCGCACCGCGCCCTCGGCCTTGAAGGGCAGGGTGACCACACCCACAGTCAAAGCCCCAGCCCGCTTGGCCAGTTCGGCCACGACCGGTGCGGAGCCGGTACCGGTCCCGCCCCCCATCCCCGCCACCACGAAAACGATGTTCTGTCCATCGACGTACTTCCAGAGGTCGTTCTCCGATTCCTCGGCGGCCTTTTGTCCCACCTCGGGCAGGGAACCGGAGCCCAATCCCTTGGTCATGCTCCGCCCCATCAGTATCTTGTGGTGCGCCTGGATCGAGAGCAGGTGCCGGGCGTCGGTGTTGCAGGCGACCATCTTTACGCCCTCCACCCCTGCCTGGTACATGCGGCGGACGGTGTTCGAACCGCCTCCCCCGCACCCTATGATGGCTATCTTGATCTTCAGCGACTCGACCAATGCCCGCAGCTCATCGTCCTCGGCGCTCGAAGAGACTATCGGCTGCTCGGCCTCCTTCTGGAACATGTCATCGAACAAAGGGCAAATGGCACCCACCCGCTTTATGAATATTCTATAAAGTATAAAAAGGCAAGGAAGACCAGCTTAGGACGCTCAACCGCTCTCGGCGGTCTCGAAGGCGGTCCCGCAGCTCGGGCATCGTTCATCCTCGGGAGAGAGGCGCACCCCGCACTCGGGACACGCCTCGCCTAGGAACGAACCGCACTCGCAACCCCCCCGGCTAGCATCGAACTCCCGGCCGCAGAAAGGGCACAGCACCAGTCGAACGTCCTCGAACCGTTCGTGGCAGTAGGGGCATTCGTTCTCCCCCTCTCCTATCTGAGTTCCGCACACGGGGCAATAGAAGATCCCGTCCTCGTCAGATATGATCGCCCCGCATTCGCAGCTCCCGGAATCCTTGTATACGGTCCTCTCGCAAACCGGGCACTTGATGCTCTCCATCTCGGGGTAGACGGCCATCTCCTCCACCTGCTCCGCGGTGAACGATCTCTGGCAGTAGGGGCAGAAACCGGTCCTCTTCAGGCAGGTGATGTGGAACACCTTCCCGCAATCGCACCTGACCTGCGGAAGACCGTGCTTGAGCTTGCCCATGCATATCTGGCAGATGACCCCCTCCCCCCGGACCGGACGGATCTTCACCCTGGGCTCTGGCGGACCCAGCGGGTCGAGCCGGTCCTCGTGGAAGGTCCAGCCCTTGGCCCCGTCCCTGCCCCGTCTGGTGATAATATAGTATATAGGGACCAGGCTCGAGAGTCCCAGCGAACCGAGGAACAGGGTGAGCAGCACCTTGGGTCGGACCACCTTTCCGAATAAAGCAGTTGCCCCATGATTATTGAAATCCGTCATGGACCACAGTCCATCGGGCCGCGGTCAAAACCCGTTTCCCATACACGCAGGCTTATTCTTCCGAATAGTGAAACGATAAAAGCGAAAAGCTCTTAAACGGAACGCAATCACGAGAACACCATGTCCTACCCCTCGACAGAACACATAATGTTGAAATATGGACATTTTAATCCCGAAGGAACTGCTCCGCTATCAGGGATGCGCTCCCTGACGGTCCAGGCTCCAGGGATGTATATTCATGGAGGTACCCATTCGCCTCAGGGGGGTAGGTATGCGAAGGGTAGGGGATCACGGTCCTGTATTCTGGTCCGGAATGGGGCTCTAATAGGAGGGAGAGGCAACTGAGCGGTTTGAAGTCAATATTTGGCGGATTGTTCAAGAAGGACTCTAAGACGGAACAATCGTCCAATGGATCGAAAGATGATGTGAAAGGAGGAGTGAATATGGAATCAAAAAGCGGTTCTGTTTTGGTGGTAGGAGGCGGCATCGGCGGCGTCCAGACCTCCCTAGACCTGGCTGAGTCCGGGTTCAAGGTCTACATGGTCGAAAACAAGGCCAGCATCGGCGGTGTCATGTCCCAGTTGGACAAGACCTTCCCGACCAACGACTGTTCGATGTGCATCCTGTCCCCAAAGCTTGTGGAGGCAGCGAGGCATCCCATGATCAGCATGATGACCTTGACCGAGGTCATGGGGGTCGAGGGAGAGGCCGGTAACTTCACGGTTACCTTGAGGAAGAAGCCCCGGTACGTCCGGGAGGACAGATGCGTCGGCTGCGGCCTTTGCGCGGAGAAGTGCCCGTCCAAGGTCCCCAGCGAGTACGAGCTCGGCCTGATGAACCGGAAGGCGATCTACGTCGCCTACGCCCAGGCCGTGCCGATGAAGTACGCCATCGACGCTGACAAGTGCCTTTATCTCCAGAAGGGCAAGTGCGGGAACTGCAAGAAGGTGTGTCCCGCCGACGCCATCGACTACGAGATGAAGGAGCAGATCGAGAAGATCAACGTGGGCGCGGTCGTTCTCGCCCCCGGGTACGAGCTCTTCGACGCCCGCCTGAAGAAGGAGTACGGCTATAAGGAGTTCAAGAACGTGCTCAACAGCCTGGAGTTCGAGAGGGTACTGAGCGCCACCGGTCCCTACCAGGGACACGTGGTCAGGCCGTCCGACCACCAGACCCCCAAGAAGGTCGCGTTCATCCAGTGCGTCGGTTCCAGGGACGAGAAGGTCGGAAATCCCTTCTGCTCGTCCGTCTGCTGCATGTACGCCCTGAAGCAGGCCATCATCGCCGGGGAGCACACCACCGGCCTGAAGTCCACCATATTCTTCATGGACGTCAGGGCCTTCGGCAAGGAGTTCGAGGACTACGCCAAGAGGGCCGAGGGCGAATACGGCATCAAGATGCACCGCGGGACCCGCGTGGCCTCCGTCGAGGAGACCGAGGGCAACAACCTGCTGCTGCGCTACAGTGACGGATCCAACGTCCTGGCCGAGGAGTTCGACCTGGTCGTTCTGTCCGCTGGCTTCCAGCCTCCGGCACAGGCCAAGGCCTTGGCCGACAACATGGGCATAAAGCTCAACGAGTTCGGCTTCTGCCACACTGGCGTCTACAGCCCCCTGGAGACCACCAGGAAGGGTATCTACGTCACCGGCGCCTTCAGCGCCCCCAAGGACATCCCGACCACCGTCGCTGAGGCCAGCGGCGCCGCCGCCAAGGCCGGTGCCCACGTCTTCAACAACCGTGTCAGCATCGACACCGTGGTCAAGGAGGTCCCGGAGACCGACGTGGCCGGACAGGAACCCCGCATCGGCGTGTTCGTCTGCGACTGCGGTATCAACATCCGCGGGACCGTGGACTGCCCGTCGGTCGTGGATTACGTGAAGACCCTGCCGAACGTCGCGTACGCGGTGGAGAACAAGTACACCTGCTCCGCCGATACCCAGGAGGCGATCAAGAAGGCTGTGAAGGAGCACAACCTGAACCGTGTCGTGGTCGCTTCTTGCACCCCCAGGACCCACGAGGCCCTGTTCCAGAGCACCATCAAGGAGGCCGGGCTGAACCCGTTCCTCTTCGAGATGGCCAACATCCGTGACCAGTGCTCCTGGATCCACATGCACGAGCCCGAGAAGGCCACCGAGAAGGCCAAGGACCTGACCCGCATGGCGGTCGCCAAGTCCAGGTTCCTCGAGCCGCTGACCAAGTCCAAGCTGGGCGTCAACCACTCCGCCGTCGTGGTCGGTGGCGGACTGGCCGGAATGACCGCCGCGTTGGACATGGCCGCTCAGGGATTCAAGGTCGATATCCTGGAGGCCACCGGAGCCATGGGCGGTAACCTGGTCAACCTGTACACCAACGAGGGAGGCGTCTCCCCGAAGCAGTACATAAAGGACCTGGAGGCCAAGGTTCGCGCCAACGATAAGATCAGCGTGCACCTGAACACCAAGGTCGAGGACGTCTCTGGCTTCGTCGGTAACTTCAAGGTGAAGGTCACCGGCGACAAGGAACTGGAGACCGGGGCCATCGTGGTCGCCACCGGCGCCAAGGCCTACGTCCCTACCGAGTACAACTACGGCAAGGACAAGAAGGTGGTCACCCAGAACGAGCTGGAGAAGGTCCTCGTAGAGGGCAAGTTCGCCGCTAAGAACGTGGTCATGATCCAGTGCGTTGGTTCCAGGAACACCGAGGCGCCCTACTGCAGCCGGGTGTGCTGCTCCAAGGCCGTCAAGAACGCCATCGAGATCAAGAAGAAGGACCCCAAGGCCCAGGTCTACATCCTGCACAAGGACATCAGGACCTACGGCTTCAGGGAGACCATGTACAAGGAGGCTGGGGAGCTCGGCGTCAAGTTCATCCGCTACCCGGAGAACAAGATGCCCGAGATGACCTCGGACGGCAAGATCGTGGTCGAGGATACCGTCCTCGGCGCGCCGGTCCAGCTGTCCCCCGACTGCCTCGTGCTGAGCGTAGGTATACGCCCGAACGAGGACAACGAGGAACTGGCCAAGATGTGCAAGGTACCCCTGAGCAAGGACAAGTACTTCCTCGAGGCGCACATGAAGCTGAGGCCGGTCGACTTCGCCACCAGCGGTGTCTACCTGGCCGGACTGGCCCACTGGCCGAAGTTCATCGATGAGACCATCGCTCAGGCCTCCGGTGCGGCTTCCAGGGCCATGACCATAATATCGAAGCAATACCTCGAGACCCAGGGCATCATCGCCGCGGTCAACGATATGGTGTGCAACGGCTGCGGCGTGTGCGAGCCGGTGTGCGAGTACCGCGCTATCACCATCGTCGGCGACCCGTCGAACCCGGAGAAGCGCAAGGCCGTCATCAACGAAGGCCTGTGCATGGGCTGCGGAACCTGCGTGGCCGCCTGCCCGTCCGGAGCCCTGGAGCAGAAGGGCTTCAAGAACAACCAGATCCTGGCGCAGATCGACGCCGCTCTGGTCGGAGGTGGAAAGTAATGTCCAACGAAGCACAAGCCCAGAGCGCTCCGGCGGAAGCCGGGGCCTGGGAACCCAACCTGTTGGTGTTCTGTTGCAACTGGTGCTCCTACGCCGGGGCCGACCTGGCCGGAGTGTCCCGCCTGCAGATGCCCACCAACTTCCGTGTGATCAGGACCATGTGCTCCGCCAGGGTGGACCCCGAGTTCGTCCTGAGGGCCTTCGCCAAGGGGGCCGACGGCGTGCTCGTCCTGGGCTGCCACCCCGCCGACTGTCACTACATCGGCGGGAACTACCGCACCAGGAGGAGGATCGCCCTGCTCCGCGTGCTGTTGGAGCAGTATGGATTCAACCCAGACCGCCTGAAGCTGGAGTGGGTCTCCGCATCTGAGGGGATGAAGTTCCAGCAGACCATCAAGGAGTTCAACCAGAGGATCAACGAGCTGGGCCCGAACCCCATCAACGAGGAGTAAATCTGACACCCAAGGAGGAACAAATATGGCAAAGATAAGGATCGCACAATATTGGGCTGCCGGATGCGGAGGCTGCGACGTCGCCCTGTTGGACATCGACGAGAAGATCCTGGGCGTCGCCGAGATCGCCGACATCGCGTTCTGGCCCATAGCTGTGGACGCCAAGGTGAAGGACATCGAGGCCATGCCCGACGGATACATCACCGCCACCCTCATAAACGGGGCGATCAGGAACAGCGAGAACGAGCACATGGCCAAGCTGCTCAGGCAGAAGTCGGCCCTCATCGTCTCCTTCGGTTCCTGCGCCTGCTTCGGCGGAGTTCCCGGACTGGCCAACGTGACCAACAAGAAGGACATCCTGGAGTACGTGTACTGGCACACCCCCACCTCCGACAACGTGGAGAAGGTGCTGCCTACCCCGCACTGGCAGGCTCCGGAGGGAGAGGTCGAGATACCGGTTCTCTATGACACCGTGATGACCCTGGACCAGGTCATCGATGTGGACTACTACATGCCTGGATGCCCGCCGACCACCAACTTGATCAACGAGTTCCTGGGCATCGTCGAGAAGCACGTCAAGGAAGGCGCACCGCTGCCCCCCAAGGGCGCGGTGATCGCTTCCCAGAAGACCCTTTGCGACGAATGCGCCAGGAAGAGGACCGTCAAGAAGGTCGACAAGATCTACATGCCCTACGAGATCGACATCGATCCCGAGAAGTGCATGCTGGAGCAGGGGGTCATCTGCCTCGGGCCGTCCACCAGGGCGGGCTGCGGGGCCAAGTGCCTGGAGGGAAACCAGCCCTGCCGCGGATGCATGGGACCGACCGCCGAGGTCTTGGACCAGGGCGGAAGCATGCTGAGCGCGTTGGCCTCGATATTCTCCATAGGCAACGACGAGGGACTGCTGAACGAGGACGACATCCTGGAGATGATGGCCCAGGTCAAGGACCCCCTCGGGACGTTCTACGCGTTCACCATGCCCGCCTCGATCATCAAGCGGAAGGTTAAAGAGAAGACAGCTACCACTGCTTCCAAGGAGGCCTGAATCATATGTGCCCTATACTGATGGGTCAGGGAACTGACAAGATTGAGAAGACCACCGAGAAGCGGATCACCATCGACCCCATCACCCGGTTGGAAGGCCATGGCAAGATCGAGATCTTCCTGGACGACAACGGGAACGTGGCCAATGCCTACTGGCAGGTGCCCGAGCTGAGAGGGTTCGAGAAGTTCTGCATCGGCAGGTCCGTGGACGAGCTCAACAAGCTGACCTCCAGGCTCTGCGGCGTTTGCCCAGGCGCACACCACCTGTGTTCGACCAAGGCGTTGGACCACGTGTTCGGCGTCGAGCCCCCGGAGACCGCTAAGAAGCTGCGTGAGCTGTTCTACATGGCTCACTACGTGCACAGCCACATCGCCCACTTCTACGCCCTGGCGGCCGCGGACTTCGTCCTCGGTCCCGGTGCCCCGAAGGCCGAGAGGAACATCCTCGGCGTGGTCGGCGCGGTCGGAGTGGAGATCGGTGGCGAGGTCATCAAGCACCGTTCCTACGCCCAGAAGATCCAGGAGATGCTCGGCGGGAAGGCCACTCACCCGGTGTGCGGCATCCCCGGCGGTTTCGCCAAGAGCATCAACGAGGACGAGCGGGCCAAGATCGAGGCCATGGCCAAGTCCTGCGTGGAGTTCGGCAAGTTCACCAACCAGCTGTTCGCTGATGTTGTGCTGAAGAACCAGGATTACCTGAACCTGATCGTCAACAAGGACGTCTATTACCACGAGACCTACTACCTGGGTACCGTCGACAAGAACGACAAGATAAACTTCTACGACGGAACGCAGAAGATGATCTCCCCCACCGGAGAGGAGGTCGCCAGGTACAAGGAGGGCGGCCGCGACTACCTGAAGTACATCGCCGAGCATACCCTGCCCTGGTCGTACGAGAAGTTCTGCTACTTCAAGCCGGTCGGCTGGAAGGGACTGGTGGACGGGAAGGACAGCGGCATCTACCGCGCCACCCCGCTCTCCAGGCTGAACGTCTCCAAGGGCTTCACCACCCCGCTGGCGCAGGCCGAGTTCGAGAAGTACCACGGAACCTTCCGCGATCTGGGCGTGAAGGGGCCAGTGCACTTCACCATGGCCACCCACTGGGCCCGGGTGATCGAGATGCTGTACGCGGCCGAGAGGCTGCTGGAGCTGTCCCAGGACCCCGAGATCACCGGAAAGCACGTGCGCAACCCGGTGAAGGAGCCGGGCGAGGGAGTCGGTATACTGGAGGCCCCGCGCGGAACTCTGGTGCACCACTACGTCGCGGACAAGAACGGCATAACCACCGACGTGAACCTGGTCGTGGGGACCACCAACAACAACGCCCCCATGAACCTCAGCGTCCGCAAGGCCGCCACCGCCCTGATCAAGAACTGGGAGGTGTCCGACGGTCTGCTGAACGCCGTGGAGATGGCCTACCGCGCCTACGACCCGTGCAACAGCTGCGCCACGCACACCCTTCCTGGCCAGATGCCCATGGACGCGGTCATCAGGTGCTCGGACGGTTCGGTCTACAAGACCCTGTCCCGCAACTGCTAAATCCCTTCTTCCCAACCTTTTCCTTTTTTTATTTTTTCAGAACGGCGAGAGCGCTGAAGATCTCAGTCTTCCAGGCGGAAGTACCCTCGTCTCTTCACCCTCAGCGATGAGACGGTGCCTAACAAAAGTCCATCCATCAGGTACACCTGCCCGTTCTCCAGGTCCACCAGCTCGTTGGAGAGCAGGGGTCCCAACATCCTAGGTCCCTCCAGGTTGACGGGCCCTCCGCCCAGGGAGCGGTTGAAGGCCGGGATCATGATGGCCTCCTCCGGCACCCTGGGGTAGCGGTCGATGGTGCCCTTGAAGCGACAACGCACCCAGCACCGTTCGACCTGGTTGTGGTGCAGCCCGTCCTCGAATATCACCGCGGGATGATTGTGCCCCATGACCAGCAGCCGGGAGGACATCACCTCCTCCGAGGGCCAGGCGTGTCCATGGACGAATCCAACGTCGTCCAGCACGAAACCTCCTTGGTTGTGCACGGTCACCCGGGAGGGCAGCATACGTTCGATGTCCGTATCGTGGTTCCCCTTCACCAGGTCTATCCGTGGGTAGTGGTTGAGCAGGGAGTTGAAGAAGCGGGGGACCTCGATGTGTTCCTGCTTGGTGGAACCGGGCACCTGGTGCTTGATGTCCCCGATGACCACCAGACGGTCCACGCCCTCCGCCAGGTCCTTGAGCTCCTTCTCCATGCGATGGGTCTGGGATGGGACGATGACCCCGCGGAAGCGCATGTCCGCCTCTATCCCGATATGCAGGTCGCCGACGCACAGAACCCGCTCCTCGCCGACGAGTTCCAGCACCGGTCGGTCCGGGATCGGGGAGGCCTCATAGGGCATCTAGGTACCTCGGAGCAGTCGGGAGGCCAGCATATCCGGGAGATGGTTCTCCCTCACCATGTCCATGACCGGCCTCTGGTCATAGGGCACCCGCACGGTGGAGAACGTCCATTCCGAGGAGTCAAGTATGGCGTAGGAGGCCCTCGGATCGCCGTCCCGCGGCTGACCGACCGAACCCGGGTTGATCACATGCCCGGTGGGGAACTGGACCTGGTAAGGTTGATGCGTATGGCCTAGGACCAGCAGCTTGGCGCCGGCAGTGGCCAGCAGCTCGTCGCTCACATGTTCCTCGAAAACATATTCGGACATGTGGCGCGGGGAGCCGTGGTGCACGGCCACCATGACCTCCTCCACCGGCCGATGTATGGAATTGGGAAGGTCCTGGATGTATTCGTAGGTCGACAAGGACATGTGCTCCCTGGTCCACTCGATGGCCGCCGCGGCTATGCTGTTCATCCCCTTGGTTCCCACCAGCACCGCCCGGTCATGGTTGCCAGCTATGCAGTGGACGCCCTTCCGCCGGAGCAGCTCCACCACCTCGTCCGGATAGGTGTAATAGCCCAGGATGTCCCCGGCGCAGTATACTTGCCCGACATTGCGAACGGACATATCCCTGAGCACCGCCTCCAGGGCGGGCAGGTTGGCGTGCACGTCGGAGATGAACCCTATCTTCATGTCACATACCTCGTCATATCCTGGAAAGGCTGCGGCGGAGGACCTGCGGTATCCTCTCCAGCAGGTCGGTGGCCACCAGCCCATAGCTGTTCTTCTCGAAGGCCAGGTCACCGGCCGAACCGTTGATGAAGGCCGAGATGCGCGAGGCATTGAACGGCACGACCTTCTTGGCCAGCAATCCGGCGGTTATTCCCGCCAGCACGTCCCCGGTGCCCCCCACGCTCATCCCCGGGTTCCCGGTCCGGTTCATTTTGATCTGTCGGCCGTCCGTGACCAGATCGACATGTCCCTTCAGCAGGACCGTCCAGCCCGTGGCCTTCGCCAGCTCGAGGGTGAACTCCTCGCGGGCGTCGGAGGTCACTGGGTGTCCGATCAGCATTTCCAGTTCGCGATGGTGGGGAGTGAGCACGCCGGCCTTGTGCCGCAGGATGTCCAGGTGCCCGCCCACCGCCTTCAGGGCGTCGGCGTCGAGCACCATCGGCCGATTACAGCTGGCGATGAAGGAGCGCACCGCCTCCAGGGACGCCGGCTCATCACCCAGGCCTGGTCCCAGCAGCACCGCGTCCGCTCCTTCGGACAGGGCTACCAACGATGCGACGTGCTCCGGTCCCAGTCGCTTTCCTTTAAGGGGAACCACGATCAGGTTCGGCGAGTAGGAGGCCACCACCCCGCTCACGCTCTCCGGGCAGGCCAGGAACACCAGGTCGGTCCCGATGCGATAGGCGGCCATCCCGGCCAGGGCCGGCGCTCCGGTGTAAGGACCGCCTCCTATGACCAGCAGCCGGCCGTTCTGTCCCTTGTGGGCGTTTGGCGACGGCACCGGGTAATGCACCAGGTCGCCCGGGCCCACGAACCTCTCCGCGTCGGCGGGTATCCCCACGTCGGCCACCACGATCTCGCCGCAGCCTGCCTGGTCCATCCCGGTCTTGAGGTCGTGGAAGGTCACGGTTAGCTGCGGTCGGACCGCCAAGGGGCTGCCCAGGCCGGAAGGCACGTCCACCGAAACCACCGGCCTACCCGAGGCGTTCATGGCCTTGACTATCTCAGCATAGGCGCCTTTCGGCTCCCCTTTGGCACCCACGCCCAGAAGGGCGTCGACCAGCACATCGTAGCTGGAGAGGTCCTCTCCGGCGTACACCTTGTGCAGCTCCTCCACCTTCTCGAAGTTGATGCGGGCCTCGGGGGTGCTTATCTCCGACGGCGGCAAGGCCAGGAACACCCTCACCCGGTTGCTCTTGGTGAGCGCCCGGGCGGCCACGAGACCGTCCCCGCCGTTGTTGCCCTTCCCGCAAAGTATGGCGATGCGTAACCCGTCACCGAAGCGGGAGGTGATCTCCTGGGCCAAGGCCCAGCCCGCGTTCTCCATCAGGACCTCCGTGGGCACCCCCAGGAACTCCGAATTGATATCCAGTACCCGGACCTCCTCCCGCTCTATCATGCGAGGTAGATGGCCGGGGAGGTGAATAATCCTTTCCAGGCCATCAACAACCAATTTATATCAGGATTCCATTTTAACGCTGGAAGATATTCAAATGTCCGAGATCAAACGCTTAGTGCTCGACGTGCTCAAACCCCATCATCCATCGATAATCGATCTGGCCAACAGGCTCAGCGTTGTGGAGGGCGTCTCCGGCGTCAACTGCACCCTGGACGAGGTGGACCAGGAGACGGAGAGCATCAAGATAACCATCGAAGGCGTGGCCATAAACTACGAGGACGTGGAAGAGGTAATCATAGACTCCGGAGCGGTCATCCACTCCGTGGACAGCGTCTCCGCCGGGAAGAAGCTGGTGGAAGAGGTCGAGACCCCTCAGGACCGCTGAGCCTTAATCAGCAGTTCTCCCACCTTTTTTACCAATTGGGACTTGGGCATGGTCTTCTCGACCAATACCCGTCCATCACTGGAGAACCAGTTGGCGGGATACTTCTTCTCCCGCTCTATCTTGTGCTGTAGACCGAGCTGCCTCAAGGCAGCCGATAATTGGTCCACGTTCGGATCGTTTATGGCCGCGCCCTTCTTGACCTTGCGGCCCTGGGACCGGGGCCTCGACCGGTCGAAATATTCCGGCCAGAGCACCCATGCGGTGTCTTCGTCCAGGGCCATGAAAAACCCGTCAGCCTTACTCCTTCACCAGGATGGCGTGGATGGCGCCGTCCTGTCCCGGCCGGGAGGTGACCTTGGCCAGGCCTAGCTCGGTCTGGATGACCGCGCCCTTGGTGATGATGTTGCGCTGAACGTAGTTGGGGTTGGAGGGGCTCTCCTTGACGGTGATGATCTTGACCTTCTGGGTCTTGTTGGTGGCCGGGTCGACCACGTTGGCGAACTGTGCCTTCAGCAGGCGCACCTTGACGTTCGCCCCGCGCACCCTGGACACCTGGCGCTTCTCATTGCCTACGAAGGTGAAGACAGGCTCCTTCCCGATCTCGAACCTGCGCTTCTTCCTAGACAGTGTCAAACGCCCGCCAGTGGGCTTCCTCTTAGACCTACCTTGCCATAATGCCATAGCAATCCTGAGCCACCTAAATGGACATGTATATAAAAACCTTGGCTTCCGGCCTAGAGGTCCAGTAAGGTGAGCTTGACCTCATCGCCCAGTTCCATCATCCCGGCATAGCGGTCCTTGGCCGCTCCGGGGTTCATGTACCAGACCCCGTCCTTGAGCTCAACGCCGCGATCCTCGTGGATATGGCCGGACAGGACCACCGAAGGTTTGCCTCTACCGATCGCCTCGGCCCCCGCGGTGCTGCCCACGTGCTTCCCGGCGAAGGTGGTATCGAAGGTGCCGTAGGCGGGGTTGTGCAGCGCTACGCTCATTCCGGGTTCCATGACCGGTTCCAGCTTTCGGGCGATCTCCTCCTCAGACATCTCGAACGGGGTCCGGAATATGCTGGGATTGGAGCCGCCCAACCCGCCCCAGGTCCGCCCGTCGATCTGTACCTTGACCCCGTGCAGGGACGTTCCGACGCTTTTGATGAAGGCCTCGGTGCCCAGGGGATCGCAGTTGCCCGGGACCGCGTAGCATTTGACGCTCAGCCCCCTGATGAACTCCTCGGCGAACTGCGGCGGGCCGAAATGGGTGATGTCCCCGAGCAGCACCACCGCGTCCAGGGAATGCTCCTTGATAAGCTCCCCGGCCGCCGCCGGCACCCATTCCCGGCGGTGCACGTCCGAAAGCACCAGGTATCTGCCGCCCATGCCTCGGCATATAGGGGCCAGGGATAAACTTTTTTCTCAGGCGAAGCCGAAGCCCAGGTCCTGGTATACCAGAAGATAGGCGGCGGTGAAACCGATGATGGCAAAACCGTTCAGAAAGGGCAGCCCGGCCTGCGGCCGTCCCTTGGATATCAGGAACATCAGGGACAGGAAGCCCAGGAACACCGCGCCCAGGGTGAGCACGGCCACGGTCATGGCCGGGGATGCCCACCCCGTGATGCTTACCGGGGAAAGGTTGGCGGCGGCGGACACGACCAGAACCGAGGGGATGATGGCATCGCCCAGCCGTCCCTCGGGAACGAGGAGAGCGACGCTGTTCTCGCTGTTCTT
>JABNAD010000013.1_pt1 | contig 50027 bp, 64 predicted proteins | sample 7240381 | NCBI WGS metagenome assembly JABNAD01 (sample SAMN11332834, study PRJNA596920) | anaerobic digester metagenome | biome: digested sludge; isolation source: digested sewage sludge-derived enrichment culture grown on H2/CO2 | place: Germany: Goettingen
CGGCGGCTGCTCGACCTGTGTCGAGGTCTGCCCCTGCAACGCGCTCTACCTGCCCACCCCCGTCCCTGCAAAGGAGATGAAGGGAGAGATTGAGGCCAACATCGCCATCAACAAGGACTTCTGTATCCTCTGCGGTGCCTGCGTCAACGCCTGCCCGAGCGAGGATGCGATCGTTCTCCGGCGGACGGGTATCCGGATGCAGGATAAAGAAACAGATCTCTTCAAGCAGATCAAGGCGAAACTCCTCGCTCCGAGGACATCGCGGGTCAAGGAGACCGCTCCCGGAGAGGTCGAGATCAAAGTTCTGAGAGAAGCAGAAGAGGCATGAGGGATAGCCAATGGCAGTGAAGAAAGACTATAAGGATCAGAAACTCGCCGAGAAACTTCGGGACAGGAAGTTCTACGCTCCTGACAGTAACCCCGAGTTCCTCAAAGAAGTTGAGAAGATCGGGCAGACGGCCGCCCATATGTGCTACCAGTGCGGCACCTGCACCGGTTCGTGCCCCTCGGCACCGCGGAGCTCGTACCGTATCCGGCTGTTCATGAGGAAGGCCGTCCTCGGTCTCGAGGAAGAAGCCCTCACCGACCCGGACCTCTGGCTCTGCACGACCTGTTACAGCTGCACCGACCGGTGCCCCCGTGACCTCGCGCCGACCGACGCGATCATGGCGATGCGGAACCTCGCATTCAAGCGCGACATCATTCCGCGCAACTTCCTCCAGACCGTCCAGCTCATCTACAAGAGCGGCCACGGCGTCCCGAACAACGACGCAAACCGTGCCGCCCGGAAGAAGCTCGGACTCGAGGAGGAGCCTGAGACGACGCACAAGTACCCCGAGTACCTGCCCGGGATTCGGAAGATCCTCGACCACTACAGACTGAAAGAGAACGCGGACAGGATTCTCGCGGAGGGAGAGTGAAACCATGAGCGCAAACAATCACCAGTATGCATTCTTCCTCGGGTGCATCGCCCCGAACCGGTACCCCGGCATCGAGGCTGCGGCAATCCGGACCAGCAAGAACGTCGGCATCGACCTTCTGCCCCTGAAGGGCGCGAGCTGCTGCCCGGCACCGGGCGCGTTCGGTTCGATCGACTTAAACGTCTGGTACGCGATGGCGGCCAGAAACGTCGTGCTCGCCGAGCAGATGGGCATGGACATCACCCTGATCTGCAATGGGTGCTACAAGTCGATCTATGAAGTCAACCACAAACTGAAGCACAACGACGAACTCCGCGACGGAGTCAACGAGGTGCTCAAAGAGATCGACATGGAGTTCAAGGGGACCGTCGACGTCTGGCACCTCGCCGAACTCTACTACGACCCCAAGATCGTAGGCGTCAAGAAGATTGCAGAGAGCGTCAAGCGCCCCCTGACCGGCGCGAAGATCGCCGTCCACTACGGATGCCACCTGATGAAGCCCGGCAAGGAGCGGCACTTCGGCGACACCGAGAACCCGATGTGGATCGAAGAACTCGTCGCCGCACTCGGAGCCGAGCCCGTCCAGTACCGCAATAAGATGCAGTGCTGCGGTGCCGGCGGCGGTGTCCGTGGATACGACCTGACACACGCTCTCGACATCACGAACGAAAAACTGATCAACCTGCAGGAAGTGGGCGCGGATGCGCTGACCGAGGTCTGTCCGTTCTGCCAGCTCCAGTATGACAGAGGGCAGGTCGAGATCCAGGACAAGTTCGGCATCAGCTGGGGACTCCCGGTCCTGCACTACAACGAACTCCTGGGACTGGCTCAGGGCATGAGCCCAGACGAACTTGCACTCGACCTGCATGCCGTCGATGTTGAGCCGTTCCTGAAGAAGATCCTGTGAGGTGCAAATACATGGCAGAAGTCAAGAATAAAGAGGCAAGGATTGGCGTTTTTCTGTGCCACTGTGGTACCAATATCGCAGGTACCATTGACATCGAGGCAGTAAAGGAATACGCCAAGACAATCCCGAACGTCGTCGTTGCCGACAACTACGCGTATATGTGCTCGACCCCCGGTCAGAACAAGATCGCGGATGCTATCAAGGAGCACGACCTGACCGGAGTCGTCGTCGCGGCCTGTACGCCCCGTCTGCACGAACCCACGTTCCGTAACGCAACCGCAGCAGGCGGCCTGAACCCCTTCCGGTTCGAGATGGCGAACATCCGCGACCAGAACTCGTGGGTGCACATGCACCAGCCCGAAGAGGCTACCGACAAGGCAAAGGACGCAGTCCGGATCGCCGTAGCAAAGGCGTCCCTGCTCGAAGACCTCGTCCCGAAGAGCGTCCCCGTCGAGAAGACCGCAATGGTCGTCGGCGGCGGTGTCGGCGGTATGCAGGCAGCGCTCGACCTTGCGAACGCAGGCATCAAGACCTACCTCATCGAGAAGAGCCCGACCATCGGCGGCAGGATGTCCCAGCTCGACAAGACCTTCCCGACGCTGGACTGCTCGCAGTGTATCCTTACCCCGAAGATGGTGGATGTCTACCGGAACGAGAACATCGAACTCCTCACCTACACCGAGGTCGAGGCGGTCGAGGGATACATCGGCAACTTCGACGTGACCCTCCGGAAGAAGGCACGCGGTATCCTCACCCCCGCAGAGGCGGAAGCCCGCGGCATCGTCGGCGGCGGCTGTACCGGTTGCGGCGACTGTGCAACGGTCTGCCCGGTCATCAAGCCGAACCCGTTCGAGCTCGGCATGGCGCCGAGGAAGGCAGTCTACATCTACCACCCGCAGGTCTCCCCGCTGATCTACACCATCGACTTCGACGCCTGCGTCAAGTGCGGTCTCTGTGTCGAGGCGTGCGGTGAGAAGAAGGCGGTCGACCTTGAATCCAAGGACGAGTTCATGACCGTCAAGATCGGTACCGTCATCCTCGCCCTGGGATACGACATCTACCCCATCGAGAAGAAGTTCGAGTGGGGTTACAAGAACTACGACAACGTCATCACGTCGCTCGAGTTCGAGCGGCTGATCTGTGCGTCCGGCCCGACCGGCGGTCACCTCATTCGCCCGAGCGACGGCGAGACCCCGAAGAAGATCGCGTTCGTGCTCTGTGCAGGCTCCCGTGACAACACCAGTACCGGCAAGCCGTACTGCTCGCGGTTCTGCTGCATGTACTCTTTGAAGCACGCCCACCAGATCATCGAGAAGATCCCCGGTGCGGTGCCCTACATCTTCTACATGGACATCCGGTCCTTCGGAAAGATGTACGAGGAGTTCTACTACCGGATCCAGAACGAGGGTGCGAAGTTCATCCGCGGCAGGGTAGCGAACATCACCGAAGACCCGGTTACGAAGAACCTCCACGTCAACGCAGAGGACACGCTCCTCGGCCGGCCGGTCGACATGGAAGTCGACATGGTCGTGCTCGCGGCAGCCACCCAGCCCTCCGCCGAGACCGAGAAGACCCGCAGACTCTTCGGTGTCTCCTGCTCGCAGGACGGCTGGCTCCTTGAGGCCCACCCGAAGCTGAACCCGTGCGGCACTACCACTGCCGGCGTCTACCTCGCCGGTGTCTGCCAGGGACCAAAGGATATCCCGGACACGGTCGCTCAGGCAGAGGGTGCGGCATCCGCGGCATCCATCCCGATCCACAGGGGAGAGGTGGAGCTCGAGCCCTACTTCGCCCAGTGTATCGAAGAGAAGTGCGCCGGATGCGGACTGTGTGTCAACCAGTGCCCCTACAGCGCTCTCTCGCTCGTCGAGAAGGACGGACGCAAGGTCATGCAGGTCACCGAAGCCAAGTGTAAGGGCTGCGGCACCTGCGGCGGGTTCTGCCCCGGCGGCGCAATCTGGATGCAGCACTTCGCGACCCCGCAGATCGTCGCACAGATCGATGCATTCCTCCTCGGAGGTGAACAGTAAATGGCAGACGAGAACTGGAAACCCAAGATCATCGCCATCATCTGCAACTGGTGTTCCTACGCCGGTGCAGACCTTGCCGGCGGCGCCCGCATTCAGTATCCGCCCGACATCCGTGCAATCCGCGTGATGTGCACGGGCCGGATCGATCCTCTCTTCATCCTGAAGGCATTCCAGGATGGAGCGGACGGCGTGCTCGTCTCCGGCTGTCACTTCGGCGACTGCCACTACCTTGAGGGCAACTACAAGGCGGCCAAGAGGATGTTCCTCTTGAAGAGTGTCCTCAAGAACATCGGCCTTGACGATAAGCGTCTCAGAATGACGTTCGTCTCTGCATCCGAGGGTGCGAAGTGGGGAACGGTCATGACGGACGTCGTCAAGACCATCAACGAGCTCGGCCCGAGCCCGCTCAAAGAGTTTGCCAGATAATACACAATAGACAGGGGATGAATAAGAATGGCAATCAGAGTGAATTTAATCTCGGGTCGCACGATCCAGCAGGGGGTGGCGATGGAGGCGGGGAAGGAAAAACCCGCCTACACCACCGCCTGCGGGATCATCGAACTTGACCCGGCGGACTTTAAAAAGCTCGGAGCTTTCCGCAACACGAATGTACGCGTCACCAGCAGTTACGGCAGTGTCGTTGTCAAGGCGGTCGAGGCAACTCAGGGTCCTCACCCGGGTGTAGCATACATCCCGATGGGCCCCTGGGCAAACATGGTGGTCAATCCGAACACCTACTCGACCGGCATGCCGACGTTTAAAGGCACACCTGTTGAGGTGGAGACCGCCAAGAACGAACCCGTCCTCAGCTCACTGGAACTGGTGCGCAAGGGGTGCAGGGGTGAGCTGGCATGACCCGGACTGTAACCGACGTTATCTGCCCGTTCTGCGGAACCCTCTGCGACGACCTCGAGGTCGTCGTCAGCGATGACGGGAAAGAACTTCACGAAGTCTACAACGCGTGCGCCATCGGCGCCGAGAAGTTCCTCCATTCCCAGGCAAAGGACAGAATCACCCGCCCCCGCATGCGGCAGGAAGACGAGTCCTGGAAGGAGATCTCGTACGACGAAGCGATCGAGTATACCGCCCAGATGCTCGCCGAAGCAAAGAAGCCCCTGATGTACGGCTGGAGTTCCACGAACTGTGAAGCCCAGGCCGTCGGCTCGGAGCTCGGCGAGCTGGTCGGAGCGGTCATGGACAACACTGCGACCGTCTGCCACGGAACATCCCTTATCGCGGTTCAGGATATCGGCATTCCGAGCTGCACGCTCGGCGAGGTCAAGAACCGTGCCGACCGGATCCTCTTCTGGGGCTGCAACCCGGCACACGCCCACCCACGGCACATGTCCCGCTACTCGCTCTTCCCCCGCGGATTCTTCACCGGCAAGGGCCACACCGGCCGCAAGATGATCGTCATCGACCCGCGCCCCACCGATACCGCCCGCGTAGCGGACATCCACCTGCAGGTCGAGCAGGGACGCGACTACGAACTCCTCAGCGCGCTCCGCATGGCGTTCAGGGGCGAGCAGCTCCCCGACGTAGTGGCGGGAATCCCGAAAGAGCAGATCAACGCGGCCGCCGAGACGCTCAAGAGCGGTCGGTTCGCGATCATCTTCTTCGGCATGGGCGTGACCCAGTCGCTCGGGAAGAACCACAACATCGACGAGGCCATCGCGGTCACCCGTGACTTAAACGAGTACACGAAAGCAGCCATCATGCCGATGCGCGGGCACTACAACGTCACCGGCTCCGGCCAGGTCTGGGGCTGGCAGTTTGGGTTCCCCTATGCGGTGGACCTCTCCCGCGGATTTGCCCGCTACAACCCCGGCGAGACGACCTCCAACGACCTGCTCCGCAGGGACGAGGTGGACGCCGTCTTCGTCCTCGGCAGCGATCCCGGCGCACACTTCCCGTTCAGTTCGGTCAAGAAGATCTACAACCTCCCGTCAGTCGTTATCGACCCCCATGAGACCCCGACCTCTGAGGTCTGCAAGGTCCATGTCCCGGTCGCCTTCGTCGGCGTCGAGGTGGGCGGGTGCGCCTACCGGATGGACAACGTACCGATTGAGACGAGAAAAGTCGTCGAGCCCCCGGAGGGCATGATGACCGATGAAGAGTTCCTGAAACGTGTCCTCACGCGGGTCAGGGAGATCAAGGGAGTATAACCGATGGCAGAGTATCTTATCAAGAACGGTTTCGTCTTCGATCCGGTTCTCGGGATCAAGGGCGATAAGGCCGACATCGCTATCAAGGACGGCAAGATCGTTGAAACCAGCGCGATCAAGGACCCGAAGGTCATCGATGCGACCGGCAAGACCGTCATGGCCGGCGGTGTCGATATCCATGCCCATGTTGCCGGCCCGAAGGTGAATGTAGGCAGGAACTTCCGCCCCGAAGACAAGCTCTTCGGCTACAAGGCCAAAAGCGGCATCGAGCGGATGCAGGGCGGGTTCTCGGTCCCGACGACGATCCGGACCGGCTACAACTACGCCCGCATGGGCTACACGACCGTGATGGAAGCGGCCATGCCGCCGCTCTACGCCCGGCACACCCACGAGGAGATGCGTGACACGCCGATCCTCGACCAGGGTGCCTACCCGGTCTTCGGGAACAACTGGTTCGTCCTCGAGTACCTGAAGAACCACGAGATCGAGAACACCGCCGCTTACATCGCCTGGCTGCTTCGCGCCACGAAGGGCTACGCAGTCAAGGTCGTCAACCCCGGCGGCACGGAAGCCTGGGCCTGGGGCCTGAACTGCGAGAATGTTCACGACCCGGTTCCCTACTTCGACATCACCCCGGCCCAGATCATCAAGGGCCTCATCGAGGCGAACGAGTACCTCGGTCTCCCGCACTCGATGCACATGCACGCGAACAACCTCGGGAACCCCGGCAACTACACGACGACGCTCGACTCGTTCAAACTCTCCGAGGGTATCAAGCCGAACAGCAAGTTCGGCCGCGACCAGGTGATGCACCACACCCACGTCCAGTTCCATTCCTACGGAGGCGACTCCTGGGCGAACGTGGAGTCGAAGGCGACGGAGATCATGGACTACGTGAACTCGCACGACAACATCACCATCGACATGGGTCAGGTGACGCTCGACGAGACCACGACCATGACCGCCGACGGGCCGTTCGAGCACCACCTCACCGAGCTGAACCACCTGAAGTGGGCGAACGCCGATGTGGAACTCGAGACCGGCTCGGGTGTCGTGCCCTATGTCTACAGCCCGAACATCAAGGTCTGCGCCATCCAGTGGGCTATCGGCCTCGAACTCGGACTGCTTGCGAAGGACCCCATGCGGATCTTCATCACCACCGACCACCCGAACGCCGGACCGTTCATCCGCTACCCGCGGGTCATGAAGTGGCTGATGAGCCAGGAAGCACGGGAGCAGCAGTTCGACGCTTTCAAGCATAAGGACAAGGTCATCGACGCGACCAACCTCGCCGGCATCGACCGCGAACTCGACCTCTACGAGATCGCGCAGATGACCCGGGCAGGACCCGCGAAGTCGCTCGGTCTCTCACACATGTACGGCGGGCTTGCCCCCGGCCTCGAAGCAGATGTTGCGGTCTTCGACTTCAACCCGAACGAGCCTTACGCGCCCGACGATATCGAGAAGGCATTCCTGAACGCAGAGCACCTCTTCAAGGCCGGTGTCCAGGTCGTCCGCGACCACGAGATCGCCAGCAACGGCAACAAGCGGACGCTCTGGGTGAACGCAAAGGTCAACGAGAACCCGCAGGTGATGCGTGACGTCAAGGAGAAGTTCCTCCGCTACTACACCGTCACCCTGAACAACTACGAGGTTTCCGGGCACTACCTCCCGAACCCGTATGTCATCGAGGTTGATGCTACCGAGTGAGGAGAGATAAGGATGGAAACCGTTACAGTCACCATAAAGAACCAGCCCGATCTCTACCTCGAGGCCGACAGCATTGTCCCCGACGCGTTTGCCGGGAAGAAGGCCGAAGAGATCGCCGACCTCCCCGTCTACGTCGGCAGGGACGAGCACCGGCTCGGGGACTTCTTCGAGGTCTCCGGCAACGCCGGAGCAACGCCCGAGGAGACGAAGATCGTCGTCAACGGCGACCTGTCCCGGGTCAAGTACATCGGCATGAAGATGAACGGCGGCGAGATCGTCGTCAACAGCAACGCCGATATGTACGTCGGGGCATGGATGCAGGGCGGCAAGATCACGGTGAACGGGAACGTCGATGCCTTTGCCGGAACCGGCATGAAGGGCGGCGAGCTTGTCATCAACGGCAACGCCGGCAACTACCTCGGCGCCGCATACCGCGGCGACTGGCGTGGCATGCAGGGCGGCAAGATCACCGTCACCGGCAATGCCGGGAGCGACCTTGCCACCTTCATGAACGGCGGCGAGATCGTCATCGGCGGCGACGTCGACGTCCATGTCGCCACCCATGCCGAGGGTGGAAAGATCATCATCAAGGGCAATGCAAAGAGCCGTCTCGGCGGCCAGATGGTGGAAGGCGAGATCTATGTCCTCGGCAAGATCGATGTCATGATGCCCGGGTTTGCATACCGCGAGGATGTCGACGTCGATATGGACGGCATCAAAGGACGGTTCGCTCTCTACGAGGGCGATCTCGGAGAGCGCCACCGAAAGAGAAAGGGCCAGACAATTTACGCTAAACTCTACCAGCGGATCGAGGCCTGAAACCCTCTTTTTTTTGCGACCACATATACGGTGTATCGATCGTCGGAGAGCGGATGCGATCGGTATGAAAAGCGTAGCACGAAATAACAACTTTTTACCATTTTCATGCTACGGCAGGCGAGGCGAGATACGTTTACAATTCCCCGCAATCGACAATTTTCCAGCAGATATTTAATATCGGACTCGCGATATATATTTGTTCATAGACATAAATAGCAATGCTTATATCATCAGAGAAGGTTACTATCATTTTGTCCCACGAGGACGTGCAGTAGTCACCATCAGCCACAGTCAGCGATGCTTTTAGCGTTCATTTCACACTCACGGATTGTATGCACTTAAAGAGGGTAATGGAGGAAAATTATGGCAAAATACAAGGAAACTATTGACCTGTACGATGATGCAGGCAAGCAGTTGAAGAGTGGTGTACCGCTTGAGAAGATCAGCCCGCTGGTCAACCCGGCGACCAGGAAACTCATCGACCTCACCAAGAGGACGATTGCAGTCAACCTGGGCGGAATTCAGGAAGGCCTGAAGACCGGAAAGGTAGCCAAGGGATATGTTCTCGGGCGTGAGATGAACCTCGACATCATCGGCAACAAGGATGCCATCATCGCCAAGATCAAGGAGATGGTCCAGGTCGAGGAGGGTGACGACACCAACATCCGCGAGTTCGGCGGTGGCAAGCTCATCCTCGTCGAGGCTCCCAAGGCCCGTCTCGAGGCTGCATCCACCTACGACGCCGCGATCACCGCGGTGGCATCCGCGACCACCTTCTCGCTCGTCGAGCAGTTCGACATCGGGGCGTTCGACGCAGCGATGGTCAAGGCGGCAGTCTGGGGTTCCTACCCGCACACGATGGACCTTACCGGTGCCAACGTCACGTCCATTCTGTCGATCCCCCAGAACAACGAAGGCCTCGGCTACGCGCTGCGGAACATCCCGGTCAACCACGCCGTGATGATCACCGGCAAGAACGCGATGCAGGGTGCCGCACTCTCGTCCACCTTCGAGCAGGCAGGAATGTTTGAGATGGGTAACGCTATCGGACCGTTCGAGCGTGCCCAGTTGCTCACTTACGCTTACCAGGGCTTGAACGCGAACAACCTGGTCTATGACCTCGTCAAGAAGAACGGTGCTTCCGGCACCATCGGTACGGTCGTCCAGAGCCTGGTCGAGCGCGCCATCGAGGACAAGGTCATCGTCCCCGGCAAGAAGGGCGGGTACTTCCAGTTCTACGACACCAAGGACCCGATGCTCTGGAACGCCTACGCCGCTGCGGGAACCATGGCAGCCACCATGGTCAACTGCGGTGCCGGACGGTTCGCCCAGGCAGTCTCCTCGACGCTCCTGTACTTCAACGACCTGCTCGAGCACGAGACCGGCCTCCCCGGCTGTGACTACGGCCGTGTCATGGGTACCGCCGTCGGGTTCTCGTTCTTCAGCCACTCGATCTACGGTGGCGGCGGCCCCGGTATCTTCAACGGCAACCACGTCGTGACCAGGCACGCCGCAGGCGTGGCTATCCCGTGCGTGGTCGCTGCGGCGGCACTCGATGCCGGAACGCAGATGTTCTCGCCGGAGAGCACATCCAAGGTCTACGGCGACACCTTCGGCCAGGTTGACGTCTTCAACAAGCCGATACAGCAGATCGCAAAGGGTGTGTAAATAACACAAGGATGCTAATGACCGAAGCCATATACCCTCAGGTTCGAATCGTTTCTGCGCGATTCCTCAGACCCGATACGGTGGAACAACTTCTGAACAGACTTGTTCAGATCGGCGGGATTCTCCGGATGTCTCTTACCGGGCAGAATCTTCCCGCCACCGTTCCCTACGGCCCGGCACGGGGGAAACCCAACCCCCACCCGGACCGCAAGGTCATCCGTGTCGGAGACCAGGACGTCCAGCTCGAGGTACAGGTAGGAACTGTTATCCTGGAACTCGAGGACGAGTCGTACATCCCGGCCATCGAGGAAGCGGTCGACGAGGTCTTTGCCAACAAGGACTTCTCCTGCGCCGTCCAGAAGGGGCGGTTCATGAAGACCACACCGACGGTGTCCGACTACGCGAAATACGGACCTGACGCCGACAGAGAAATTCTCGGGCTCGTCGATCCAAGGAAGAAAGGCGGTCCCGTTATCATTCAGGGAAACAAGTGAGATGCCAATCGGAAGAGTAACTCAGGTTGTCGATTGCCGCGAGAGCATGGGAATGGGTAAAGGAGGCGGTCTTGCCCAGCGGGGCACCATCTCCGAGACCAGGTCTCCCGATGTGATCGTGATTGGAATGTCCCCCGGCCGCAGACACGTAACAAAACCGGTCTGCGACATCACCTCCGGTCTCCGGAGGGAGGGGGCGGAGTTCTCCGTGACCACGCTCGTCCTCAACGCAGGAAGCGGGGTTCCGGCGGATTCGCCCGTCGCGGGTCACGTGCTCGGAGCCTATTTCGGGCTGACGGAGAAAGAGATCGCCCAGATCGAGCAGCACAAGGTAGCCATCCTGCATCATGGGAACGTCCGCTCCCATGTCGTGCAGAAAGTCCGGTTCATCCTTGAGCACGCAGGCATCAAGGCCATCGTCGTATCCCAGGTACCGATCGACTTCGAGGATCTCGCAAAAGAGGGGATCAGGACCGCAGTGGTTATGCCGCCGCCCGACCGGACGAAGACGAAAGGCATCGTGATGGATATCGTCAGCGGCGTGACACGGGGTCAGACACCGGGCAGGGAAAAATTGGCAGAGGTCATTCGTGCCGTTATGAAAGTGCTAAAAAGCCCAACATGAATGAGGTGAAAGAAAACATGGCATACAAGCCCCAATACGGACCGGGTACATCCAATGTCGCCGCAAACCGGCGCAAGCAGATGGACCCCAACCAGAAGCTTGAGAAAATGCGTGATGTGACTGATGAGGACATCGTACTTATCCTCGGCCACAGGGCCCCGGGAGCCGCCTATCCGACGGCCCACCCGCCGCTCGCCGAGCAGCAGGAGCCCGACTGCCCCATCAGGAAGATCGTAACCCCAACGGAGGGTGCGAAGGCAGGCGACCGTGTCCGCTACATCCAGTTTGCGGACTCTATGTTCTTTGCCCCCTGCCACCCCTACCAGCGGACCTACACCGAGTGCTACCGCTTCCGCGGTATCGACCCCGGTACGCTCTCCGGCCGTCAGATCGTCGAGTGCCGCGAGCGCGACCTCGAGAAGTACTCGAAGGAACTCGTCGAGACCGAACTCCTCGACCCGGCCCGTACCGGCATCCGCGGCGCGACCGTGCACGGCCACTCGCTCCGTCTTGCCGAGAACGGCATGATGTTCGATATGCTCCAGAGGAGCGTCCTTGGCGAAGACGGCATCGTCCGCTACGTCAAGAACCAGATCGGCGAGCCTCTCGACCGTGCGGTTGCCATCGGCAAGCCGCTCGACGAGAAGTGGCTCAAGGCGCACACGACGATCTTCCACTCGCTCGGCGGCACTGCCTACCGTGACGACAAGGAGTACATCGAGTACGTCCAGCGGATCCACACGCTGAGAACAAAATACGGGTTCCTACCCAAGGAGGCCTGATTCCAATGGCAAAGATTGAGAGAACCCAGAAGCTCTTCCTGAAATCCCTCAAGGAGAAGTTCCAGGGCCAGGACGTCCAGTCCGAGACGACTGAATTCTACAAGTTCAACGGCTACCACCAGTCTCCCCGCAAGGAGGAGTTCGTCAAGGCCAGCCGTGCCGTCGAGATGGACCGCGGCATCTCCATGTACGACCCCGTACGCTGCCACCTGGGCGGTATCCCGCTCGGCCAGCGCCAGCTGATGACCTACGAGGTCTCCGGCACCGGCGTCTTCGTCGAGGGTGACGACCTGCACTTCGTCAACAACTCTGCGATGCAGCAGATGTGGGACGATATCCGGAGAACCGTCATCGTCGGGATGGATCTTGCTCACCAGACCCTGCAGAAGCGTCTGGGCAAGGAAGTTACCCCCGAGACGATCAACGAGTACCTCCACATCTTGAACCATGCGATGCCCGGCGGCGCCGTCGTCCAGGAGCACATGGTCGAGACTCACCCCGGCCTCGTCGACGACTGTTACGTCAAGGTCTTCACCGGCGACCAGGAGCTCGCAGACGACATCGAGCCCCAGTTCCTGCTGAACATCGAGAAGCTCTTCCCCGCAAAGCAGGCCGAGGAACTCAAGGCCGAAGTCGGCAAGAGCATGTACCAGGCAATCCACATCCCGACCACGGTCTCCCGGACCTGCGACGGTGGAACGACCTCCCGGTGGTCTGCGATGCAGATCGGTATGTCCTTCATCGGTGCCTACCGTATGTGCGCCGGTGAAGCGGCCGTCGCCGACCTCTCCTACGCCGCGAAGCACGCAGGCGTCATCCAGATGGCGTCCCACCTGCCCGCCCGGCGTGCCCGTGGCCCGAACGAGCCCGGCGGTATCGGATTCGGTCTCTTCAGCGACATCATCCAGGCGAACCGCAAGTACCCGAACGACCCCGCGAAGGCCTCTCTCGAGGTCGTCGGCGCCGGAACCATGCTCTACGACCAGATCTGGCTCGGCTCCTACATGTCCGGCGGTGTCGGATTCACCCAGTACGCAACCGCGGCCTACACCGACAACATCCTCGACGAGTTCACCTACTACGGTATGGACTACGCCAAGGACAAGTACAAGGTCGACTGGAAGAACCCGAGCCCGAGCGACAAGGTCAAGCCGACCCAGGAGATCGTCAACGATCTCGCAACCGAGGTCACCCTCAACGCCATGGAGCAGTACGAGCAGTTCCCGACCATGATGGAGGACCACTTCGGCGGGTCCCAGCGTGCCGGTGTGCTTGCCGCCGCCTGCGGTCTGTCGACCTCGATCGCGACCGGAAACTCCAACGCCGGCCTGAACGCCTGGTACCTCTGCATGCTCCTGCACAAGGACGGATGGTCGCGTCTCGGCTTCTTCGGCTACGACCTCCAGGACCAGTGCGGTTCCGCGAACTCCCTCTCCATCCGTGGAGACGAGGGCGCGATCGGCGAGGTCCGTGGCCCGAACTACCCGAACTACGCGATGAACGTCGGCCACCAGGGCGAGTACGCTGCAATCGTCGGCGGTGCCCACTACGGGCGCGGCGACGCGTGGTCTTTCGACCCGCGGGTGAAGATCTGCTTCGCCGACCCGGCGCTGAAGTTCGACTTCGCCGAGCCCCGCCGCGAGTTTGCGAAGGGTGCCATCCGCGAGTTCATGCCCGCCGGCGAGCGTTCGCTCATCATTCCGGCCCGGTAAACCCAAATCAACTTTTTTTTTCCTAGCGTAACTCCACATGCCTAAAAAAGACATTCCGGGCGATTTTTTACGTTTCGTTGCGATATCGGCGCAACTTTTCGAAACCTTTAATTAAGTCATAAACAACTGTTAAATGAACCAAAAAGGTTTTGAACTCATACTCTGGTGCCATGAGCACTGGAGGAGGATGCTGAATGGAAGAGATCGTATTTGGCATCGGCATTACCGCATTGGCAGGTGCTCTTGCAACCGTCGCCGGCGCTGCGGAAGACACTGAATCTGATATCGGATCACAGGGTGACCCGAACTCGCAGGTTCAGCTGGCTCCGCAGATGGGATATATTCACCGCATCTTTAACAAAGCAGTTGCTGGTGAACCCCCCGCGTACGGCTTATGGGTTGCTCTGGGTGCAGGCCTTGCCTGGGCATTCATGGCGATGCAGATAAACCCGATACTTGCAATCGTGCTTGGGAGCGCTCTCGCGGTCTTCGTGCAGGGCGTGTATGCGACAACCGCATACCTCGGCCGTACTGCAAGTCTCGCCAAGTTTGGACAGCCGGTCTACATCGATATTCTGAAATCGATGACGACCGTGACCATGGCACACGCGTTTGTAGCGATCTTCACCACCGTCGCGATGTGTCACCTGATCATCAGCGCACTCGGCCACCCCTTCCCGCTCCCGCTTCTCGGGCTCGTCTGGGGTATCGCACTCGGTGCGGCTGGGTCTGCAACCGGTAACCCGTTCTACGGAAAGGAGCGGCAGTACCAGGAACAGAAGTTCGGAGCAGGCGTTCCGATCTCTGCGTCCGGTAACATTGTCCGCTACGCCGAGGCCGGCCAGCGGAACTCGCTCGACAACGGTTTCTTCAGCGCCAAACTCGGCGGCCCCGCGTCGGGTATTTGCTTTGGCCTGATCGTCTTCTTCGAACTCTGGCGTACCGTGGTCTTCGAAGAACTCAACATCTGGGGACCGATCATCGTCGGTATCGTCGTTATCCTGATCTTTGCCATCATCGACCGCTACATCGAGGTCTGGGCAAGGAAGAACTTCGGCCCCTACACGGCTCCTGAGGAGGCATCATCATGAGCGCACTCGGCGGACCTAAACAGACGGGAGGCGTCCAGTCCCCGACGGCAATGGGTATCGTCCTCAGCATCGTTCTTATCATCGTCGCGCTCGGACTCGCCTACTACCTCGTACAGATGGCCGGAGTGCTTGCCCTCGTCGGCATCATCATCGGCGGCGTCCTGGTCGCATTCGGCGTCCACTTCGTCCCGGTCGGCGGTGCCCCCGCTGCAATGGGACAGTCGCCCGGTATCGCGACCGGTGTCGCGATGCTCGCGGCCGGTGCCGGCCTTGCCGGACTCTTCGGCGGCGCATGGGCCGCTCCGTTCGGACTCGCAGTCGCCCTCGCGGGCGGTGCGGTCGGCGGCGGTCTCCTGATGGCGATCACCTGTACGATGGTCAACGTCATCTACATCTTCGGCATGGGTATCCCGGCAGCGTCCGGTAAGGTCGCAAAAGACCCGATCACGGGCGACACCTTCCCCGAGTACAAGAGCCAGGGTACCGAGGGGCACGGCCTCCCGTTCATCTCCTGGATCGGCGGCGTCATCGGCGGCGCACTCGGAGGTCTCGGCGGCACGCTCATCTACCTCGAGCTCCTCGACGTCTACCAGGCACAGCTGCCCGTAATCCTGGACGCCACGGTCGAGCAGATCGCGCCCGTCGCAATCTCGCTTGCCGGCATCTTCGCGGTCGCTATGTTCCTGATCAACGCCGTGCTTGCGGCATACAACATCACCGGTACGATCGAAGGGCCGCACGACCCCAAGTTCAAGCGGTTCCCGAGAGCGATCATCGCAGCCGCCGTGGCATCCGCCGTTACCGGCATCTTCGCGATTGCGCTGCTCGAACTGGTGGGGGTATTCTAAATGTCAGTGAAAATTGAAGTCGGAGCAGGCGGCATCCCGCACAACCAGGTCCTGATCTACGGACTTGTGGGATCGCTCGTCCTGATTTACCTGACATACCTGAACACGTACTTCCAGACCCAGTACTTCGCGTTCTTCGGCGGGCTTGCCGCCGTCGCCGCGCTCATCTGGGGTACCGACACGATCAAGCACCTCTGCAGTTACGGTCTCGGTACCGGTGTCCCGTCCGCGGGTATGATCGCCCTCGGGTCCGGTGTCGTCGCCGCGCTCTTCGGAGCCACGACCGGCATACTCGCGCCCATCGTGACGGTCATCATCGCCGCAATCATCGGCGCGGTCGCCGGACTGATGGCAAACCACGTTGTCCGGATGGACATCCCCGTCATGGTCGTCTCGCTCATCGAGCTCGCCATCGTCGGCGCAATGACCGTTCTCGGCCTCGCGGCCATGGCCTGCGGAACATTCGAGTTCCTCGGCATGATCACCGGCACGGTGTCCATTCTCGGGTTCACTATGCTGAGCTACGAGACCTCGGTCATCGGCGGCAGCATCATCGCCGTGATCTTCATGCTCGGCGCCATTGCCATCCAGCACTCCTTCAACGCCTGTCTCGGGCCGGGAGAGCAGCAGGACCGGACGCTCATGCTCGCCGCAGAGTGTGGATTCCTCTCGATGATCACCGTCGCGATCATCTCGTTCGCGTTCATCGGACTCCTTCCGGCTCTCGTTGCACTGCTGGTCTCGATCGTCGGGTGGCTCTACACCTACACGAAGTACATCGCGCTCTCGAAGCGTGACGCCTACGCATGGCTCGACGCCAAGCCCATTCTGGAGCCCAAGGGAGGTGCCTAAATGGCGTACGTTCAGGTACTGCCCGAGTTCGGCCTGGTCGTCGACCCGATGGTCGGCATTGTCACCACCTCCGGTGTCTCGTACACCCCCGTGCTCGAGCAGGTGACGGAACTTGAGAAGATTACCGACGACCTGGTCGGTATGCTCTCCGGAGAGGGCAACTTCCTGGCATCGTTCCCGAACAGGGAAGGTGTTCTCAATGTCGCCGGAGGCGTGACCGCATTCTGGTACGGCATGGCAATCGGCCTTCTGGTTGCCGGTGTCGTCGTATTAGGACTGCTGTGAGGTGAAGAAGAACATGGTTGAAAAGAAATCACCGGCCAGCGGATGGCCGATTGTTCAGGGCGACTTCCACACAGGAGATGCACAGAGTTGCGTCGGCGTCGTCACCATGGGATCCCACCTCGACGAGCAGGGCATCTGCGATGCCGGAGCGGCAATCGCCGGGTCCTGCAAGACCGAGAACCTCGGCCTTGAGAAGATCATCGCGAACGTCATCTCCAACCCCAACATCAGGTTCATCCTCTGCTGTGGTACGGAGGTCAAGGGACACCTGTCCGGGCAGAGCTTCATGGCCCTGCACGAAGGCGGAGTCTCCGGCGGAAAGATCGTCGGCGCTCAGGGAGCCATCCCGTTCATCGAGAACCTCACCGACGATGCGATCAAGCGCTTCCAGGAACAGGTCGAGATCGTCAACATCATGGAAAGCGAGGACATGGGTGCTATCAAGGCCAAGATGGACGAACTCAAGGCCAAAGACCCAGGTGCGTTCGGCGCGGAACCCATGATCGTCGAGGTCAAGGAAGCGGGCGGTGCGGCAGAGGAAGCGACCGGTGAAGTACAGCCGCTCTCCGGCGAACTGGCACTGGTACACGCACGGATGAAAGTCATCGAGCGGATGGTCACCGACATAGGCTATCGCAACAAGTTTGCCGCCGGTGTCTACTCGGGCAAGATCGAAGGTCTCATGATCGGCCTGATCGTCTCGTTCGTGATTCTGGGGTTCATCTTGCTGGGGTGAGATAAATGGCAGAAGAAGTTACACAGGCAGGCCCCATCCGGATGACCTCGATCAACAGAATGATGGATTCCATCCGGTACAAGGCACAGATCCTTGCCCGCACGACCAAACTTGAGTCGGGCATCATGGGCATGGGGATCCTCGGATTCGCAATTGGGCTCATCGTAGCCGTGCTTCTGATTGTGATTCCGGCACTGCTGCTGGGGGCGATCTAACATGGTTGAAAAGAAATCACCGGCCAGCGGATGGCCGATTGTTCAGGGCGACTTCCACACAGGAGATGCACAGAGTTGCGTCGGCGTCGTCACCATGGGATCCCACCTCGACGAGCAGGGCATCTGCGATGCCGGAGCGGCAATCGCCGGGTCCTGCAAGACCGAGAACCTCGGCCTTGAGAAGATCATCGCGAACGTCATCTCCAACCCCAACATCAGGTTCATCCTCTGCTGTGGTACGGAGGTCAAGGGACACCTGTCCGGGCAGAGCTTCATGGCCCTGCACGAAGGCGGAGTCTCCGGCGGAAAGATCGTCGGCGCTCAGGGAGCCATCCCGTTCATCGAGAACCTCTCCGACGAAGCGATCAAGCGCTTCCAGGAACAGGTCGAGATCGTCAACATCATGGAAAGCGAAGACATGGGTGCTATCAAGGCCAAGATGGACGAACTCAAGGCCAGAGACCCCGGTGCCTTCGGCGCGGAACCCATGATCGTCGAGGTCAAGGAAGCAGGCGGTGCGGCGGAAGTTGCCGTTGCAGGTGCAAACCCGCAGTTCCTTGAGATCGAGGAAAGGCTCAACGCCATCGAGGGAAGGATCGAGTTCGTCGATGCCGAGATCGCACAGCGCGTCGGAAGGAAGATCGGGCGCGATATCGGCATCCTGTACGGACTGGTCGCAGGTTTGATTGTATTCATGATGTTGTTGGTATTACTGCCCAAATTGATTGGGTACCTGTAAAGGAGGATTGGCGAATATGTTCAAGTTCGAAAAAGAGCAGACGGTACACGACTTCAACGGTACCAAGATCGGCGGGCAGCCTGGAGAGTACCCGACCGTGCTCGGTGCATCCATCTTCTACAACAAGCACGAAGTTGTACTGGATGACCACACTGGAAAGATTGACAAGGCAAAGGCAGAGGCGCTCTGGAACCGCTGCCAGGAACTCTCGGATATCACCGGCATTCCCCACTTCATCCAGATCATCGGGGAGTTCGGCGAGGCCTTCGAGAGTTACATCGACTGGTTCTGCAGCATCGATGACAAGACCGCGTTCCTGATGGACTCGTCCGTCCCGGCGGCGCTCGCCCACGCGTGCGAGTACGTCACCCAGGCCGGCATTGCGGACCGTGCGATCTACAACTCGATCAACGGTTCGATCCTGCCCGAGAACATCGAAGCGCTCGCTAAGAGCGATGTAAACGCAGCAATCGTCCTTGCCTTCAACCCCGGCGACCCGTCGGTCTCCGGCCGCGAGAAGGTCCTGACCGAGGGCGGCGTCGCGGGACAGGAGATGGGTATGCTCGAGATCGCGGAGAAGTGCGGCATCACCCGCCCGATCCTCGACACCGCGGCAACCCCGCTCGGTCTCGGCTCCGGCGGTTCGTACCGTGAGATTCTCGCCTGCAAGGCGATCCACGGCCTCCCCACCGGTGGCGCTTACCACAACATGACCGTCTCCTGGACCTGGCTCAAGCGCTGGAAGGGAACGAAGAAGACTCCCTCGCAGCAGCTTGCCGGACTCGAGGGCAAAGAAGGACTCATCGAGCAGCTCACGCACCACTACCTCGGTGGTACGGACGGCATGCGCCAGGCGGCCTGGTCTGCGCCCGATATCGGCTGCAACATGGTTGCAAGCACCCTCGGTGCCGACCTCATCATGTACGGCCCGATCGAGAACGTCGAGGCGATGATCACCGCGCAGGCCTACGTCGACATCGTCGTGCTGGAAGCGGCACGCGACTTCGGCATCGAGCCCCAGGTGGACACCCACCCGTTCTTCAGGCTCATCTAAACCTACTTTTTTTTTACGCCGTCCTTACATCCGGTCTCTCCCGGAACGTCGCATCCTTTCAGCGGAGACCGCAGATCTCCTGGCTCGCGAACCCGGGAGCGGCGTCGGAGATGTTTACCGAAAACGCCCAAAAAAAGAGTGTGCCTGCCGGAAGGCGAAGGGTTCCCCGCACCGGCCGCTCACGCGAGTTCGATATGCCCGGCGATCCGGAGTTTCCCGCCCTCGAGGTAGTGGAGCACCGCCGCATCCCCCGGGAGGTAGACGAGATCTCGTTCGAGCACGAGCGTGAGCGTCGGCCGCCGCCAGTCGCCGTCGTCCTGCACCGCCTCCACCCTCGCCGGGATGAACTGCATCCAGTGACCGAGGTGGAGCACCGTTCCTGCCGTGAGCGGCGCCGGCCAGTACTTCACCAGGGTCGCCCGTGCCTCGATCTTCGCACCCAGCCGGATTGCGGGGTCGTCGGAGAGGACGAACCCGCGATCGAGGTCGTCCGACTCGATGTTCTTGAGCGCAAGCCCCACGCGGTCGCCCTCGGCGGCCCAGTCGAAGTCGTCGTCGTGCTTCTGGATCGACCGCACCGTGATCGCCCGCTCCCCGGGGTAGACCTTCAGGGCGCTGTGCTTCCGGATACCGCCCCGCACCACGCCGCCGAGGATGACCGTCCCGATGCCGCGGACGTTGAAGTGGTGATCGATGGGGATGGTTCCCACCGCACCGGCAGCGGGCGGGAGAGAGGTGCGGGCATGCGCCTCGCCAAGCAGGAGATCGCGCAGCGCGATCGGGTCGACGTCTACGAACTCGTAGCGCTCGAGCACCGTCCCCCGGAAGAGCGGCGCGACGTCTTCCGGCGTCAAGTAATTCTGGAGGACGATGTAGCCCCGTTCCACCCGCGCTTCGTCGAGCATCAACACCCACTCCCCGAGCATCGGCGTGATCTCGCCGACAACGACGAGAGCCGCATCCGCCATCGACGCGGCGTAGAAGAGCGGAGCCAGCCGTTCGGGATACCGGGTAGGCTCGATGATGGTGACGGTGTCCTCGCCCTTCTTCAGGTTATAAAAGGTGATATCGGATTCCGTGCCTTTCTTCCCGAGGTCTTTTGCGTAACCGACGGGCCCCAGCACGGCAACATTCAGATTGCCCATATGCCTGATCTCTTGGTTATCCAGGGCAATGAGGTTTGCTCCATGCAGTTAGAGGAGACGAACTCGTGCATGCACCGGGCCAGGGGCAGGAACCGGGGCAGATAATCCAAATAGATTTTAACAAAGTAAACTTAATTTTATGACACACGTATGCGGGGAACGGCACCGATCATCATCGCAACACTCATCTGCGCGCTTCTCATCAGCATGGCCTCCGCGGTCGCTCTCGGACCGAGCGGGTTTGCCCTGGGGTCGCTCTTCACCTCGGATAATGCATGGCTGATTCTCTGGGAGATCCGGGCGCCGAGGGTGATCGCCGCGGCGCTGGTCGGGTGCGGGCTGGCTGTCGCAGGCACGGCCATGCAGGGGCTCTTCCGAAACCCCATGGCCGACCCCTACATCATCGGCACGTCGTCGGGCGGAGCGCTCGGGGCTACCCTCGCAATCGTCCTCTTTGCCGGCACGGGGCGCACGGTGCTTGCATTCGCCGGGGCGATGATCGCAACGTTTACCGTCTACTTCATCGCCCGGAGAGGAGGCAAGATCCCGGTCGAGACGCTCCTGCTCTCCGGTGTCGCCCTCGCGACGCTTCTCTCGGCACTCCTCTCCTTCCTGATGTATACCGCAGGCCGGAGCCTGCACCAGATCATGTTCTGGCTGATGGGAGGGTTCTGGAACATATCGTGGAACGACGTCGCCGTCGCTCTTCTCATCCTGATCGGAGCCGCAGGGATCTATCTCTTCGCACGCGACCTCAATATTCTCGCCCTGAACGAAGAGGACGCGACCCACCTCGGGGTGAACGTCGAGCGGGCGAAACAGATCCTCCTCGCACTGAGCGCGTTCGTGACGGGAATAGCCGTTGCGGTAGCCGGCTCGATCGGGTTCATCGGCCTCATTACCCCGCACGTGATGCGGCTGATCGTCGGGCCCGACCACCGTTTCCTCTTTCCCGCGGCCGCGCTTGCAGGTGCCATCCTCCTCGTATGGGCGGACGCGCTCACGCGAACCTTCACGAGCGACATGCCGGTCGGCATCCTGACCGCCTGTTTCGGCGCACCGTTCTTCATATACCTCCTCCGGAGCCGGATGAAAGCATGAAACCGATTGAGATCATCGATATCGACGTCTCCTACGGCGCAAAGAAGATCCTCGAAGCAATCACGTTCCACGCAGAAGCAGGCGAGATCCTCGGTATCGTCGGGCCGAACGGATCGGGGAAGACGACGCTCTTGAAAGCGATGAGCAGGGTCGTCGCCCGGGATAACGGGGAGATCCTGCTTGACGACCGGGATCTGGACTCGCTCGGACACCGCGAACTTGCGCGCCGGGTTGCGGTCGTCCCGCAGGAGATCTCCATCGGCTTCGAGTATTCGGTGCGCGACGTCGTCATGATGGGGAGGCACCCCTACATCGGAAGGTTTGCCTCCGAGACGGCCCGGGACGTGGAGATCTGCGAGCATGCCATGCATCTTGCAAACGTCGCAGATCTCGCCGGGATGTCGGTGCACGAGATCAGCGGCGGGGAACGCCAGCGCGTGCTCATAGCACGGGCGCTCGCACAGGAACCGACGATCCTGCTGCTCGACGAAGCAACCTCGAACCTCGACGTCAGCCACCAGGTCGAGATCCTCAACATCATCAAGGATCTCGCGGGTGGGATCACGGTCGTGAGCGTCTTTCACGACCTGAACCTGGCCGCATACTACTGTGACCGGCTCCTGCTCCTCAAAGACCGGAAGGTCTACGCCCTGGGAGCGCCCGGAGAGGTTCTGACCCGTGAGAAGATCCGCGAGATCTTCGGGATGGAGATGCTCGTCAGACCGCACCCCCTGACGGGGAGACCATACGTCCTGCCGGTCTATATGCACCAGTCGAGTGCGGGAGCGAACCGGCGGGTGCACGTCGTCTGCGGCGGGGGAACGGGCTCCGATATCCTCCACCTCCTCCACGCCGCGGGCTTTACGGTCACCTGCGGCGTCTTGAACCTCCTCGACACGGACTACGGGACGGCGATGCACCTCGGCCTCCCCTGCATCGCAGAGCCCCCGTTCCACGGCATCACCCCTGATTCGCTCTCGCGCCTCAGGGAATGCCTTGAGAGCGCAGATGCCGTCGTCGTCACAGCAATGCCAATCGGCAGGGGGAACCTCGACAACCTCAGGGCGCTGCTCGACTACCCGGCAAAACCCGTGCTCCTCCACGCAAGAGACAGCACCGCCCGGATGGAAGACTACACCGGCGGTGAGGCCGGTGAGGTGCTCGCGAACCTGGAGGCGCGCGGGGCGCTCCGGGTCGAGGGGGCGGAGGAACTCCTTGCCCGTCTCACGCGGGACGGCCTCGATCGCGACTGAGCCCCGTCCCGCATCCGGCGGCCGTCAAAACCCGGCAGTATCCGCCGGATCGTTCCGGGCAGGAAGAACGGGAATCCTGCGGGACGGTAAGCGTCTTTCTGCCGCACCGCGATCCCGATTTGTAAATTATTATTACCTCAACGCAAGTGTACCTATAGTAATGCGAACCACGCGCCTGATACTCTCTGTTGCATCACTTTTCATGCTGCTCCTGCTCGCCGGGACGGCCGGTGCGGCACCCACGGACGGCAGCGAACGATCCGTGACGGTGACCGACGACTCCGAAAAGACCGTCCTCATCCGGGGAGAACCACAGAGAATCGTCTCGCTCGCGCCCTCGAACACCGAGATCCTCTATGCCCTCGGGCTCGATGACCGCATCGTCGCCGTCACCGAACGTTGCGACTACCCGCCGGCAACAGCCGATAAACCGAAGGTAGGCGGTTTCAGCACCGTCAATATCGAGAAGGTGATCGCCATGGAGCCCGACCTGATCTTCGCCGCGCCCGCCAACACCGACGAGGTCATCGACCGCCTGCGATCGCTCGGGATGACCGTCGTCATCCTCGACCCGCAGACGATCGACGGTGTCCTGCACGACATCGAACTTACCGGAAGGGCGACCGGGCAGGAGGAACAGGCGTCAACGCTCATCGAAGAACTCCGGACGCGCATCGGAACTGTTGCCGAAACGGCGGCCGGGAGCCCGGCCGATCGCCCGTCCGTCGCGCACATCATCTGGCACGACCCGCTCTGGGTCTGCGGGCAGGGGACGTTCCAGAACGAGGTGATCACGATTGCCGGCGGAACCAATGCGTTCGGCCCGGTCGACGGCTGGAGCATCGTCAGCCTCGAGGAGTTCATCACCACGAATCCCGACTACATCCTGGTCAGTTCAGGCAGCGGCATGGACCGGGACGGATACGACGCCATCTACAACTACATCATAACCGAGCCTCGCCTGCAGAGGCTCGACGCAGTCAGGAACGAACGCGTATACGTCATCGACGCAGATCTCGTCAGCCGCGGGAGCCCGCGGATCGTGGATGCGCTGGAAGAAGTGGCTGGCTACCTCCATCCAGGCACCTCCGGCACGGTTACGCCGGAGGCCGCCGGGACGGTTCAGTCGCCGGGATTCGGTGCGATCACGCTCATCTTCGCACTATCCGCAGCCGTCCTGCTCCTGCAAAAGAGGTAGGGCGGAACGTGAACGATATCGGCTGCTCCACCTGCTGCCTGATGGACAGGACGCTTGAAGAGGCGCTCGGCCTTATCTCCTGCTGTACAGGCCGTGCAGAGATCCTCTCCGACGGCCCCCACTGCCTCTTCCGGTTCGAGGAGGTCTGTCGTTCGTTCGATCTCCGCTATACGGTACACGTGCCGGTCGCCGATATCAACATCGCGTCCGAGAATGAGTGTCTCCGGAGAGCGGCCGTCAGGGTTATCGGGGATCTCGCAGGGGTCTGCGACCGGATCGGCGCCGAACGGCTGGTTGTCCATCCGGGACACATCTGGGGAGAAGAGATGCGAAGCGCCGCGCAGGCCGCTCTCGACCGGTCGCTTGACGACCTCGCCGCCGTTCAGCAGGAGGTGAACGTCCGGTTCGCCGTCGAGAACATGGGAGCGTGGGATATCTGCTTCTTCAGGTCGCCGCAGTTTCTCGACCGCCTTGCCGACCGGAACCTCGGCTTCGCCCTCGACGTGGGGCATGCCCACACAAACGGCAACCTGGCATCTTTTCTGAAACAGGGAGGAGCAATCCACGTCCACCTGCACGATAACCGCGGCAGCCGCGACGACCACCTGGCCTGCGGCGACGGGGATATCGACTTTCGCCATGTGATGGCGGCCCTCCCGCCGGGCGTCACGAAGGTCGTCGAGCCGAACTCATTTCAGGACTACGAACGAAGCCTCGAACACCTGAAAGGGCTTCTCTGAACGATCACGGTTCGCGGCCGATCAGGCGCTTCACCGCCGCGAGGAACTCCCGGAACCGCTTCGAGACCTCCGGGCCATCCGAACCCGGGTAGGCGTTTGCGCCCCGGACGACGGTGCTCCACCCGTCCATCTCCATCCGCAGGTGCCAGTAGGTGACGTCGCAGCAGGAGTGGGCGGAGACGTACTCCGGCTCCCACTCGCGGACGCCGAGCCGGTCGACGGCTTGCCGGAACCGCGCCCACTCCCCCGGAGCCGGCGACGCCTCCGTCACCACCCCGGAGTAACCGCCGGCACTCGCCCACTCGTAGAGGAGCCGGCCGTCCGCGAGCCTGACATAGAGGGACGGCCCGACACTCCCGCCGATGTAGAACTCGAACGCCGCCGGAAGGGTATCGTCGCGCATACCAGGCTATACGAGCAGCGCGGCCAAATACCCTGCGACCACAACGCCCATGCAGCAGATCCCGGCGACGTCCGCCCGGCCCGGGGAGAGGTCGCGCATCGGCGTCCGCCTGCCGGAACGGTATCCGCGGAGATCGATCGTCAGCCCGAGGATCGTGGCCTTCCCGAGCGAGTTCGAGACCAGGGGGATGATGATGGGAAAGAGCCCCCGTATCTTCCCGGCAAGACCGTTCCCGGGATTGTAGGCGCGGGCAAGCTGCGCTTCGTGAATCCGCTTCCCCTCGAGCTGCAGGCTCGGGATGAACCGGAGCGCAATCAGGAACATGAGGGTGTAGTCGACCGGCATCCTGAGGCGGTCCATGACGTGGACGAGGTCGCGCGGCTGGGTGGATATGACCAGGAGCTGAAACGCAAAGAGCATCGCGGCGAACCGGAGCGACATCGCGAGCGCAAGGTCGATCGCCCCCGCCGTGACGGGGAGCGCCCCGCCGATGACCGGAACCGACTGCGGAACCAGGTAACAGACGATCTCCCCGCTCCTGATGGTGAGGATGGTGAGGGCGAGCAGGCTCACCGCGAGCGAGATGAGCAGCGGAACCTGGCGGAGGAGATCGCGGGCAAGCCCACTCGCTATCGCAACCGCCACGACCGCCCCGGCAAGCGCCGCAAGCATCACGGTATCGCTCGTCAGCACCGCAAGGGCCACGACGACGGCCGCAAAGATCAGTTTGGTGAGCGGGTGGAGGCGGTGAAAGGCGCTCTCCCGGGTGACATACTGCATGATTTCAGACATGGTTCCTCCTCGTAAGTTCTGCTGTCGCGGATGACTCTTCCCTGCTCCATCCTGACGATACGATCCGCATACATCTCTCCAAGACGCATATCGTGCGTCACCATGACGATCGTGTGCCCGTCCTGCCGCAGGCGGCCGAGGATCTCCATGACCCTCCCGGATTCGCGGGCATCGAGCCCGGTCGTGGGCTCGTCGAGCACGATGACCTTCGGTTTCATGGCGATGACGCAGGCGATCGCCAGGCGTTGCCGCTCGCCCCGCGAGAGCGAGCGCGGGTAGGCCGTCTTCCGGTGGAGAAGGCCCACCTCAAGGAGGGCCGCGTCGACAGGCTCCCCCGAAGCCCCGGGGTCGATGTTCTTGAGGCCGAACGCCACCTCGTCCGCCACGGTCTCGGCAAAGAGCATGGTGTCCGGGTTCTGGAAGACGAGGCCCACGTGACGCGCGAGTTCCGCTATCGGGACGGTTGCGGCGTCGAGCCCGTCGACAGTGACGCTGCCTTCGGTCGGGCGGAGCAGCCCGTTGAAATGCTTGACGAGCGTCGTCTTCCCGGACCCGTTCTCCCCGGCCACGGCCACGATCTCTCCGGAAGCGACCTCGAGGTCGAGGCCCCGTATGGCCTCGACCCCATCGTAGTGATGGACGAGCCCCCGGATGGATATGACGGGGACGCCCTCTCCAGGGAGAACTGCCGCCGGTGCCGGGGGCCGGGCATCGCCGCCCGCCGGCTGCTCCCGGACGGACTCCTGCATCATCTCCGCGGGGGACCCGACCCGTGCGATCGCTCCGTCCTCGACGACGACCATCCTGTCCGCGATGGCGGCAAGCTCCCCGATCTTCTGCTCGACGATGAGCACGGCGGTGCCCTTCCCCGAGAGCCTCCGGAGGAGGGCGGATACCGCGGCGGTCGCCTCCGCGTCCAGTTCCGCGGTGGGTTCGTCGAGGATCAGGATCTTCGTGCCGAGCGCGATTGTTGCGGCGATGGCGACCCGCTGCTTCTGCCCCCCCGAGAGGGTGTGCGGGGCACGATCCGCGAGATCGGCGATCCCGGTCGCCTCCATCACCTCGCGGAGCCTCTGCCGCATCTCCTCACGGGGGATTCCGAGGTTCTCAAGCCCGGACGCAACCTCCTCCTCGACGGTCGTGAAGATGAGCTGGGCGTCGGCGTCATCGAAGACCACGCCGACGTCCCTCCCGATCTCGCCCATGTTCCGGTAGTCCCGGACGCTTTTGCCGAGAATGGTGATCGCACCCTCGAGCGTGCCGCCGTACTCGTGGTGGAGGATGCCCGACGCCGCAAGGCAGAGCGTCGTCTTGCCCGCCCCGGTCGGGCCGGTGACGAAGACGATCTCGCCCTTCCGGAGTTCGAGGCTGATCCCGTTGAGCGCCGGCGTCTCCGATCCGGGGTAGGTGTAAGAGACACCCCGGAGGGAGAGGGCGGTCTCCCGCCCGGTCTCAGGACTCATCGACCGGCCTCGCATCCCGTCCCGGGGCCTTCTCTCGGGCCCCCCGCATCAGTGCCCGCGACGCGGGCATCTCGAGCGCCTGAGCGACGGCGGCGTTGACCCCCGCCGTGATCAGGACGATCGGGACGGTGACCGCAAGGAACGCCTCGAGCGTCCCGAATTTGTCAAGAACGGTCGGGGCAACGGCGAGGATGGAGATGAGGATGAACGAGAACCCGCTCGCGAAGGTGGCGAGAAGCGTCGTCACCGCCGGGGCAAGGACGAACCGGTCTCTCAGCACCAGGTAGACCCCGAGACAGGCGACCGCACCGATGGGTTCGCTGATGAGGTTTGCGGGCGGGAAGATCGAGTGGCTGAGGAGCGCACAGACGACGCCGGCCACGACGCCGATCCCGAGCGCCTCACGGAACGTGGGCGCGATGAGGATGATGGCGAGGCAGTAGAAGGCGATCACGAGGTTCGATACGATGGGGCCGGGGATCAGGAGGGACATGTACCTGATGATGGCCCCTATGGCAAGGAGTATGCCGACGATTGCAATATCTCTCGATTTCATGGTATCAATCTCATACTACTAGGGTTCGACGAGCGACTTGACAGGGCAGGTGTAGCGGGACGGAGACCTGCTGACCCGACCACATCAAACATTGTTGTACAGAATAGTACATTTGTGGATATATATTTTTGGGAGAGGAGACCCTCTCCCGTGCCGATCAGCGCCGCAGGATCGCCGCAGCAACCGCCGCACCGGCCGTCATGAGGGCGGCAAGGGGAGGCGCCGCTGTCGTCGGCTCAGGCGAGGGTGTGGCCGTCGGCGTTGTCGCCGTCGGGATCCCCGTCTCCACGGGCGGGGTGGTGGGCACGGCGGTTCCCGCAACCGTGGTTCCCGGTGGGGCCCCGAGGGTAACGGGGATGGTCGTGTAGCCGTGGCCGGCGAGGTTCCGGCGGTCGACAGGCGCTTCCACGGCGTAAACAGTGTACGTCCCGGGGTCGAGTCCGGCCTCACCCGTCCTCCAGCGGTAGGTCCAGCGGTCGTCGCTACCGACCGTCACCCTCGTAAAACTCCCCGGATCTCCCGAGCGGACGACCGTATGAGGATTGTCAAGCCGCCCGCCGGCGGGCGGGAGGTTCGGACCGGTCACGAAGAGGTAGACGGTATCGCTCCCCGTACTCGTCCCCGTGAGCGCTAACTCGCTTCCCGGGTACACCGAAACGGCGGAGACCGCCGGTGCGGCGACAAGGGCGATGAGGAGAAGAGCACCCGTTACAATCAGGATATGATCGGCGATGCGGTTCATAGTCATCCGATCGACCCGAAAGGAGATGAACCTGATCGACGTCAGAGCGGGACGGCATGCCGGCGGTCGGCATACGCCTCCACGAGGTGCCGGGTGCTCGCCTTCGCCGCGCCGCCGGCGGGCTCGAAGCGGGCTCCGTTAAGGGCGGCGACGATCGCACCGACCGCCCCTGCATGCGACCGGCCGTAACCGCCTTCGAGCACGAGGGCGAGCGCCGCAGGACTCGCGTCCACGAGCATCCCGGTCAGTGCCCCGAAGTCTTCGGGTCGGAGTCGTATCGAACCGAGCGGGTCGTCGAAGAGCGCGTCCTGGCCTGCCGAGACCACCACGACGTCCGGGTCGAACCGCCGGAGCACCGGGACGAAGACCTCGCGAAAGACCAGGGCATAGTCGGCGCCGGTCGAACCGGCCTCGATAGGTGCATTGACCGTATAGCCTGCACCCGGCCCGGCACCCCGCTCATCCGGCCACCCGGTGCCGGGGAAGATCCCCGCCTGGTGAACCGAACAGTAGAGCACCCGATCCGAGGTGTAGAACGCTGCTTGTGTCCCGTTCCCGTGGTGCAGGTCCCAGTCCACGACCGCCACCCGGTCGACCGATAACAGCGCCTTCGCCGCCGCGACGGCAACGTTGTTGAAGAGGCAGAACCCCATCGCCCGGTCGGGTGTGGCATGGTGCCCCGGCGGGCGGACGAGAGCAAAACAGTGCTTGCCCGAAAGTGCCTGTCCCACCGCCTGCCATGCGGCTCCGGCCGCATAGAGCGCCGCGTCGAAGGAACGGGAGGTGACATAGGTGTCCGGGTCAAGGTAACGGACCCTGCCCGGGGGGCACTCCCGGCAGAACGAGCGGATCAGATCGATATGCCGGCCTGTATGCACCAGCGCCAGGTCTTTTAGCGTCGCCGGCTCCGGGGCGATGCGACGGACGTCGGCCGGCACCCCCGCGAGAGCGGCATCGAGGCGTGCCTGCGACTCGGGGTGACCGGGCGCGTCGTGGCCGGCAAAGAGATCCCCCGTCACGACCGAGCAGGGCATGGCGATCGATGGCGGGTTGGCGGCACGGGATATGAATCTTATCTGCAGGGGGCAAAGAGCGGCCCGACGGCAGAAAGTATTTGAAGAGCGAGATGGAATCATCGACTGAGAAGAGAGCCCCGGCCGCTTACAGGGTCAACAAGGCGCGCCGGGAGAATTGGAGGAACAAGATGCCGAGAATATCGAACATTGAACTGTTACAGAAGAGAGAACAACCTACCTTATCGATCCGCACCCGGGCAAAGGTCGAAGATCTGCCGATGCTGATTGGCGGGGGATACGGCAGAATGGCCGCCTACATGAAAGAACTCGGAGAACTTCTCTCGGACGTCCCGTATGTGGCATACCACAACATGGACATGCAAAACCTCGATGTGGAGATGGGATTCCCCGTATCGAAGGTGCTGCCGGAGAAAGGGGATATGCAACCGGGCTCCATCCCGGGAGGCAGAGTCGTCTTCTGCATGTACCGCGGCGCATATCGAGATATGGCGCCGACGTACGAGGAGATGGCGGGCTGGATAGAGAAGAACGGGCTCAAGCCCGTCGGCACCGCTTACGAACACTATTACAACGGGCCCGAGTATCCCGAGAGCGAACTCCTGACGATGATCGTCATGCCGGTGCTGTAAGCCTCCCGGGAACCCGCCTCTCGTCCGGCTACACCGTCGCCGGTAGATTTCGGCCCTCCCTGCCGGACCCGGGTGCGCATTTATACGGGGGAACGGTAATGGGAATATATGCCGCCGCTGGGCGTGACCTCCCCCTCGTGCATCTACGCCTGCACCCGGTTCCGGGTAAGGAGGACGGCGCTCCTTCCCCGTGAAGACTACCTGCGGCTCATGCAGATGAGCATACCGGGGGTGCTCGGCTACCTCAGCCGACGGGAGGAGTATAAACACCATGTCCTGGATCTCGCGCACGACTTCTCCGGCGCCCAGCTCATCGAGGAGGCGGTAAACCGCAACCTGGCGCAGTCGTTCCGGCACGCCATGGCGACCGCTCCCGGCGATCTGCATACCCTGACCGGAGAATACCTCAACCGGTGGGACATCGCAAACGTTATGGCGATCATGCGGGGCACGGTTCACGAGATACCCCGCCGCCAGATCCGCGACCTCCTCGTCCCGGCGGGGGAACTCGACGCCACGCTTCTCGATCGTCTTCTTAACTTCACGAACTGCGGAGAGGCTATCGAGGCGCTCCAGGACTGGCGGCTCTACCCGGTTCTTGCGGAGTACTACCGGGTCTGCGGTGAGAAGGGTGCCTTTGCCCGGATCGAGAACGACCTTTACCGGCAATATTACGCCGACCTGCTCGGTCTTGCCACGACCGGGTGCAGCGGGTGCCGGGAACTGATCGCCTACCTCCGGTTCGAGATCGACATTACCAACATGAGAAACCTCCTCCGCCTCCACTGCACGGAAGAAGCATGCGACCTCGCGACCATCGACCGGACGATGATCCCCGGCGGCCGTATCCCCGTCGAGATCTTCCGGAGGCTCTACGGCATCGAGACAGAAGGAGAGTTCGTCAGCGTCTTCCTCGATACCGGCATCGTCCCGGTTCTCGCCCAGGCGGTGCGCGAACTCCGGCAGGACCCGGATTTTTCGAGCGTTGACGCCGCGGAACTGGTCTGGCAACGGTGGCACCGGCGCAGGCGGCCCGTTCACGAGATCGAGATGGCGGTCACCCGCGTCAGGCTCCACCACCTGGAGGCCCTCTCCCGGCGGCACCCGTTCTCGGTTCTCCCGGTGCTCGCCTACCTCGAGCGGAAGAAGTACGAGGTCGCGAACCTGCGGGCAATCGCACGGGGAAAAGCATTCGATCTCGCGCCCGAGCGGATATGGCAGTACATCGTCCTGTAGGAGAGCATCATGCCGGTCGACGAGATCAAACCCACCAGGGCCGGCCTCCTGATCGTCAGGCGGCGGCTGGCGCTCGCGGAGAGGGTGCACCGGCTGTTATCGATGAAACTCGACGGCATGATGCTGGAACTGGTCAGGCTCACCGATGAGGCTGCAGAAGAGCGCCGGGCACTCGAGGAGAAGTACGCCGGTGCACGGGAGATGGCGGCGGTCGCCGCCATGATGGAAGGGGCGACGGGCGTCCTCCTTGCAGCACTCTCGGTGGAGGCCGAACCGTCCTATACGGCCGGGCACAGGAACATATTCGGGGTGCGGCTCCCGGCTCTCGAGCCGGTGATGGTGAGAAAGACGCTCGACCAGCGGGGTTACGGCATCCTCGGAACATCGTCGGTCATCGACGATGCGGCCGATGCCTACGAGGATCTCCTCGAGGCGATCATCGTGACCGCCGAACGTGAAGGAGGCGTCAAACACCTGCTCGACGATATCGAGAAGACGCGGCGGCGGGTGAACGCGCTGGAGTTCAAGATCATCCCGGAACTCACGGATACCCGCCGGCTCATCGAGGACCGGCGCGACGAGATGGAGCGGCAGGAATGGACGCGGCTCCGGCGCATCAAAAAGATAAAAGCAAAGAGGGGTTCCGGGCTCTAGAGAGCGCCTTCCCGCTGCCGGGCAAGGCACGCGATCGCGGCGTCCACGATCGTGCCGAGGGCGTCCACGCCGAAGGTCTCGGACGAGAGGACGACGTCGTACGGCGAAAGGTCGTCGATCTCGATGCCGTAGTAGTTCCGGTAGCGAGTCGATTCCGAACGCTGCCGGTTCTCGGTATAGACGCGAGCTCCCTCTTCGTCCATCTCGTCACGCCCTGCAATCCGTTTTGCCCGGCAGGAGATCGATGCCGAAAGCCAGATGCGGAGATCGGCGTTCTCGACCATCCTGCCCGAGAGCCTGCCCTCGATGACGATGTCGTCGGAGGCTTCGCCGATCTCCTTCTGCCGGGCGTCGATCATCCGGTCGACCGAGGGATCGCTCTCCGCAAACTTTCCGAACTCAGCGAGTTCCATGCCGTGCTCCTTCGCGAGCTGGCGGAAGACTTCTCCCGCGGAGATGAGGTCGAGCCCGTGCTTCCCGGCAAGGTAGCGGGCGAGCGACGTGGTGCCGCTCCCCGGCGGGCCGCTGATGGTGATCCGCATCAGAGCCCTCCGATGTTGAGGGACTTCCGGATCACCTGGCTGACGGTCAGCGAGCAGAGCATGTACCAGAGAATCCAGGCCGGGACGATCCAGAACGCAAAGCTCGAGAGGCTGACCGCTCCGAAGAACGGCATCACGATACCGGTCTCAATGGCGACCGGTGTGCCGATCTCGGGGAGCCGCAGGAGAAGCCAGAAGAAGATCGGCACGGAGAGCACCAGGATGATCGCCATCGGCGTGAACTGCTGCCGGGAGATCTCAAGTTGATCCTGCATCATCCGCTCCTGTCTTCCCTGGAGTTTCTTGACTCTCTTCTCGTCCCCGGAGAGCTGGGCCTCCCGGAACTCCTTCTGGAAGACCTTCAGCTTCGCCTGCGTCTCCTGCATCTTCTCGTAGTCGATGGTGTACTTCTGGACGAGCGAAGAGTAGAGACCCGTGATGCTCGAGAGGATCAGGATCATGACGAAGAACGGCACCCCGAGGGTGTCGATAAAGGGGCCGAGCACTACATCCATTGCGTGACCGACCGTCACCCGTATCCACTCGATGCTGTACGAGAGCATCACGAGCATGGTAAAGACGAGGGCGATCGTCGGGCCGTGCTTCTTCAGGTCGACCATATCAGGTTACCTCAGCACACTCACCAGGTCGTCGATGCCCTGTTCGAGCAGGAAGTTTTCGTTCCGGACGATCTTGATGGTGCAGCCGGTGTACATCGCGTATGCCGCGCTGACCGCGCGGTTGAACTCCTGGTGTTCGGCGATCGAGCGGTATCCTTCCATGTCGCGGGCTCTCGAGGCGTCGCCGAGCCGGCGCATCAGGATCTGGTCGGGGTCGGTCTCCACCAGCACGACGATATCGGGCATCAGTTCACGGAGCACCCATTCGGGCAGCCCCGCAAGGAACCCCGTAGGGGTCTTGACGCTGCTGTGGGTGTCGATGATGATGTTCGCATCCCCGCTCATGGCGGCGATTCCCGAGGCAGCAGCCTGCTGAAGGCGTTTCTGGACGTCTTTCTCGAGCTTGCGCATCTCGTCGCGGTCCGAGGCCAGGTTCTCCTTTTTGGCCACCTCAAACATGAACGTGCCGAAGTTGACGGCCTTATACTCAACGCCTTCGGCCGCCAGCCTCTCCATCGCACCATTGATGACGGTGGTCTTTCCGACACCGGGAACCCCCGTCACGACAACTTTCTTTCCCAACTTTTATCACTCCCGTTAGGGTATCATTCGCTGTTAAGATAAATCCGTGCCTGAAAGAGTAATGCCTTTCGGAATTGCTTCGAGCCCGGGTAGAAAATGGGTTCTGTGCGGTTTTGGGGGGAAGAAAGAGAATCGGGAGGTGTTGTTCCCAGTCGAAAAAGGTGCTGATGCACCTTTTTCTCCAAGAACGACTCCTCCGGCCCCGCTGAGAGCGGGGCCTTCGGACTCATTCTTTCCCAAAGAACGACCGCATGAACGGGTACATCTCCATGATCTGCTGGCTTGCGACCTCCTCGTAGAGGCGGTAGGTGATACTCACCGCAAGCAGCAGACCCGTTCCCCCGACCGCGCCAATCACACCGAAGAGGTTCGCGACGACCGAGAGAAGGCCGATGAAGACACCGCCGATGACGGTGATCCGCGGGATGTAGCGGTCGAGATACTTCTCGAGCACCTGGGCGTTCCGCCGGTAGCCGGGGATCTGCATCCCGCTTCTCTGGATCTGCCGGGCCACGTCCTTCGAGTCGAGGCCGGCGGTCTTGACCCAGAAGAGCGCGAAGATTGCGCCCCCGACCACCATAACGCTGATATCGATGCCCATACGCAGCATGATCTCCCATGGGGCGTGCCCGAGATCGGAGAGCCACCACATCCAGTCCTGCGGGGCGTTGATCGGCGCGATATACCACATCAGGCCGTTTACCGGCGTCTGCCCCTGGAACTCGCCGAAGATGTTTATCCCGGCGTTCGAGAGGAACATCCCGATCATCTGGATGTTTGCCTGCAGCACCCGGACGAGAATCATCGGCAGAACGCTCGCATAGATGAGTTTCACCGGGAACCGCGCACGAGCGCCGCGGACGGCCGTATGCGCAAGCGGGATCTCGATACGGGTCGACTCCACGTAGACGATGATCATGAAGATGACTATCGTCGTCACGAGGGCCAGGATATCCGTGCCGAAATACTCGAGGAAGTTCGCTCCCGAGGTACCTATGGCGAACAGCCGCGGGAAGAACCCGATCGGGAAGGGATCGGTGCCCGTCTGCCAGTTCAGGAACCCGTTCACGAGACCCTGCGAGACTCCTGCAACGATGAAGAGCCCCACGCCCGAACCGACGCCCCACTTGGTGACGACCTCATCCATCATCACCACCAGCAAACCGCCGAGGCAGACCTGGAGGAAGATCAGGAGCGAGACCGTGAGCATATTTCCGCCGAAGAACTCCGCAGCCACCGTCGGGTCGGGCATCATCATCCCGCTCGCGACCATGGGGAACGCTTCGACGATGATCATCACGAAGATGAGCATCTTCTGCAGGCCCATGTACATGACCTGTCCGCGTGCTTCGCTGGTATCGATCTGCAGGAGTCCGGCACCCTTGAGCAGCTGCAGCACGATCGACGCGGTGACGATCGGCCCGATACCGAGATGCAGAAGCGAACCGCTCGCACCGGCAAGCAGGGCACGGTACATTCCGAAAATATCCTGTGACTCAGCAGAGAGCCCGAAGATATCGATATTAGTCAATGAGAAGTAGAGAAGCAGGATAGCAAGCGTCCACATGAGTTTATTCTTGAAGTGGACGTGCCCTTCCGGCCCCCTGACTGCAGGCATCGCTGCAAGGATGGGTTCAAATCTATCCAGCAGATCTCCCATGGTTTCACCTTAAAAGAAGATCAGACGGTCGTTGCCTGACCGCCCATCTCCTCGATTTTAGCCCGGGCACGTTCCGAGAACTCCCGGGCTGAGATACTCATTTTGTGGGTGACTCTCCCACCGCCGAGCACCTTCTCGATGCCGAGTTCGGCGGCGTCGAGGGCGATGATATCGCCCTCTTGAGTGGCAAGCCCTTCGCGAAGCAGCGCTTCGGCCATCTGGTCGATCTCACCGACATCGAGAGCAGATACCGGCACGGAAGTCTTGTTGATAAAACCGTGCTTACCGTTGGATATCTCGCCCTTCAGGTAGAAGTGAGAGAAGCGGTGATCGCGCTGCCCGGCTCTACCCCGTCCACCCCTGTTGCCAGCGCCACGCCGGTTTTTGTGCGTACCGCCGCCGCAGGTTCGTGAACCCCTGTATTTGGATCTCTTGTTTACGGGCATTTATCTCACCTCATCTTGTAGAGGAGATCGTTGATCTGGGGGCCATAGTAGCCGAGAGCTCCACCCTGCTGAAAGGTTCGCTTGATGGTTTTATAGCCCTTTCGAGGTGGGTGCAGTCTCAGCACCGGTTTGATCTCCACCAGATCACGGAAGGTCGTCTCGCCGTTGCAGAGCGCTGCCGCGAACTCGTCGATATCGGCATACGGGGTATGCGCGCGGACGTATTCGTCGGTCAGCTTCTCGTCCCCGGTCAGTCTGCCCCGGGTACGCAGGAGGGTGGCCAGAGTTCCGGCGTCAACCTCACCGTACGCCACGAAGTCCTTCACCTTGCGGATCATGCCCAGATACGCAGGCGTATCGGGCACGAGGACGCAGTGGTTCACGTGGTGCAGGCGGAGCATCTTCAAGGTGTCCTTGATCTCGTGGTTGGTCTTGACCACGCCGCGCACCTGTACTACCGCGTACATCACTCCGTCCCTCCGATCCGAACCATGTTCGTCTGCTTGAGCGCCTCAAACGTCGCCTTCGCATAGTTGATGGTCGTCCGGGTCTGTCCCCGGTTGAACGCCCAGATATCCTTGATACCTGCAAGCGTCAGGACTTTCTTCGGGATATCCCCGGTCACGAGACCGATACCCTGCGGTGCAGGCTTCAGCGTCACCTTGACGCTGCCCGCCTTGCCGGTCACCTCGATCGGGATCGAGTGGGCGGCCTCGCAACCGCATTCCCAGCTGCCGCAGCCGCGGGAGACCTTGATCAGATTCAGTTTTGCGTTTACGATTGCCTTCTGGATCGCGTTGCCGACCTGGACGTCCTTGCCCTGGCCGAACCCAACGTAGCCGTTCCTGTTGCCGACCACCACGACGGTGCGGAACTTCACACGGCGACCCGAGTCCGTCATCCGCTGAACCATGTTGATGTCCAGCACCTCGTCCTCCAGGTCTGGCAGGAGGAGATCGACGATCTGGGGCTCCTTTATCGGCCTGCCGCTCGCGAGCACCTCATCGATACTGGTGATCTCGCCTGCGGCGACCATGCGCCCGAGACCGGTGAGCGGAATCCATTCTTCCTGTACGTATGCCATGTCACACCAGCTCCTTCTTGATGGCCAGAGCCACAGCCTCTACATTCGCTACCAGGTTGCCCGCCTGCTCGGGAGCATACTCCACGATGTGGGCACCTTTGAGCCGTTCTTCATCGGGGAGGATCGACTCGCCGTAGGGGACATCGAGACCCGCATCCACCGCTCCCTTGAGAGCGGCAAAGACACGCGCCCCGGGTTTTGCCCGGGCAAGCCCGATATCGAGGATTGCCTCGCCATACCCCTCGTTCAGCGCCTTGACCGCGAAGAGCATCCCGGTCAGGTAGGCGGCCGGGGTGTTCGCAGTCGATCCCTCGTAGCCGTAGCCGGCGAGTTCGGCCGAGTATGCAGCCACCAGGGTGCGATCTCCTTCGACCTCGGGAACGACCAGCTGTACGATGATCTGCCGGTTCGTCTTCCGGACGACCATCCTCGCGGTTCCCGACGACAGGAGCGACATCCGCTTGTAGTAGTCGGTCTTGCCCTCGTGCCTTCTCCGGAAGGGCACGAAGTATCTTGGGCCGGTTGCCATTATTTCATCCTCCCTGCCGTTATGTCAATCTGAGTCGCAAGGTGCGCCACGCTCCGGAACTGACCTCCGGAAGCCCGCCGATACATCAGGCGGTAGAGACTCCGGTCGATTGTACCTTCCTCACGCATCTCGCGCAGAGTGCGGCGCTGTGCCCGGATCTTCCTTATCCATACCCGCTTGCTGGCGTTCCGGGCACCGGCGGCACCCTTTCTCCGGCCCGGACCTTTCCGGTGGCCGTAGGAACGCTTTGCTATCCGAGCGCGGGTTCTGCCGCGGCTGTTCCCTTTCACGGGGTGCGCCTTGATCACGCCTTCCCCGATGAGTTCGCGCAGGTCGTTTCTGGAGATCGCTGCCTCGATATCGGCCTGACGCTCGGGATCGAACCAGACACGGTTGACCCCGCACTTGAGAATGGCGGCCGCCATTCGCTTCTGGTTGGCGAGATCACTCATTCTCGTTCACCTCTTCTTCTTCGGCTGCGGCCGGTACCTCCGCCGCAGGGGTGAGGTCTTTTGCGTTCAGGACCTTGAGCCCGAGTTCCAGCGCTCGCTCCTGAATAACTCCACGCTTTCTGTTGCCCACGGATCCAGCGATCCTGACGGCCTGGGTCTCCGGATTCAGATCCACAAGATCCGCCGGTGTAAAGACCCGTACCTCCGCATAGCCGCTCGGGTGCATACCGCGAACTGCTGCAGGGCTGCCGTATCCCGGCCGGGGGAGGGCGCCCTTCGCTTTGAACTGCGCCCTCTGCTTGTTCTGTAGACCACGCGGGCGCCGCCAGACATCTGCCAGCCTCGATTTTCGGTGAAGGCCCCGCCTCTTGAAGGCAGGCTTGTTGTGCCGGGTGCGGACGCGGATCAGTCTTCTTGTCTCGTCCATTGTTTTCACGCCCTCTCGGTGATGTAGATGCCGTCCTGGAACACCCGGGGATCACGCTTCGTGATCCGGGTCGCGTGCTCGATGTTTGCGGCCGTGTTGCCCACCTTCTCCTTGTCGATACCGGTGAGAGTCACCTCGTCGTTTCCGATCTTGACGGTGACGCCCTCGAGGATCTTTGCGACCCGGGCCTGTTTCTCGCCGAGGAAGTTGTTGATCTCGAGACGGTTGCCCTGCTGCTTGAGCTGGATCGGGAAGTGGCTGTAGACCACCTTCATCCGGTACTCGTAGCCGCCGACGACACCCCGGACCATGTTCTTCGCATGGGCCTCGAGCGTGCCGGTCATGGCAAGGATCCGCTTCTTTTCGGATGCCGTGGAGACGACGACTTCGCCGCCTTCGACCGTGAGGTCGATCTGCGGGAAGCGCATGTCGCGGACCAGTGTGCCCTTCGGTCCGGAGACCGTGAGCACGCCGCCGTCGAGCGTGACGTCAACGCCGGGAGGGATCTCGACCTGTCGTGTTATTGCCATACTCATCTCCCTCCTTTAGTAGACGTAGCCCAGCAGCTGCCCGCCGATCCCTTCGTTCCGTGCCTCTGCGTGGGAGATGACTCCCTTCGAGGTGGAGACGATCAGGATGCCGAAGTTCTTCGCGGGGAGGTACTGCGACTCCCAGTATTCCATATCATCCATCGCCACCGGGAACCGGGGGCTGATGGCGCCACACTTATTGATCGTTCCGGAAAGTTGAACCCGGAACTGGCCGCCGCGGCCGTCGTCGATGAACTCGAAGCCGCTGATAAAGCCGTTTTCCTGCATGACGCGGAGCATTGCGCCGAGAAGCTTGCTGGCGGGTTCTACAATAACCTCGCCCTTTCCAGCGTCTCCGGCATTCTTGATCGTGCTCATCGCGTCAGCGATTGGATTCAGTCGTGCCATGTTCTCTACCCCTAGTTCATCTTCTTGAAGCCCATCTTGCTCGCCCACTCGCGGAAGCACTGGCGGCAGAAGTAGATGCCGTACTTCCGTACAAGGCCCTGCTTCCGGCCGCAGATGCGGCACTCATTCGCGCCGCGGCCGAACTTCCGTACGTTCTCGCCCGTTGCAGGCGCTCCTGACTCTTCCGCCATTCCTTACACCTCCACCTGGTAGTGCTCGCGCATGAACGCGATGGCTTCCTCTTTGTTCACCTTCTGGTCGGCCGGCAGTTTCCTGCGCTCGACGCTTCTGCGTGCGATCCGGGCGCCCTTGTACTCGAGCACCACGTTGACGTCCATGCCGTAGATACCGATCGTCGGGTCGTAAGACATGCCCGGGAAATCGGTGTGCTCTTCGATACCGAAGGAAACGTTTCCCGTGCGGTCGAACTGCGAGGATGCAAGCCGCCGCTCGACGATGTTGAGAGCGGTCGAGATGAACTTCTCGGCGTTCTCCCGGCGCAGGGTGACCTTGCACCCGATGGGTGCGCCCTTCCGGATACCGAACGCCGGCTGGGTTCGCTTCGCGATGGTGCGGACGGGCTTCTGGCCGGTGATCTGTCTTACGAGATCCTCCGCCTTGACCAGCCGCTCGCCGCTCTCCCCGACGCCCATGTGCACGACGACCTTGTCGATGTAGATATCCTTCATCGCGGTCATGCCGAGGCCTCCAGTTCAGGTGCTATCGCGGAGCGGCCGACCATGAAGACGTACTCCTCGATGGTCTCGAACCGCTCGCCGGCCGCATCGTCCGCGAGGATGACGCGGTTCGGGACGGAACTTGCCGTCTTGATGATCTCGACGATCTTCGCGACCTTGCCGGAGTGCTTACCCCCGACGATCATGGCCACGTTGCCTTCCGCGAACGGGAAGTGGTCGACGATCCTGAACCGGTCTTCGCCGTCCGTCCCGAGGGTCACGACGATCGAGTCCTTGGCCTTGTAGGTGTTGTCGGCGAGGATGTTTGCACCGAACGCGAGGTTCAGCTGCACCTTGCCGCCCTTGACCGTGGTCTTGTTCCGGATCTTGCAGAGCCGGGTCTTTGCGGACTCCGCCGAGATCTCGACGGCAACCAGGTTGCCCTTGACGTCGAGCTGGATGCGGTAGTGCTTCCCGAGCTTCGGGATCGAGACGATGTCGAAGACACCAAGGCCGATCTGCGGGTTCCTGCAGGCCTTTCCGTTGACGAGCACGTCCCGCTGGTGCAGGATCTTCCTGACCTCGCTCGCGTTCTGTGCAAGCCCGATGTGCTCACGGAGCCAGACCCCGACCGGCAGAGCGCCGGCGTTGTGGGGGCCGGGGGCGGTCTTCATGACGAACTTCTGTACTTTCTTCGGGATGTGCCAGGAACCTGGCGCTACCAACCGCTTGAGATACTTGGACATTATGCTCCGCCTCCGAGCCGCTCCTCACGTAATTTGTCTTTCAGGTTGAGCTTCGTGATCAGCACGTTCGAGGGATCGACCGGTCGGGGAACCTCGGTTCCGTCCGCCTTCGTCACCATCACACCGTGCACGACCAGCCGGCACATCTTCATGTCCACCGCGTCGACGACGCCTTCGTCGCCGGAAAAGTCTCCACGGAGCACTTTCACGGTGTCGCCCTTGACCACACGGGTTCTCCGGATGTTGTACTTCCCGCGAAGCTCAGGGGAGAGCGGTGCGGAGAGGAAACGGCCCCGGGTGTGGTTCGGTGCGTTGTAACGCGCCTTGCGCTGTTTTCTCGGCTGTTTGCTAACTATGCGTACCATTCTTACCACACCTTACACGATTGTCGTCGCCATAGAGGCGATCTTCGGGAAACGCTCCGCGATCTCACGGGGAACAGCCCCTTTGATCTCGGTTCCCTTCGGCTCGCCGCGATCGTTGATGAGCACCATGGCGTTGTCCTCGAACGAGAGACGGATGCCGTTCGGGCGGCGGATCTCCTTCTTCTGCCGGATGACCACTGCCTTCTCGAGTTTCCGCCGCATGTCGGGGGTGCCTTTCTTGACGCTCACGGTCGCGATGTCGCCGACGCCCAGGCAGGGCTGCCGCCGCCGGACGCCGTGGTAACGGTCGACCGAGACGACCTCCACGACCCGTGCGCCGGTGTTGTCGGAGCAGACCATCCTGGAGCCGGTGGCGAGGGCACGCGGAATCTTTGCCTGCATCGCCTTCATTCCGTCATCACCTCGACCACAACGAAGTTCGTTGTCTTTGAGAGCGGACGACACTCCGCGATCCGAACCACATCACCCACGCCGGCATTGATGCAGGGCGTGCTGTGGGCATGGTATCGGGATCTGCGTTTCTCGTACCGCTTGTATTTCTTGACGTAGTGGAGGAACTCACGCTCCACGACGACAGTACCGTTCATACGGTCGCTCACGACTTTGCCGGTAATCACCTGGCCGCGTACCGGCAAAGTGCCGTGAAACGGACAATTTGCGTCCTCACATTCCTTTTCCGGAATGGGAACGTCTAACCCAATGTTTCGTGCCATTATTCATCCTCGTTTATCTGATGCGCATGCCGACCCGCCGTTCCGGCTGTGTCTCCAGGCTCGACCCGTCGACTTCGACGGCCGTGCCGTCGGGAAGCCGGAAGCGGAACACGCTGAACCGTTTCGGTATCTGCTTTTCTCCCCGCCCGGTCAGGATGACCAGGGTATTCCTGGTCTCGTCAGTGACGCGACCGGATACCCCGGCATGACCCGGGTTGCTCGCACGAACCACCAGAACGTCCAGCCCGATCAACTCGTGCCGAAGGACGTTCTGGGGAGAGATCATGCGTTCCTCCGCGCGTTCTGCTCGGTGCGGATGCGTGCAATCGTCCTTCTGACCTCGCGGATCCGTCCGGGGTTCTCGGTGGCACCACCGGCGCTGACCTTGCCGCGCTCCTGGATCAGTTCGAGGGAGAATTTCTGCTCCTGCTCGAGGAGCTCGGTATCGGAGAGCTGTTTCACTTCACGTGCCCGAAAGATTGCCATCTATACCTCCTCCTCGAACTCCTCACCGGAGGTCTCCTCTAACTCTTCTTCGAACTCGTCGCCAACCTCTTCAGGCTCGGGGATCTCGACCGGAGCCTTCTTCGGTTCGGGTTCAAGGACGTCGAAGGTGTCGGGCAGCCGTGCATCCGGCGGAACGATCATGACCTGGACACCGATGGTGCCGAGTTTCTTGATCGCAAGTGCGTAGCCACGCTCGACGATCGTCTCGCTCGGTTCGCCGCAGTGCTTGATGTAACCCTCGGTGAACTTCTGTGTCCGCGACCGCGCACCGGTCAGTTTCCCGGCGACGATGACCTCGCAGCCGAGCGCACCGGACTCCATGATCCGGCGGATCGTGCTCGATCCGGCCTTCCGGAAGTACCAGCCACGCTCAAGAGCGTTTGCAAGCCTCTCCGCCATGATCTGGGCGTTGAAGTTGGGGTTCTGGACCTGCTGGACTTCCACCTGCGGAGACTCGATGTCGTAGTCGGTGGCGAGGTCCTGCGTCAACTGGCGAACCTGCTTGCCGCCTTTCCCGATCACGATACCGGGCTTCTCCGCAAAGATCGTCACCTGGGTGCCGAGCGGCGTCCGGGTGATATCCATGCCGCCGTATCCTGCGCGCTTGAGTTCCTTCGTGAGGAACTTCTCGACGCGGACATTGCGCACGCCTTCAGTGATAAACTTCTTCTCGATTGCCATTACGCCACCTCGGTCACGACGATCTCGATGTTCACGGTCTCTCTGCGCTTCGGAGTCGCGCGACCCATCGCACGCGGGAAGAATGCCTTAAGGCCACGGCCGGTGTTGGCGGCGACGTGGCTGATCAGGAGTTTCTCGGTGTCAAGACCGATGTACTCGGCGTTCTTCTCGACGGACCCAAGCAGCTTGATGTAGGCTTCTGCAGCCTTGACCGGATACCGGCCGGCGGGCCACTTCGAGAGCCCCCGCTTGTGGGCGACGTTCCGGTTGAACCGCTTGAAGGGGATGGCCTTCTTCAGCGCCACCACGTCGGCAAGGTATGCCTTTGCGTCGGTGGTGGTCATGTTCCGGATGAACCTGGCAATCTCGATCGAGTGCTTGGGAGAGACGGGAAGTTCGTTCGCTTTTGCGCGAGCGACGTTCTCGCCCTCAATTTTTGCTGAGTATTCTGTTCTTGCCATGTCCATCACTTCAGCGGTACGTACTTACTCGACCGGGTCGCACCGATACCGGCGCTGCCGTGAGCGACTCTCCTGCGAGTCAGTGCAAACTCCCCAAGGTAGTGGAAGACCGCCTCGGGCTGGATCTCCACCTTCTGGAACTCCTTGCCGTTGTGGATCTCGATGGATCTCCCCACCATCTCGGGCATGATGATCATGTCGCGCAGGTGAGTGCGGATGCTTTCATCCCCGGACCTGAGATCGGCGAGGAGTTTCTCGTGCTCCCGGGAGAGGCCCCGGTCGAACTTCCTGCGTGCCCTGGCCGGCATGAGCGGCAGCAGCTCGGAGAGAGCCATCTGCTGCAGGTCCGCAACGGAGTAACCGCGGTAGGTGAACTCCTCGCGGCGCCGCGGCATTCTCTTCTGTGTCTTCTTTGCCATGCTTCACCCCTCACTTCTTCCACTTGCCGGTTCTCCGGGCGGCAACATGCCCGACCTTTCTTCCCGGGGACGTGCCACGGGCGACGGTCTTCGGCCGTCCGCAGTGCTGGTGTCCACCGCCACCGAACGGGTGGTCGATGACGTTCATGCAGACACCCTTGACGCGAGGCCACCGTTCAGACGAGGACCTGACGTGGAAGTGCTTCTTTCCTGCCTTGACGAACGGTTTTTCGCCCCGTCCGCCGCCGGCAACGATACCGACGGTTGCCATGCAGGCACCGTTGAACCACTTGTTCTTGCCGCTCGGCATCCGAACGCCGACCCTGCCGTCATCGGCCTTGCCGATGACGAGAGCCTGGACACCGCTCGAACGGACGAACTTGCCGCCGTCGTTGGGCCTGGCCTCGATGTTGCAGACGTATGCGCCGACCGGGATCTCCCCAAGCGGCAGGGTGTTGCCGTTCTTCACGGCGCCCCCCGTGCCCCAGGAGATCGCATCCCCGACACCGAGTCCTTCGGTGGCGAGGACGTAGATCTTCTCGCCGCCCTCAAGTCTGGCGAGGGCGATCGGCGCGTGGCGGGCTGGATCGTGCTCAATGTCGACGACGTTCCCGGAGACCAGGACATCGTTCTTTCCTGCGTGCCGCAGCGCCGCCTTATACCGGTGCGACGGTGCACGGTAGGATGGGCCGCCTTTTCCACGGCTCTGTGCTATAATTCTGTGTGCCATCGTCACTCACCTTACATGATTCCCAGTCGGCTGAGAATCTCTTCAGCCGCCTTTGCGTCCGCAAACGTTACAATGGCCTTCTTTTCGCCTTTCATGGTCATCATCGTGCGGACGTTGGCCACTTCCTGTTCGAAAGCCGATTCCAGCTCGCGCTTGATATCCGACTTCGTGGCATCTCTCTCGACGATAAACTGGAGTTTGCTCTCGCCTTCGAGCATCATCGTTGCTTTTTCAGTAACGAACGGGTATTTCAGTATCATGAGGACTCCTCCAGTCTCCTGATTGCAGATTCCGTCCAGACCGTCAGGCGTCCTGCCTGCGTGCCGGGTGCCAGAAGTTCGGTGTTGAGCTGGTCGACCGCCACGGCATCGACGCCCGCGAGGTTCCGGGCTGCCCGGAGCGGTTCGCCGCCGGTAACGATGAGAACGCTCTTGCGCTGCTTGTAGCGGCGGCCACGCATGGTGCCGCGCCCTGCACGGACCTTTCTGCTGCCCTTCGCCCGTTCGACGTCGCCATAGACACCGAGCGCAGTGAGCGCGGCGATGACGTCGCCCGTACGGGTGATCTCTTCAAACCTGTCCTCGAAGACCAGCGGGAGGTCGCCCGCGAAGAGGTGCCCGCGTCCCCGAACAAGGTCGGGATATGTGCTGGCGGCGACGGCGGACCTGAACGCTTTGCGCTTCTCTTTTCTGTTGATCTCTTTGACGAGGATCTTCTCGACCTTCGGGGGGTGCGCTGCACGCCCACCGGTTGCCTGCGGAACCCTGGCTACCCTGTTCCCGTTCTTAATCCGGGGAACCTGGGCGACACCACGGCCGCTGCCCCAGGACTCTGCGGAGGTGCGCATGCCCGCATAGGGGTTTGTCCCATGCGGCTGGAACCGGGTGCTCTGGAGCGCGAGGACTGCCCGCTTAATTAGGTCGGGCCTGTATTCTTCTCTAAAGATCTCCGGGAGATCGATCTCGTGGGCGATCTCGCCTGTCAGTGTTCGAACCTGTGCCTTCATCGCTGCTCACCCCTGCTGGCTCTGCACGCTGACGAAGTTGATCGTCGGCATGCGGACGGTGTGTTCACCCTGCCGTATCGCGGACCGTATCCGAACCAGCCGCTTGTTCGGTCCCGGGACAGAACCCTTGATCAGCACGTAGGGGCCGCGCACGAGACCGTAGTGCAGGAATCCGCCTACCGGTGTTATCTCATCGCCTTCGGTGCCGATCTTCAAGATCCGCTTGTTGAACTCGGTGCGCTGCTGGTAACCCATCTGACCCATCTGGGGCACCTGCCACCTGACGTGGTGCGGATGCCACGGACCAAGGTTGCCGATGTGGCGCTTCTTGCCGCCGCGGGAGTGTTTCCGCTTCCGGACCTGGACACCCCACCGCTTGACGGGGCCTTGCGTGCCCTTACCGGTGGTGACGGCGGTGACATCGACGTACTCGCCGACCTCGAGGTTCCCGGAGATCGTGATCTCTTTCCCGAGAATCTCGGTCGCGTAGGCGATCTGCTCTTCGAGGCTTCCGCCGGCGATCCGCATCTCCATCAGGTCGGGGACCTTCTTCGGGACGCCGGTGAGTTCCATCGGCCGGGTGTAGGCGAGAGCATAGAGTTCCACGACCTTGCCTTCGCCGATGGCGGCCTTGACGGCGTCGAGGGCGGCGGCGGTGTCGTGGTTCGTCGGGACGTTGATCCGGCGGGACAACTCCACGTCGAGATCGGTCGTCCACGCTTCGGTCAGCGCGTGCTTTCCGTAGGTGTCTTCACCGTATGCGCGCACGCCGGCCACCCGCATGGGCGGAACCTCAACCACGGTCACCGGCACCATCACGTCCTTGCCTTCGGTGGGGCTGCTCTTGTGGTCATCGACCATGATGACGTGGGTCATTCCCACCTTGTAACCTGCAAACCCCTGCACGGCCGGGGTTCCCGTGTACTCCGGCCATGAGCCGTAGCGGGGAACCGGGCTTTTTGCCCGCTTTCTCGGGCTGTACGCGAGGGATCCTCTGCGTGGTCTGTTTATCTTCGGCATTTTTCAATCAACCCTTCATGCGTTGTAGCGTGAAGCATCACCTGCAGGCTCACTGCAGTGCGATGCGTGCGCCGGGCAGCCGTGCCGGACGGACCGGCACGGTAGACCCTCTGGCGAACCCGGATGGGGCGGGATATCGAACGCCACGCCATTTTGCCATAGCGTAAGGGAAACAGTTGATGGAGGCAGCGGGAACGTGAAGTCACGAGACATTCGTCTCCGTGCGCCTCGATCGCTCTCTCTGCTGCCGTCCCGGTGTGCACCGGGTGCATTCCAGTCGTCGCCAATAGATCCTGACTCTTCGACGCTCCCGGGAACACTCTTCCCGGAACCGGGCGCGCTGCACTGGCGTTGGCCCAGCGTCTCGATCAGATCCAGCTCCTGTCATCCCGTTGTGACGAGCACAACTCCATATCGACATCGGCCCTCCGTGAGGAGGGTTCGACCTTGTCTCTTACCTCCTGCACACTCCGCCGCGAGTCCTCAATCTGCATATATGCAATATGAGAACCCATCCCGGGAATCAGAGGCACATACGGTGCCGGATGACTCCAGGATCCGGGCGGAACCGTGCAGAGCGGTTTCTTAAACATTACTTAAAATGAGATATAAACCTTGTTATGGGATCTTGCAGGATTTTGCGCAAAACACTTCGATGCCACAGGCGCGGCACCAGTTCGCCGAATTGAGCGGTCGGGGTGATGAATGAAGGGCTGCGATGACTGCATTCCGGGTACATGGGCGCGAGGTATGCTCTCGCGGGGCTCCCGCTCCCGCACGGAACCCGTGTGCGCGCCCACGAGACCCTATCACCCGAAGTAGAGATCGCCGTCTTTGTTGATATAGATCTCAACATCCTCGCGGACCTGCCTCCCGCTGAACCGCTCGGGGTTTGCGTCCCGAAGCCGGTTTATGAGTGAGATCGTGTCGTATTTGACCTTCAGTCCCTGCTTCTCCGCTTCGGCATAGATGTACTCCGGTGCTTTGAGCAGGTCGAGACCGCTTTTGAGGGTACAGAGGTGTATGGCATCGAGGGTGTAGAGGAATTCGAGCGTCTCGCGTGCGCGCGCGATGTTCTCGAGAGCAGCTTTCTCGATGGTGCAGACGTTGGCTTTTGAAGTATGGATGATCTCCGCAATCTGCTGCTGCGTCAACCCTTTCTTCCGGTAGCGCAACACTTCCTTCTGGCGATCGGTGAGCAGACCTTGTTTCATCAAATATATATGGACTGTGCAAATTTAAACACTTTCCCTTAACCCCCTCCGTCATCGGACGGGATTTTCAGGGCATTTCAAAACGTTTATATGAGAACTTGGTGATACTATCGTGTTCTCAAATTTTGAGAGGTGTTAAAGTGGTTGTAAAAGTTGGAATTGCAAAACTAGGAAATATCGCCAGTGGTGTAATGGGCGAACTTCTTCTCGATGAGCGCGCCGACCGTGAGGACATGATCACCTTCATGGCGACCTCCGGGACGAAGCTGCAGCCCGAGGATATCGAGCGTGTGGTCAGCAATATGAAGGCATGGGGCCCGGACTTCTGTATCGTCGTTTCCCCGAACGGCGTTCTCCCCGGACCCACCCAGGCCCGTGAAGACCTTGCGGCGGCTGGAATCCCCTGCATCGTCATCACCGACGATGTCACCACCAAGAAGGAGCAGTTCGAAGCGCTCAAGGCGAGCAACTTCGGCTACATCATCATGAAGGCCGACGCCATGATCGGCGCCCGCCGTGAGTTCCTCGACCCCATCGAGATGGCGGACTACAACGGGAACCTCGTCAAGGTGCTCGCCCTCACCGGCGCGTTCCGCAAGATGCAGATGGAGCTCGACAAGGTCATCGACCAGGTGAAGGCAGGCAAGAAGGGCGCGGACCTCGCGCTCCCGAAGGTCGTCATGACCTCCGACAAGGCGGTCGACGGCGAGTTCAGCAACCCCTACGCGCTCGCGAAGGCCCGTGCGGCCTACGAGATCGCGCAGTCGGTCGCGGGCGTCAACGTCAAGGGCTGCTTCATGACGAAGGAGTGGGAGAAGTACATCCCGATCGTCGCGAGCGCCCACGAGATGATGCGCCAGGCCATGCTCCTCTGCGAGGAAGCACGCACCCTCGAGAAGGGTGTCGACGCGGTTATCAGGAAGCCCCACAAGAAGACCGGCGAGATCGTCTCGAAGACCGCCCTCATCAGCAAGCCCGAGTAACCTCGGCACCACATCTTTTTTTCGAGTTTGTAGCGCGTTTTACCCGGTAGAGGGTACGCCGTCTGTCTTCGTTGACAACGGGACAAGATTCGGGTTTCCAGAAGCCATCTCCACACTAGTGCAACGAATCTCAATTACCGGCACTCTCAACGGAGGAGAGTATCGATCTTTTTTCACACTCTCCGGGGTCTGCATCTCAGTATCCCCACGTACTGCCCCCCTCCGGGAGCAGGGGCTTTGAAGAGGAATGCACGGGTACCCGCCTGCGGAGAGAGGGGTTACAGGCGTACGGCAATCTGTAGGTGTTGAGTCTGGACGCTGAAGACACGAGGCAGAGACAGGGGAGGGGGCGAGCCCCCTCCCCACCTGACGGTGGTCGAGCTCCGGGCGTTCCGCCCATCGCACTCCCCGTCAGCCCCACAGCGAAACCCTTCGGGTTTCTCGAACTCCTGTCCTGTGGACAGTCGTTCCCCCAATGGCAATAAACGACGCGTGCACCGGAGGTGCAGGCGGAGTTCGAGCACCGAAGAACGACGTTCCTTCAGGAACGGAGTTCGAGCACCGAAGAACGACGTTCCTTCAGGAACGGAGTTCGAGCACCGA
>JABNAD010000142.1_pt1 | contig 49116 bp, 37 predicted proteins | sample 7240381 | NCBI WGS metagenome assembly JABNAD01 (sample SAMN11332834, study PRJNA596920) | anaerobic digester metagenome | biome: digested sludge; isolation source: digested sewage sludge-derived enrichment culture grown on H2/CO2 | place: Germany: Goettingen
AAAATAGGGGATTCTGAGGGCATTTGTAAATTTCGCACTTTCGGATGCTAGTGTACTATTATCACAAAAAACGAGAGGCTGTCCAAATAGACAGCCTCTCGTTTTTTTATCTTGTCCTATATAGGAGGGAAAGCTCCCTATGCATCAATTTTAGCATATTTTGCGTGTTTCTCAATGAACTCACGGCGTGGTGGAACCTCGTCGCCCATAAGCATAGAGAATATACGGTCAGCTTCTGCTGCACTGGCAATGGTAACTTGACGTAAAATGCGGGTTTGTGGATTCATTGTGGTATCCCAAAGCTGCTCGGCATTCATCTCTCCAAGACCTTTGTAGCGCTGGATGTGAACCGAAGAGTCTTTTCCCTTACCAAGTTCATCTACTGCTGTAGCACGCTGCTCTTCGTTCCAACAGTAAACTTGGTCTTTGCCCTTTTTTACAAGGTAAAGTGGTGGTGTTGCGATGTAAAGGTGTCCTTCCTTTATAATGTCGGTCATGTAACGGAAGAAGAAGGTCATGATAAGCGTTGCAATGTGGCTACCGTCCACGTCGGCATCGGTCATGATGATGATTTTGTGGTAGCGCAACCCTGACAGGTTGAGCGCTTTGCTATCCTCTTCGGTTCCAATGGTTACCCCAAGCGCAGTGAAAATGTTCTTAATCTCCTCGCTTTCGAATATCTTATGTTGCATGGCCTTTTCCACGTTAAGGATTTTACCCCTTAGTGGCATAATGGCTTGGAATGCTCGGTCGCGCCCCTGCTTTGCAGTTCCACCCGCAGAGTCTCCCTCGACAAAGAAAATCTCGGATTTAGCAGGATCTTTATCGGAACAGTCGGCAAGTTTGCCTGGTAGTCCTGAGCCAGAAAGTACCGTTTTGCGTTGAACAAGTTCTCTTGCTTTGCGTGCTGCATGGCGTGCTTGTGCCGCAAGAATAACCTTTTGTACAATAGTTCTGGCATCCTTTGGGTTCTCCTCAAGGTAGTTTGATAAAGCATCGCTAACGGCTTGGTCAACGGCCAAACTTACCTCAGAGTTACCTAGTTTGGTCTTGGTTTGTCCCTCAAACTGAGGTTCAGCAACCTTAACCGATATAATTGCGGTTAAACCCTCTCTAAAGTCATCACCATTAATATCAAACTTTAGCTTAGTTAGCATTCCAGAGTCCTCGGCGTATTTCTTTAGGGTTCTGGTAAGTGCTCTTCTAAAGCCTGTTAGGTGGGTGCCACCCTCTATGGTATTAATGTTGTTTACGTAGGAGTGAATGTTCTCTGCGAATGAAGAGTTGTACTGCATTGCAACCTCTACGGGGACATCATTTTTTTCTGCCTCAATGTAAATGGCGCGGTCAATAATTTTTTCCCTGTTAGCATCTAGGAACCCAATGAATTCTTTAAGCCCTTCCTCTGAGAAGAATGAATCTGAACGGTATTTTCCTCCGTTTCCGTTCTCTTCCATTTCCCTTTTATCGGTAATGGTTAGGCGGATACCCTTGTTAAGAAAGGCAAGCTCACGAAGCCTTGATGCAAGAACTTCGTAACTGTACTCTACTGTTTGGGTGAAAATGGTATTGTCGGGAAGGAAGGTTACGTGGGTTCCTGTTCTGTTGGTTTCCCCAATAACCTCAACGCCGCCAAGGGGTGCTCCTTTGCTGTACTCCTGGCGGTAAATTTTCCCATTGCGATGAATTTCTGCAATAAGCTGAACCGACAAAGCGTTTACGCAGGATACACCCACACCGTGCAAACCGCCCGATACCTTGTAGCTGCCCTTGTCGAATTTACCTCCGGCATGTAGCACGGTCATTACAACCTCTAGTGCCGACCGCTTTTCCTTTTCGTGGAAATCAACAGGAATACCGCGACCATCGTCAATAACGGTGATGGAACCATTGGGGTTGATTACTACATCTATATTTTTGCAATATCCAGCTAAAGCCTCATCTATGGAGTTGTCGACAACTTCGTAAACTAGGTGGTGAAGTCCTTTTACTCCTGTGTCGCCAATGTACATCGCAGGCCTTTTTCTTACGGCCTCAAGCCCTTCTAGTACCTGGATGTTATCGGCAGAGTACTGCGATTTACCATTTGCAGTTAAGTTCTCTTGGTTGCTCATACGTTATTATTCTAAATCCAATCAATTACCTGCCGATTAAAAATCGGCTAAGGATGTAATTGATAAGTTGTTGATTATCAAAAGGAGTGCACTTGATTAGCGCATCCATCAAAGATAGCAATAAAATCGAATTTTTCGATTCTATTTTTCTGTGTTTTTACTAACAAAAAAGCCTGATTAGTAGAGTCTAATCAGGCTTTTTTGATGGATGGCACTACCGGTTAAAAGGCGTAGCTTACTCCAGCCATAATATTGAACCTCTGCATTGGGTAAAGGTAGTAGTGTGAATACTTTGATGCCGCTATGTTGTTGATGTCAAGAAATGCACCTAAACGCCTATTGTAGTTGTACTGTAGGCCTATGTTTACATCAACTAAACCGTTTAGCTCTGTGATAGGATTAGCGATGTCGGCATTTTTTGCAAAGCGTTTCCCTTCGGCAATGATATCAAAGTTTACAAGTATTTTATCGCGTAGGTTATACCTAACAGATAGCTGCCCCTCTAGTTCTGGCTTGTGCCAAGGTTTCTCTAGTTCCTTCATCTTGAACGATTGATACTGTCCCTTAAGAAAGAAGCTTAGGCTGCTTGATGCCGCTATGGTTAGCTCTCCAACAAATCGGGTTTGTGTTACGTTGTCGGTTTCAACATCAAAGCGGTTAAATAGCGGGTTGGTTGGGTCTATAGATGTGTTTACGTAAAAGTACATGCTATCGACAATGGAGTAGCTAGCAAAGGCGTTGTATGAAACCTTTGAACTGAAATTCCCCTTTACGCCGCCCACTAGGTTCATTTTATGGTTGGTGTTGAACACATCTATACCTGGAACAACCCATGGATTCTCATTAAGAATTTTATCGTAGGAGTTCTCTTCTAATCGGCCTGACATCTCTACGTAGGGTATTAGGTAGTGGCTAATAATATCGTAGGATAGGTGAGCGATAGGGTAGAAGAAGGTGTTCTTTTGGTACGAGTTGGCATCGTATAGGTACTGAACTCCAGCTTTAACGCGCCATTGTTCGCCAAAAAGACCTATCCAAGGTGAGAATTTGATTATTGTATTGTTGATTGAATCTAGTTTCTCATTCTTGGCAATATGCTTAATGGATAGGTCAAGGCCCACTCGCTCTGCTTTAAAAAACTTATCGGCGCTGACGTTAATTCCAATGGTGTTTTGCTGCATGCTAAAGTTATCGGCAAAGTACCTGAAATTGCTGGATACGGCGTAGTTGTAGTGGGTAGAATCGGTATGGGTTGAGTGGTACCCTAGTGCCGCATCAAGTTGGTTAAACTTCTGCTTGCTATCCTGATTGTTTAAATCGGCAGTTGGGCTTGAGGTATCGTAACCGTAATAGGTAAATCCCTTGTTGTTATACTCAAGGTCGCCCCATAGAAGCGAGTTGCTAAATATCCTTTTCCCAAACAGGTTAATTGCGGTGCGGCTGTAATCGGCATCGCTTTTAACTCCGTTATCTAGCTTTATCTTACCAAAGGATGATTTGTGCTTTAGCCAGCCACCAAACACGTTATTGTTGCTTCTAAGCTGGTTTACGTATAGCTCAGCCAGTGGCGATGTGTATGTACCAATTCCTAGTCGTACGTATCCCATGCGAAGCTTACTTTGCGGCTCGGCAACCATTCTGGCAGGGGTAATGGGATCTACCCGTAACCCTGGAATCATAGGTCTTGACGCTAGGGTATAGGTGAACTTGGGTACTATTTTAAGCGTGTCCTGCACCCTTGGCATTTGGTTTAGCTTAAAAGCATCGGATATGGTTGGTTCGTAAGGTCTTACAACCTGAACCTGCTTTGTGAGCTTGTCGTCCTGAGCCGATGAGGCAAAGGTGCCTAAAACAAAGGCCGTTGCTAAAATGCTTTGTAGTATGTGTGCTGTAGATAATTTCAATTGCATGGCTTAATGGATTTGTAACCCGTAGCTTATTCTTTAAACTTAATTTCGATGGTATCGGACTTTGACGCTGCTTGCTTATCCTTTTCGGTTTTAACTAGCTCGTTTAGCTTGTTTGTTGCTTCGTCTATAATTCCATCTGTTGTGTTGCTATACCCATCTAAAACGCTTTGTAGCGTTGCTTTTGCTTGGAAAAAGTCATCCTTGTCGGCATAGATATCGGCAAGTAGTATAAAGCTTTTTGCCAGCCAGTATTGGTGAGGCGTGTTTACCTCAGCAAAGCTGAATACTTCGGCCTCGGCCTTATCTAATTTCCCTTGCTGGCGAAGTATGCTTGCCATTAGGTATCTTGACTCTGCTCCTTCAAGCGTTTTGGGTGCTCTGGCAACAGTTGCAAACTGGTCGAAAGCTTCGGATGTTTGACCTAATGCAATGTGCGATTTGGCCATCTTGAATCGGGCTTCGCGCTCCTGCTCCTCGGCAAGTTTATCGGAGCTTAGAACTTTTGCAGCCGCTAAAATAACATCGTTGTGGCGCTCAAGTGCAAATGCAGCCCTTAGCTTACCAATGCGCGCTTCTAGAAGGTTGTTTTTTACTTCGGCTAAGCCCTCAAGTAAATCGTAGGTTTCATATGCCTCTGCAAACTTATTCTGCGAAAGGTAAATTCTTGATGCGCTAAGCAGTGCCTGCTCGGTGAAATCATTCTTAGGCTTTTGAATCACGTAAATAAGGTTCTCTAGCGCTTTGTCGTTTTGCCCTTCGCGCAGTTGGCAATCGGCAAGGTAGAATGATGCGTTAAGTGTAAAGTTTCCTTTGGGGTACTCTGCAAGGTAACTTGTAAAGCCAGTTGACGATTTGCTGCAGTTCCCTTCCATGTATAGCTTTTCTGCGGCAATATAGGTTAGCGAGTCCTTCTCGGCTATGCTGATGTTGGCAAAGCTACCCAACTGTCCAGCATAGCTGAAGTAGGAGTTAACATCGCCCTTATCAACATAAATATTTCTAATGCCTGTTAGTGCGTTTTTAGCTTCCGATGTTCCAGGGTACTGCTCTACAACCCTTTTGTATAGCCCCATTGCAGAGTCGGATAGCTCATTATTGTAGGCCAGTAGCCCAAGTTGAACTAGCGATTTTACGTGGTAGCTGCTGCTTGAGTAGTCGCGAGCAATCTGGTTGTAGTACTTGGCCGCATCTTGGGGCTGATTTAGTATGATATAGCTTTCGGCAATCTCAAAAAGCGCATCGTCAAGGTAGCTGGACTCAGGGTACTTTTCGAGCAGAGCGATAAGCGTTTCAATTTTCTTTTGAGGGCGCTCAACCAAGCCGAATGAGAATGCCTTTTGGAACATGGCATAGTCGCCATCGAGGGTGTTAACGGTTATGGCCTTGTCGTAGTAGTCTATAGCCATCCAGTAACGGCGCTGGATAAAGTAGCTGTCGCCCGTCCTGTTGTGCGCATCGCCAAGCATTGGTGTGGCTTCCTTGGCGCTTATGTCGGCGTACTTACGGAACCACACAATGGCATCGTCGTACTTTTTCTGCTTAAAGTTGGCATAGCCTAAGTTGTAGTGGGCTATTTTGTACTCTGGTAGCTCAAAGGAGCCTGCGGTGAGGATAAATTCATTGTAATCCTTTGCTGCAGCCTCAAAGTTACCCATGCGGTAGTTGGCTTCTGCTTTCCAGTATAGCGCCTGCGCCATAAGGATTCTATTGTACTCAGGGAACTTTAGTGAGAGGTCAAACTTCTCAATAGCCTCTTCGTAGCTAAGGTTCTGGAATAGTTCAATTCCCCTAAAGAACGCTACTCGCTGGTAGGCGCCACGGGTGTTGGCATCCTTATTCCTAATCTTTTCTAAGGATATTAATGCATCCTTGTAATTCTTAGTGTTTGAGTAAGCTAGAACAAGGTAATTGTAGGCCTCGTCGGTTCTGGGGCTATCTGGATATTGCTCTATGTACTCCCTAAAGGCATCAATGGCCTCGTTAAAGGGGGAGTAGAACATCTCATAGGTGATTTTGGCGAAGTTAAATAGCGCATCCTCCTTAATAACAGGGTCGAAGGTGCTTTTTGAGGCCATGCCAAAAGCCTGACGCGCCTTGTTCTTGTCGTTTTGCTTAAGGTAGCAATCGGCTAGGTGATAGTAGGCGTTTTGGCTAAGGCTATCGTCCTCGGTTGAAACCCTTTCTAGGTTCTGTGCTGCTTTCTCAAAATCGGAGTTCCTATAGTATGTAAAACCGATTATGTAGTAGTCTGACCGGGAAATCGATTGCGATTTCTCTGTGTACTTCTCAAAGTAGCTTGCAGCCTCGGCATATTTTCTAAGGTGAAAGTAGGATTCTCCTATTAGCCTAGCAATTTCAGGCGCTCTTTTGGGTGATGCCGATTCCAGTAGCTCTGGTGCATACTCTACAACCTTTTGGTAGTTCTGCTGTAGGTAGTGAATATGGGTTATGTAGTATGGGACTAATGGAGCAAACGTTTCGTCATCGCTTAGCTTGGTAAAACCTTTGAGCGCAGTGGCAAAGTTTTTCTGCTCGTAGGCAATGTGCGAGTAGTAGTATGTTGCTGGCGATGCGTACTTGTTATCGGTATCCTTAATCTCAAAGAATAGCCTGCTGGCATCTTCCTTTTGGCCTAGGTTAAAGTAGCTGTAGCCCAGCTTAAAGCTTAGCTCTGGCCTCAAATCCTTATGAATGCCGTTCTTGTTAGTCCGTTTGAACCAGTAAACCGCCTTTTTATAGTCGCGTTCCATGTATCGTAGCTTACCCATCTGGAAGTAGGCTAGGTCAATCTTTTGGCTCTCAGGATACTTTGCAATGAACTGGCCAATAAGATATTCGGCATCATTGTTAGTGAGCTCAATGGCGCACATGGCAAAGTAGAACTCGGCGTCGGCCTTTTGTTGGCTAACATCGGGACCGAAATCGGCAACAGCTTTTTGAAACAGCTTTTGGGCTACTCCAAACTTTCCTTTTTCGTATAGGTTGAGCCCCTCTTTGTAGTTTTTATCTGCATTGGTGTAAATGCTGGATTCTTGAGCAAAGGCAGTGCCCATAAAAAGGCTCAGAACGATTAATGTGTTGGTTACTTTTTTTCGAAGCATACTGCGGGTTTTCAGTAAAATCGGATAAAAATACAAAATTAATGGACGAAGGTAATAGCCTATTAGCTCTTTTTCTGATTATTTACACGTAGGCTTTTATACTCAAAATAATGGTACAGAAATCCCTATTTGTTAATTCAAAGATACCTTTTGATTTCAAAAAACGCTTTGTATGCCGATAAATTGTAAACTGAACTTCTATTTACATTAGAAATCAAAAAAAAGTAACGTATATTTATAGGTGCACACATTATGTGTGCGGCGATTTAAGCGTATAACACATTAAATATTAGAAATGATATCATTAATTCAACAATTCAAATCCCAGTTTGCCATGGAGGGAGCAGGGGTAAAACTTAAAAGGGTTTTCGCATTCACAAATACTTCAGATACCGATCCGTTTTTGCTTCTCGATCACTTTGGTTCCGATAACCCTGATGATTACCTAGCAGGTTTTCCATGGCATCCGCACAGAGGGATTGAGACGGTTACCTATATGCTAAAGGGTAAGGTGGAGCATGCCGATAGTTTAAATAACGAAGGGACTATTGGTGCTGGCGATGTGCAGTGGATGACTGCGGGTAGCGGCATTGTGCATCAGGAAATGCCCAAACCCGTTGATGGGCACATGGAGGGAATACAGCTTTGGTTAAACCTACCTGCATCGCATAAGATGATGCAACCCCGGTACCGCGAGATTAAGGCGGCATCAATCCCCAAGGTTACTGGCACAGGCTCTACTGTTGCTGTAATTAGCGGTGAGTATAATGGGGTTAAGGGAAGCGCCGAGGAACTGGTTTTTCCTGTTGAATACTATCATGTTAGCTTGGATGCCGATGCAGTGGTTCAAGTTCCTGTAAAACAGTACAACAAGATTATTGTGTATGTACTTGAGGGTAACTTAAACGTACATGGCTTAAAAGATGCGCTAAGTGGTGGTAATGCTTATGTTTTGAGCGCAGATGAAACAATGGCGTTTAGTGCTGGAAACGATTCTGCTCAATTCATGGTAATGCTATCAAACTCCCTTAATGAGCCAATTGCCTGGCGTGGCCCCATTGTTATGAATACCCAAAAGGAGCTTAATGATGCCTTTGAGGAGCTGTACCAAGGGACTTTTTTAAAGGATAAGCCAGTGTAATATTTACAATATTGAAGCGTTATTTAAAGGCCTATTCCCTTATTGGAAATGGGCCTTTATAATGATAAATATACTGAGTTCTATTTTCTATAGATTCTTTCTTAAGCATAGTTTACTTTTCGTTTAGAATGGTAAAAAGGCGCAATTAGTATTTTGTAAAATATAAAACCGTTACGCTTAAAGAGAATTACTTCCTTTAAGCGTAACGGTTTTTTTGCTTGTTAATACTTTTCTTGTGTGGCAGTTTTTTACACCCTCACCCTCTTCAATCTCAAACTATTGGATACTACCGATACTGAACTTAGCGCCATTGCTGCTCCTGCAATCATGGGGTCAAACTGGTAACCAATTATAGGGTAGAGTATTCCTGCCGCAACGGGAATGCCAATAACATTATAAATAAACGCCCAGAAAAGGTTCTGCTTAACCGTGCGCATGGTGCGCTGCGACAGCTTTATGGCTTTTGGCACTAGCGCTAAATCGGAGTTCATGATGGTAATTTTGGCTATATCCATAGCAAGGTCGGAGCCTTTACCCATGGCCATGCTAACATCGGCACGGGCAAGCGCTTGCGAGTCGTTAACTCCATCACCAATCATGGCAACTGTGTGCCCATCGGCTTTTAGCCTTTGTACTATGGAGTCCTTATCGTTTGGCAGTAGCTGTGCGTAGTACTGCTCAATACCTACTTTTTTGGCAACGGCTTTTGCTGTTTCCGTATTATCGCCGGTGAGCATAATGGGTGTTATGCCCATTCCTTTAAGCTGAGTAATTGCTTGTGGTGTAGTTTCCTTTACCTTATCGGATATGGCAATAATTGCTACAACGGTTTGGTTTGCTGCACAAAGCACCACCGTTTTTCCCTCTTTTTCCCAATTTGATATGTTGCTTTGGTAAGGAGTTGTGCTTATGCCATTATCCTCCATAAGGCTGGGGTTGCCAATGTAGTACTGCTGGTTGTTAATTGCTGCCGATGCTCCTTTCCCGTGAATGGATTGGAAGTTGGTTACATCAACGCTCTCTCCGTTTTTAAGGTTGATATGCTCCACAATGGCTGCAGCAAGTGGGTGCTCCGAGCGTGATTCTATAGCATGTATAGCCGCTTCGTGTAACGATTTGTTGCTATCGGCATCGGTCCAAAGAATGGTATCAACCTGAGGTTTGCCCTCGGTTAGTGTTCCCGTTTTATCAAAAATAATGGTGTCAACCTTATGCGCTAGCTCAAGGCTTTGGGCATCCTTAATTAGAATTCCTAGTTCGGCTCCGCGCCCAACGCCAACCATAATGGCAGTGGGAGTGGCAAGACCCAGTGCGCAGGGACAAGCAATGGCTAGTACGGTAACCATGGCTAGCAACCCGTGAATAAAACCCTGTTCGCCGCCAAGGACAAGCCATATTATAAACGTTAGTGCCGATATTACCATTACTGCTGGTACAAATATACCAGCAACCTTATCGGCCAGTTTTTGTACGGGGGCTTTGCTATTCTGTGCATCCTCAACCATTTTTATGATACGGCTAAGTACCGTTTCGCTGCCAATTTGCAGCGCTTTAATGGTAAGGCTACCCTTTTGGTTTGATGTTCCTGCAAAAACCTTTGAACTGGCGCCTTTGGCAACAGGTATGGGTTCACCGGTGATTGTGCTTTCATCAACGTAGCTCTCGCCGTTTGTAACAACACCATCAACAGGAATCCTAGCACCAGGCTTAACCAGCACAAGGTCGTCGGCTTTAAGTTCAGATATTGGCACATCCACAAAATCGCCATTAACAATTTTGGTTACCGTTGATGGCTGAAGCCCCATGAGCTTGCGAATGGACGATGCGGTTTTGCTCTTGGCACGCTCCTCGAGCCATTTACCCAGTAGGATAAAGGATATTATTACGGTTGCCGATTCAAAGTAAACGTGTGGGTGCAACCCTCTGCTAATCCAGAATTCAGGAAAAAAGGTGTTGAATGCGCTGAAAATAAAGGCTATTGAGGTGCTTAAGGCCACAAGGGTATCCATGTTGGCCATAAGGTGCCGTGCCTGTTTTACTGCATTAACAAAGAATCCGCGGCCAAACCAGAATACAACAGGCGCTGCTAAAACCATAGATATCCAAGGTGAGAGATGCCAGTGCATAAAGCCCATTCCAAGTACAACTACAGGAACCGATAGCAGCGCCGAGTATATTGTGCGTAGCTTATACTGTTTCTCGGTGCGTTCGCGCGCCTCGCTAGCCTCCTTGTTCGGATCGTCGGATTCAATAATAAGGTCGTAGCCAATGGAGCGGATAACCTCTTGTAGCTTTTGTGGTGTAGCCGCTTGTGGGTCATACTGAGCCCAAGCCGTTTGGTTGGCAAAATTTACACCAGCATCGGTAACGCCTTCAACCGATTTTAGCATGGTTTCTACGCTCATTGCGCAACCAGCACATGACATGCCTGTTACGGGAAATATGGATTTGATTGTGTTGCTCATTGCTTTATATTTCTGGTTTTGACTCCTAGGATGTGGTTCAACAAAAGTATAAAACTTGGTATGCCAATGTGGCATTATGTGTTTAAAAAGTAAAAGCAGGGGAGCAGCCCTGCTTTTGGAGAGAAAAATGGACTATGTATTTATAGTTCCTCTGTTTCAACAATTTTTGCAAGTATTTCAGCGTAAGGCATCAATAGGTACTTATTGCCATCTAGCTCAACCTTGGTTCCTGCATACTGTCTAAAAAGCACTGTATCACCAATGGCAATGTCTGCATTATCTATATTTCCAACAGAGATTACCGTTGCTAAACTGGGTTCCTCCTTTACTGTATCGGGAATTATTAAACCCGATGTAGTAGTTTTTTCTTTACCATTAGTAACAGATAATACCACATGTTGGTTCAATGGAACTAGTTCTTTCATAATCTTTATGTGTTAGCTGTTTGTAATGTTAAGTAATCGCTTAATTTTTAATTGATCGAACCCAACCACCCAGTCACCTCCAATATTTGCTTGGGGAACTCCTTGCTGTCCTGTGGCTTGCACCATTCTACGAGCGGCATCGGGATCACGAGAAACGTCTATATCCGAAAAAGCAATGCCATGCTGCCTTAAGAATGATTTTAGGGTATTGCACCATGGGCATGTGGGTGTAGAGTAAACTGTTACTGCTTTTTGTTGGTTGCCTTTTGATGTAGAACCAGAGGTTACATTCTGCAACAGGTTTTTATAGAAAGACTCGTCGTGACAGCCTTTTACCACATCCTTAACTTTTCCTTTCTCTAAAATGAGAAGGGATGGCGCCGATGTGACACCAAATGCAGGGTGTACATCTTTTGCAACTTGAGCATCGGCTGCATACATTGCTATTTTACACCCCGAATTTGATAAGGAGGTAAGGGTACGGTATGCGCAATCGCTTACACCTGTCCCTTTTTTGTAAACAAGAAGAAGTGACTTCTCATTTACTGCCGATAATCTGTTGAATTCCGAGAGAGAGTTTACGTTTATCATATGTTATAATTTTACTTTTTGTGCTTTGGGGAGTTAGTATCCATTTTTGTGCCAAATAAATATACATATATACATATGACAAATATGTCATAAAGTTTATTGTTGTTGGTTTTGAATCATGAAAGAATGACATGAAACAATACTGTTTTTTTGAACTTGTGCAATGCCATATTTTAATCAGGTATTGATTTCCGTTGGTCAAAAAGGCTATAATATATTTGAATTGTAGGCTGTTTTTTCCTTTACTGTTTATAGTTTTATATAAAATGGAATTTTAATATATTACAATTTAAAATCATGGTTGAACAAGAAAAGATACAACGAACACTGAGGCTTTTACTGTTGCTAAGCGGGCGAAAAAACTATACTATATCAGAATTAGCCGAAAAGCTTAGCACCACAAACAGGACTATATACAGGTATTTAGAGACATTTAGAGAAGTAGGGTTTCAAGTAGAAAGGATTAACGGGCGCTTTAGCATTGATAAGGTTTCACCACGATACAAGGAGTTAAGTAGCTTGCTCTATTTTTCTCCTGAGGAGGCTTATGTGCTTAGCAGGGCTTTGGATATTATTGACGATGGCAATCCTGTAAAACAACAGCTGGTGGAGAAGCTCTACTCATTGTACGAGGCAAGAAACGTGGCTGCCACCATAGTAAAAAAGGCCAATTCCGAAATTGTTACAAATTTGGTAGATGCCATATCATTAGGAATGCAGGTTATCCTTAAAGATTATCAATCGTCCAATAGTAATAGCATAAGCGATAGGGTGGTAGAACCATTTGGTTTTACGTATAACTTCCTTTCGGTTTGGTGTTTCGATCCCGTATCGCAAACCAACAAGGTTTTCAAAACATCTAGAATTGGTACTGTTATTATTACTGGAAATAGGTGGCAGTTTGAGAAACATCATAAGGTTGGGCATTTGGATCATTTTCGCGTAGCAGGATACCAGACTCATAGCGTTTGTTTGCAGCTTAATTTGCGTGCTGCAAATTTGCTTAAAGAGGAGTACCCACTTGCTGAAACAGGAATGCGCCTACAAAAGGATGGAACGTATATATACGAAGCGGAAGTTTCCAACTTTGAAGGGGTTGGCCGATTTGTTCTGGGTTTACCTCAAGATATTAAAGTAATGGGCTCACAGGAGTTTATCGAATTTCTAAAAGAGAAAATGAAATGGCATCACCATGCAGTTGATTCTTTAGCTAATGTTGAAAATCATTAGGTTATGTTTGATTGTGTGACAGTATTGTTATTTTAAACTCAATTTTTTTTTGATGAATAATTCCTTGTAAAACTATCACTTCGCTAAATTTACAACTGGGATAAATGGTGGCATATTCGGCCTTAGAAGCCCATCCCTCACAAAGTTGTTTTAATGCTGGATAATTAGATGATGAAATTACGCCTCTGGACCATATTTTTACCTGTTCTTGTTTTGGCAGTACTCCTAATTGCTAGTGCTGACACTGTTGCAGCCCTTGTTTTAAGGGACGAAGGCACCGTGCAGCAATCCTTACAAAACGGGGAGCAATTTGAGAAGAACGGCGATTTTAATCAGGCGGCTAACGCGTATAATGAGGCTGCAACGTCCAGCTGGGAATCGGGCGATTTAAAGAATGCTCTTCAATATTTTGAGAAAGCCCTTTCTATGGCCTTAAAAATAGGGAACAAGAACGGATCGTATGTAATCCATACCAACATGGGGATGGTGGCATCGGAGCAGGGCGATTTATCTCTTGCACAGTCGCACTTTGAAAGTGCGTTAGGTTATGCTAGGCAGCTAAATCGTAAAAATGACATATCGGCATCGTTAATTAATTTGGGTAGTGCGTATTCTGATGCTACTGAGTATAAAAAGGCTTTAAATGCACTAACCGAAGCATTAAATCTTGCCTTAGAGCAGAACGACTCAAAACAAGTTAGGAATTGTTACTCTCTGTTAGCCAAGGTATCCGAGAAAATGGGCGACATAGCAAAATCAACAGAGTACTTTAACCTATTTTCCGCGATATCGGCAAAGATTCAAAAGGAGGAGGCTGCACGTAAGGAGCAACAGGTTAAGCGTATTGTGGATAGCGCAAAATATAGAGTCCAAGAAGTGCAAAAAGCAAAGGCTGCAACAGAAGTAGCTCTTTTGGAAAAAAGCGTAGAGCTGCAGCAAAAACAGCAAAATCTGGAAGTTGCAGAGCAAATATCGAAGGAGCAGCAAATGCAAATAGATCTGCTTAGCAAAGAGAAAGCGCTTCAGGAGGCTGAGATAAATAGGAATAGACTATTACGGAATATTTACCTCCTTGTTATTGTTATTATTCTTGGCTTTTCTGCTCTAATTCTATATGGTTATAATATCAAACGGAAGAACTATAAGATTCTCTCACAAAAGAACATCGAAATAAATAGACAAAAGGGGGAGATACAGCAGCAAGCCGAACAACTTTTGGAACTCAATGCACTAAAGGATAAGCTCTTTTCAATAATCTCTCACGATTTGCGAAGCCCATTATACTCGTTAATTGGGCTGCTAAATCTGGCCAAGGAGGGAAATTTAACCGAGGCCGAGTTCCGGTCGTTCCTTGCTGAACTATCTGTGAATGTTGGCTACAACTCTGCTTTGTTGGAGAATCTACTTAACTGGTCCAAAAGCCAGATGCAGGGCATGGTTGTTAATCCTTCGGCATTTAATTTATATTCCATTGCCGATAACCAGATGAACTTCTACCAGAACAGGGCTATGGAAAAGGGGATAGATATGGTTAATAATGTTGCTGATGGTATTTTGGGCTTTGCCGACAAGGATATGATTGAGCTCGTTTTACGGAACCTAGTGGGAAATGCAATAAAATTCTGTTCCCATGGCGATGTAATTACCATAGATGCCACTAAGAAGGACGATACTGTAGTGCTTTCGGTTAAGGATACTGGTAAAGGGATTATGCCCGATGATATGCCCAAACTTTTTGGTAATCAGATATTCTCTAAGCGTGGCACAAACGATGAGAAGGGAACTGGTTTAGGGCTTATACTCTGTAAGGATTTTGTAACTCTTAATGGAGGTACTATTTGGGCTGAGAGCGAGGAGGGTAAAGGAAGCCGTTTCTTTGTGGCGCTTCCCACTTCTAGCGATTTTGTAAATGTTAGTGGAGCCGATTTTTCCTCATCGAGAAGTAGCAGATCCGAGAGCTCTGATAAAATGTAGCCCTCGGAACTATCTGTTACTAGTATTGGTTTATGGATAGTACCTCTTCTGTACTCTTTCTTCTTTTTTCCCTTAGTTCGTCGGTTTCGGGATAGCCAAGTGTTATAATTAGGGCTACACGCTTACTTTTGGGAACATTAAGATGCTTTTTCACATCCTTCTCGTTAAACCATCCAAGAATGCATGTGCCTAGCCCTTCTGCCTTTGCCTGAAGACAGAGTTGTAATGCGGCAATTCCTATATCAATTAAAGGAAATTGCTTATCCTTAAAAACGCTTCCAAAGTTTGAATTGAAGTTGGCTGGTTCCATTACAATTACAATGTGAACAGGAGCCTGCTTGGTGAAATGGTTTATCCCAATAATTTTGTTTGATGTAGCGTCGGCTAGCTTATTCTTAAGCTCATTGTCATTAACCACAATAAACTTCCAGGGTTGAGCATTGCAGGCAGATGGAGCTATTCGTCCGGCCTCTATTATGCGCTCAATTTTTTCTGTTTCAACAGGCGTGTTTTTGTATGCTCTAACACTCTGACGGCTACGTAGCAGTTCTAAGAAATCGGTGGGATTAACGGTTGGTGTACTCATCGGCAATATCTTGTAAATTATTGGATTCTAAAACAATTATTTTTTCAGAGCTGTTTTGTGCTGCAAATATCATGGCTTTGGCTACATCGTGGGCTTCAATTCCTTTGTATTTGGCTAATGATCCAACAAAAAGGAATGAGAATATCCTAAAAAGAATTTTCCCTAACCCTTCGGAAAATCGGGTTTCGTTACGTTTACCTAGTAAAAGCGAAGGGCGAACAATTACTAAGCGCTCAAATCCTATATTGGAAAGCGATTGCTCCATTTCCCCCTTAACCTTTAGGTAAAAGTTCTTGCTCTTGGCGTTTGCGCCTATTGAACTAACCACCACAAAGTTATTTACCCCATTAGTTTTTGCTGCTTGGGCAATTTTTAGCACAAGGTCGTAGTCAACGGCTCTAAATGCTTTTCTTGTTCCAGCCTTTTTCATTGTTGTGCCAATGCAGCAGAACACACTATCTATGGGTGTGCTGGGGAATGAAATGTGCTCCCCAGATAAGGGACGTATCTCCAGTTTACCAAGGGAATTAGGCTCTCTGTTCCTTTCAAAAGAAAAAATCTGAGCATAGGTTGGGTTCATGTTAAGTTCGCTAATTAGCTTGCTCCCAATTAAACCCGTTCCTCCAAAAATGGCTGCACTTTTCATCACTCCTCATTTTAAGTGAGGTAAAGATAGCAATAATTAAGGGTAATCACTTTTTGCGGATTATCCTTAATGTTAAAGCTGAGAATATGCTTTGTGTAGTAGGCATTTAAATTGTTTAGTATCCCGCGGCGTTACCATCTTTTCGCGATTCCGATGCACCAAAGTAAACGCCCTTTTCTGCATCCCACATTATGGCTTGGTAGCCTCCATAGCCGCCTACATCGTATGTAACTTTATGCCCTTTAAGCACAAGGTTCCGAATGGTGTGGTAATCAAATCCCGATTCAAGAAAAACAACACCACCATTGGTCATTCTCTCGTCAGTAGGTTCAGAGCTGCCATCGTGCTGAACTCGGGGGGCGTCGCCAGCTTCCTGTAGGTTCATGCCAAAATCAATAAGGTTTACTACAATTTGTGCATGTCCCTGTGGTTGCATGGCTCCACCCATAACACCAAAGCTAATCCATGGCTTACCATCTTTGGTTATAAATGCTGGAATTATGGTATGGAATGGCCTTTTCTCTGGTTCAAACACATTGGGGTGCCCTTCTTGTAAGGAGAACATTTCGCCTCTATCCTGAAGTACAAAGCCTAGCTCATCGGGAGTCATTCCAGAGCCCATGCCCCTGTAGTTACTCTGTATAAGCGAAATCATATTGCCATTCTTGTCGGCTACAGTTAGATAAATGGTACTGGGAGAGCTAAGTATTCCCGCATCGTAGGATTTTGCCGCACGGTTGGGGTTAATTAGTTTGGCTCTTTCCCTTGCATACTCTTTTGATATAAGCTCTTGAACAGGGATGTTTGAGAAAGCGGGATCGGCATAGTAACGGGCTCTATCCTCAAATGCCAACTTTTTAGCTTCTATAAATAAGTGTAGATACTCTGCGCTACCAAATCCCATGCTTTTAATATCGTACTGTTCTAAGATGTTTAGTATTTGTAATGCTGCAATACCTTGTCCATTTGGTGGCAGTTCCCAAACATCGTAACCTCTATAGTTTGTACTAACAGGGGTAATCCACTCCGATTTGTGCGAGGCCAAATCATTATAGGAGAGAAACCCTCCATTGCGTTTCATGTACGAATCTATTGTTTTGGCAATGTTACCCTTGTAGAACTCGTCGCGCCCTTTTTTTGCTATAGCTTCGTAAGTGTTTGCTAGGTAGGGATTTTTAAATAGTTCTCCTTTTTCAGGTGTTTTGCCGTTGGGCATGTAGGTCTTTTTAAAGTTTTCGTACTGCGAGAGCCTGTACGACGATGAGCGCATGTAGTAAGCAATAAGCTCTGTAACCGGAAACCCTTCGCGGGCATAGCTTATGGCAGGTGCTAAAATGGTTTCCATTTTAATGGAACCAAATCGATTGTGCAGTTCAAACCATCCATCAACACAGCCTGGAACCGAAACGGGTAGAGGGCCTAGAGCTGGAATGTGCGTAATTCCCTGTTCTTTGAAGTACTCAAGGGTTAAAGACTTGGGTGAACGTCCGCTGGCATTTAGGCCATACAGCTGCTGGGTTTTGGCATCCCAAACTATGGCAAATAGGTCGCCACCAATGCCGCATCCAGTGGGTTCTACCAGTCCAAGCATTGCGTTTGCTGCAATTGCAGCATCAACAGCGTTACCTCCCTGTTTAAGTATATCAAGGGCTACTTGTGTAGCAAGGGGCTGGCTTGTTGCTACCATACCGTGCTTGGCAATAACCTCGGAGCGGGTTGCAAAATTTAATCCAGTTACCCTATCCTGAGCCATAGTATTACCTAGCACAAGTGTGAATAGGAGTAGGCTTAACGTTAATCTTGTCATGGGTTTGGGTTTTGGTTATGAGTATATGACTTTGTTGTAATGTAAAAGTTTAGAGCTACATATAAAAGCAAAGGGCTACCCGTGTGGGCAGCCCTTTGGTATAAAGAGGTACAACTGAATTTAGTATCCAAAAATTTGTTCGCGGGAAACCTTTGTTACTGGACCGTAAAGCTTTTCAATCTCTTCAAAGTTAAAATCGCTTTCTTTACCTAGAATAACATAGGTTTTGGGCTTACCCTTAACGTATTCCTGTTGGAACTTCTTAATATCAGCAAGAGTAATGTTAGGAATGGTTTGGAAGTAGGTTTTACGAATATCCTCCTTGCGACCCATCTTTTGGGCATATAGGTAATCCCATATAATATCGAGCTTGGATATACGCTCTGTTCTTATATCCGATAGGATAGACTGCTTTGCTAAATTAAATGCAGTTTCAGACTCAGGCATATCGGTAAATAGCTCATTAAACGCATTAAATGCATCAATTACTTTATCGTTTTGGGTTGCAATAAAGCTGTTGTTCATGAATGGTTTAGCAGTTGAGTTTGGAATGCTATAAGTGGCACGAGCCGTGTATGCCAAGCTACGTTTTTCCCTCATCTCCTGGAAAACAATGGCATTCATACCGCCACCAAAGTAGTTGTTGTACATACGAATTGTTGGCAACAGGCTAGCATTGTATGGGCCACCTTTAGTAACAGTTTGAAGATATGACTGCTTAGCGTCGTAATCGGTAAATAGTACCCTATTGCTAGGTGTTTCAAGTGGCTCAAAAGATTTTTCTGCTGGAATTTCAAGGGTTTTCTTAGGAACCTTGTGGTACTTTGTAATAGCCTTTTTAAAATCGGCTGCTTTATCGGGGCCGTAGTAAATAACCTTGTGAGGGTATGCAGTAAACTGTTTTATTTTAGCAATAAGCTCTTCGGCTTTTAACAACTTTAGCTGCTCCTCTGGAACTATGTTAGTAAATGTTGATTGTTCTCCATAGGTAGCGTGGCTTACCAAACCTGCAAATACGTTGCGTTGGCTTAGCTTATTGTCCTCTCTACTTTTAAGTATATTGGCAACCATGCTGTTTAAAGCGTCCTGATCGGCTTTACCATCGTTAAGAAGGGATTCAAATAGTTCAATAGCCTTAGGTGCGTTTTCGCTTAGCCCTGAGAGCAAAACGTAGGTCTCGTCCTCGCCTGGGTAAACGCTATACGAGCAGGCCATTTTGTAAAACTCTTGGCTAACCTCTTCGGCCGATAGCTTTGATGTTCCAATTAGCTGCAGGTATTGTGCTGCAAGATTAATTGAAGGATCGCTGTTACTACCAAAGGGCAAGTAATATGCTAAGGTAAAGGTGTTATTCTCAGTATTCTGCTTGTACAGTATTTCTATGTTTTTATTCAGAGCAAGTTTGGTTATATCCTTCTCGTAATCAATAAAAACAGGTTCTATTGGGGTTACTGTTTTTGCCTTAATGTTTTTAAGGAAATCAGACTCTGCATTTCTGTTTATATGGATAGGGGTTATTGCTGGTTTTTGAACCTTTGCAATTTCCTCTGGATTACCTTTACGCTTATATACAACTACATAATTGTTGTTTAAATGCTCGTTGGCAAACTTAACAAGGTCGGCTTTGGTAATTTTACCATACTCGTTAATTTGGTTAATAGCATCTTTCCACTCAATGTTGTTAAGGTAGCTCATGTACATAACGCGAGCGCGTCCGTTGCTCGATTCGTACATTTTCATCTCCCTAAGCTTTAGGTTGTTAATAGCAGCCTCAAGCATCCAGTCGGGGAACTCACCCTTTTTTAGGAGTTCAATTTGGGAAAGCAAAAGATCTTTTACCTCTTCAAGCGTTTGCCCGTTTTTATTGCGTCCATAAAGCTGAAGAATGGAGTAGTCGGTAAGCTTCATGTTGTAGGCGCCAGAACCAAGGGTAAGCTGTTTTTTGTTGATGTTTAAATCAATAAGACCTGCTTTGCCGTTGGCCAGCATCATGGAAAGCATATCGGCCATAAGCGCCTCGTTGGAGTTAGCACCCTTAAAACGATAAGCTAAAAGAATGTTTTCGGCTTCAAGTCCAGTAACCTCGCTAACAACGGGTTGGGTTATTGGAGTTTCCTTTTCGTACTTAAATTCGGGTAGCTCTTTTGCCTTTAGCTTGCCAAAATGTTGAGCAACTACTTTTATAGCCTCATCGGGGTTAAAATCGCCAGCCATTACAACCGCCATGTTATTAGGAATGTAATACCGTTGGTAAAACTCCCTAATATTTTTCATCGATGGGTTTTTAAGGTGTTCTGCCTCACCAAGAACGGTTTGCTGTCCGTATGGGTGGTTGGGTAGCAACGATTTTAGTAGCGCCTCCGATGCTTTTCTTCCGTCGTTGGTTAACGACATGTTTTTCTCTTCGTAAACCGTTTCCAGCTCTGTATGGAACAGCCTTAGTACTGGTTGATTAAATCTGTCGGCTTGAATGGCCGCCCAGTTATCAATTTGATTACTAGGTATATTCTCTATGTAAACGGTGTAGTCGTATGAAGTACCCGCATTGGTTCCTGTAGCACCAATTGCGCTCATTAGCTTATCGTACTCATTTGGAATGGCAAGTTTTGAAGCCTCAAACGATATGCTATCAATTACATGGTAAATGGCAGCGCGCTTGTCGTTATCGGTTTCAACCCTGTATATTTCAAAAAGTGAGTCCACCTTGTTAATAAGAGCACTTTCTCCTTCCCAATCAAGAGTTCCAAAGTTGGGAGTACCCTTAAACATCATGTGCTCAAAGTAGTGAGCTAAGCCCGTTGTTTCTTTTGGATCGTTTTTGCCCCCTACGCGAACAGCCACATAGGTTTGAATTCTAGGCTCATCTTTATAAACGCTCATGTAAACCTTTAACCCGTTATCGAGGGTGTAAATCCTCGTATTTAGTGGGTCACCAGGAACTGTTTCATACTTAAACTCTTGTGCAGGTGCATTAAAGCTCAGCAGGAACAGAACTGCCGATAAAATGAACCAAAGAGATTTGCTTTTTTTCATTCGACGTAATTTTAGGTTAACGATATGGTTAGATTGGTTTGAATCAAAAAGTTTAATGAGTAAAGGAAATAACAAAACTTTAGTTTTTAGGTGAATTCCAAAAAAAAACTCATTTTTACGCCAATTCATGGTGAGTCGATTTTAGCAAGTAACAACCCCATAAAACTCTAACATTAATTGAAATGAGAGCACGAATACTAGTACTTAGCATAGCGCTTTTGGGCGTTATGGGTTCATGTAGCGAACCCAAAAACACATTCTCCGATGGCGACTGGTTGGGCATTTTAAATATTGATACAGAAGATCCCTCGCTTCAAGTTCCATTCAATATGCGGCACTATACCGATGCTAAAGGTGTGGAACGCGTTGAGGTTATAAATGCCGATGAGGTTATAACCGTTACCGAAATAGGGCGATTAGGTGATACCATATTTATGCGTATGCCAGTTTTTACTAGTGAATTTTACTTTACTGTTCGCAACGACTCTTTGGTTGGGACTTATTATCCTAAAGGCAAATCCATGGGGAATGGGTACGAATTTTACGGAGTAAAGGGCGAGACTAATCGATTTCCATGGGCTACCGATGCACCTGTTGGCAATGTAGGAGGGCGTTGGGAAATGGTTGAGAATCCTGGGCAACCGGATTCTTCGGTTATGATTGGTGAGTTTACCCAAAACGAAGGCATTGTTACTGGTTCTATTCTTAGCCCTGGAGGCGATATGCGTTACTTGCAAGGAGTACTGTCGGGTAGCAAGTTCATGCTATCGGGTGTTGATGGAGCGCATACAGTAGTGTTTACCGCTACTCTTAGTGAGAATGGACAACTTGTTGATGGCCGTTTTCTGGGAAGCCCCCGTTGGCGGTCAACATGGAAGGCTACACGAAACGATACCATTACCTTGCCCCAATCTGATGAACTGATTAGGGTTAAACTAGTAAGTGAACCCTTTACCTTTGCTCTACCCAACTCAACTGGCGATACCATTTCTCTTAACGACGATGAGTTTAAGGGCAAAGTGGTAATTGTTTCAGCATCGGGTTCGTGGTGCCCAAACTGTATGGACGAAACTCGTTTGTTTGCCGAGTTTTACAATAAGTATAGCGATAAGGGCTTACGTGTAGTAGCACTTTGCTTTGAGAGTAACGATAGGGAGGCATCATTTAGATCCATTAATAGATTTAAGGAACAAACAGGTGCAACCTATCCTTTCCTTTACGCAGGCGCAAGGGGCAAAGAGAATAGGGATTCCATTCTCTACGTTTTAGAGGGACAAATGGCTTACCCAACATCAATTATAATTGATAAATCTGGTAAAATACGCTCGGTTCACACCGGTTTTAGCGGACCAGGAACGGGTGTGCATTACACTGAGTATGTTGATAAAACTACCAAACTAATAGAGGCTCTTTTGGCAGAGTAAATCTTTGTTATTAGCTGATTTGTTTGAAACGATGCTCTAGCACAGGGCATCGTTTTTTGTTAAAAGCGAAGGGTTAGCTGGGCAAAGTTGCCTGTCAGTGTAAGTGAAACCTTGCTGTTATTTATTCTATGTATTCTGGGTATGGTGTACCCTACCAAGCTCCCCAGTACTGCTCCTGCTAATACATCGGAGGGGAAGTGCATTCCAGCCTCAATCCTAAGGTAACCCACAAGCGTTGCTGCCGATAGACTGGAAACCCATATTAGAGTGGAGTATCCGCTTTTGCCATATAAGTTGGTATAAACGGTTGATAGAAATACTGCAGAGCAAAAGGCCATAGATGTATGTCCCGATACAAATGATTTTTGTGGGCTTCCCTTATCAAACAGCTCCTTTTTTTCATCTGATGATAGTGACTGATTGTAAAGATAGGGGCGCTTTCTCTGAAAAGTATTTTTTGTTAGCGTGGTAAGTGTACGGTTTACGTAAATGGTTTCTATGTATATAGCTGATAGGGTTACTACTTGTTGCCACTCCTTGTTGATTAGCGATTTAAGTCCTAGCGCTGCAGGAGCAATAAAAAGCACGTCCCTAAAAACATCGCTTGCTTTTTCTGCGCTGTAAGATGCTTTTGTGCTAGCAAATCTATCAAATCGGTTAATATGCGTAGGGCTAAACAGGGATAGTTGTGCATCGGTTAAGGGCATGGGTTCCTCTAATCCATAGGTGTTAATGAGCGAAACGCCTAATACCGATGCTAGAATAGGAATTTCGGTGCTTAGTTTAAGCTTGTATGGGAATGCCTGTTCCTGTGTAAATGAGCGCTGCGTACAGCTTATAATTGTTAGTAGGATAAGTGCAAAGGGCTTCTTAATAAAGTTCATAGGTTTAAAAGCTACTCTAAGCTTAGAGTGTTCCACTTAGCAAGTGGCTTGTTAGCAGCGTAGAAAAGAATAGTGCAAAAATAGTGAAGAATTGCATCTTTATTGTTTTTATTGGATGAAGAAGCATAAGCATTCCCAATCCTGCAACAAAGGAAATTACGCCTAAGTAAAAATTGGCCTCGCCAAACCAGCTCGTAGTGCCCCATATTAAGGACATTAGAAAAATGCACCCAATGAGTACCGATAGTATAATGCGGCCTCCCAAATTCATGGGCTGAAGCAAAAATTTTCCATGAGGAAATACCACAATGGGTACATAAAACAGAATGAGAGTGAAAATGCTAATGGTTAGCCACAGGTTGGTATTTACAACAAAAACATTGGATACCATTGAGATGAATGCAAGGCTAGTAAAAGCAAGGTATAGCCCAAAAGCAAATTTATTTAACCCCTTCATACCGTAGTTGTTTTCAAGTAATATTTACTGCTTGTACGCTTGTTTTTTAAACTAGTAATTACGTGTTGTTGAACTGTGTGTAGGAAAGGCACGGTGAAAAAAAGGCTAAAACAGTACTACAAGTTAATAAATATAAAAGCAAAGTCAATAATTTGCTATGTTCAACTTTTGCTAGGGGGTATTCTTATGCCAAAAACCAGAACATCGTCCACTTGGAAATTTTCTCCTTTCCACGATTCAAAGGATTCGTTAAGGAGTTTATGCTGAACGCTTACAGGCATTTTGTGTATGCGCATAAGCAGCTCCTTAAAGCGCTTAGATAAGAACTTGCTGTTTTTGTCTCCCCCAAACTGATCTGCAAATCCATCGGAGAAGAGGTAAATCATATCGATCCCATCGCAGGAAAGGGTGTGGTTTGTAAAGTTTGCCTTTTCGTTTAGGTGAATTCCAACTGGCATTTTGTCTCCTTTAATTTCGGTTAGGGTTCCGTCCTTAATGTAGTAAAGAGGATTGTATGCGCCTGCAAATTGTATGGTATTTTCGCATGTATCAATTACACAAATAGATATATCCATTCCGTCTTTTGTTTCGCCTTCGGTACCACTTTGTGATAGTGTAGTTTTAATGTATAATCGTAAAGTGTTAAGAATTAGTGCAGGTTGGGTCTCCTCGTTACGTGTTACAATGTCGTTTAGGAACGATAGCCCAAGCATACTCATAAAGGCACCAGGTACGCCATGGCCTGTGCAGTCGGCAGCTGCAATAATTGTTTTGCACCCTTTTTGCCCAGTCCAGTAAAAGTCTCCGCTAACAATGTCGCGGGGTTTGAATAGCACAAAGTGCTCAGGAATAATTTTGCTTATAATATCCTTTTTGGGCATTGCTGCAGTTTGTATCCGCTTAGCATACACAATACTTTGGGTTATCTCCTCGTTCTGCCTAACGATTTGGTCTCGCTGCAGTTCAATCTCATCACGTTGTGTTTCAATCTCCTCTTTTTGCTGTAGTATTTCCCTGTTCCTATAAGCTAGCTCATCCCTTTGCTGTGCAATTGTTGCAGTGCGCTCTTTCACTTTTTGCTCAAGAATATCGCGTTCCTTCTTTAGTTGGCGCTCTCTGAGTTTCATCAATAAAAAAACAACAACAGCAATAAATACTATGCACAAGGCAATGAACCATGGTGTTTCCCAAAACTGCGGTTTAATGTAAATTGGTAAAGGGATAACGCTACTTTCCCGTTGTAGGGCATCCTTTGCCCTTACCTTGATGGTATATTCTCCCGATGGGAGATAGGGGAGTTCAATTGCAGGTGCTGAGTTCCATTCCGACCAGCGCGACATTAGTCCCTCTATTTTAAACTGAAATTGAGTGGATTGTTCTTTTAAAAAGAATGGAGCCGAAACCCTTATGGTTATTGCACTTTGTTCCTTTGTTAAGCTTATGTGTTTAGGATGTAGAATGGCTCCATTGTAATCAAGAATTTGTTTGATGAATATGGGAAGCGTATTATCTATTTCAATTTGAATTGGGTTATTGATAAGTACAATCTGGCTGTTGTTGTTTACCATCACTAGTTGCGATGTACTACTCGAGATGTAGTTGATGCCATCAAACAATCCAATAAGAGGTGCTGCATTGCCTAGTTTTTCATTATCTCCCGATTGGTATTGCCAGCCATTTTCTGTAAACAGCCATACTTTATGCTGTTCTGTTATAGCTCCAAATACTGTTTTTTTGGTAATTAGGGTGTCTCTCTTAAATGTGTCGTCGGCTGCCAATTGGTATATATTGCCCGATACCAGTAGGTAAATTGCAGTTCCAATATTAAAGGCCTGTAGAGAGCCATTGTCCACCGATGGTAACTCATACGATGCAATAAAGGGTTGGCCTTCTCCATTGGCTTTTACGTAGTAAACATGGGAGTCGGTTGTTACAATAAGGCTATTATCGCTATTCTCGGCAATTGATTTAACCTGTTCGTTACCAAAGCTATGCACAAGTTGGGCCGTGAAGTCTTTTGGCACTATAAACAAGCTACTACTCCCTCCAATTATAGCTCCCTGCTTCTTGCTAATTTTAATTGTGTTTACTTGTATGTTGGGGATAATGGTTTTTGCATTTGTCCCCGATACTAGGTAAAGCCCAGTTGAGGTTCCTACTAGTAATTGCTTGTTAAATGGCTCTAGGTGAGTGCACTTTCCATTTATCGATTCAATTTTTTTGAAAAAGTACTCTACGGATTGTAACGTTAGCACTTTTTTATATTGCACTCCCTCTTTCGAATTTAATCTACTATTTGTTTCGTTAGCCGACGAGGATACTGGCTCTTCTTCATCTTTGGGGTTACTTGAGGTTATTTTTTGCCATAAACGACCAAAAAAACGTTTTTTCTTTACGTTGGGTTCTTCTTCTGTTTTTTCTTCAACAGCTTGTGGCTCTGGTGTAGGGGGCGCTTTTTGCTCTACTTTGGTGCTCCTTTTTACGGTTATCTCTTTAAATGTTTTTTGCTCTTCCAAAATGTAAAGACCTTCACTTGTTCCTACATAGTATGTGCCGTTTAGATTTATTGCTGATAACACATACCCAGCAAGCCCCTTAAAGTGATTGATGGTTTCTATGGGTAAACTTAAGTCGGCCCTTGAAATACCCATGGTATGGGCAATCCATAAACCGCCGTTTTTATCTTTGCCTAGCGTTTGAATTTCATCATCGGGTAAGCCCGTTTCGTAATTAAGTACATGTTTGGTTTTACCCGTTTTAGTATTGATTACAATACAGCCTCCAAGTTTTGTTGATAGGGCAATTGTATGCTCGTTAATGGCAATTCCTCCTGTAATAATACTCTCCTTTAAAAAGTGCTGGTCGTTTATAGCAATCCTATTAAACTTACTGCCATTGAAAGTAAAAAGATAACCTTGGTTATCAATTATATAAACCTCGGTGTTGTTGTGATTGGAGAAAAGGGAGCCAATTTCTATAATTTCTTGTGGTTGCTTCACATTGGTAGCTTTACCTCTTGTTACTTTCTGTACTTTCCTGTTATTGGTAATGACAAATAGTGTTTCATTTAAATAGAAAGCATCGGTTAGTATTTTTGTGCTATCGTTAATGCTATATAATGGAGTAGTGTTGGCCTGTTCACTGTTTACCTCTAGTATGGTTTGAGTCCCTATAGCAATAATTTTTTCCTGGTAACCTATAATTTTATGGTAGTAATCGTAGGTTGTATCTGCAATGGGTTGGGCTGCTAGCTGCTTGTTTTGCTCCCTATTAATTAGAAAAAGTCCCTTTTCTGTGCTAACAACTATCTTTTTGTTTATGGTAAAGGACAATGGTTTATCCTCTTTGAAAATCAAATCCCACTGAAAGCCATCAAACGAGTAAAGTCCTTTGTTATTGAGTAAATATATGGTTCCATTCTCATCCTCAGTTACCCCTAGTATTTTCCCTTTAGCCGTATCGGGTTGCTTAAAATTGGAAATATATGGAATTCCCTGTTGGGCATAAGAAGTGGAATATGCTATACTGGCTATGCTAATTACTATTAATGAGTGAATTGCAAGCAAAATATTTTTCATCCCTTGGTCTGTTTAGAGATCTGTTTGGCTATTTAATGCGCATTTTAATTTTACTACGCTTAGTAAGTGTAATATTCTGAAAAAAAGATGATTAGTTCAAGTAAAGTTCTGTGTTTTATCTTTGCTATTTTTAATAGTTTGATTTTATGTGATTTACATTTCGTGTTTTTTAAAACAAAGATGAGTGTTCTTCCGTATCACCTAAAATATAAGACTTCTTAACGGGTTGCTTTTGTAGGTTAACGGAACGATAAATACCAATTATAGTTTAAACCGATATTAAGCGCTATTAAAGTTTTAGTAGCATTGTGTTATTACTAAAAATGAACTAAGTTTAGAGGTCGAAAAATTTAGAATCCATGAAGCTTAGATTAAAAATTCGCCAAAAGATCATCCTTTTTGTATTAACTACTTCGGCATTTCTTTACGTAGTTGCAATTGGATACATTGTAATGTCGTCGAGACAAGCCATGCTTGCCGATGCAAATAAAAATGCAGTTTTAACCGCTCGCGAGGTTGCTGGGGATATTGAGCGTGACTTTGAGCGCGACTTAGCTCTTTCTCGCACCCTAACGCAGGCTTTCTCTATATATCAGAAGATGCCCGTGGAGCAATGGCAAAAACTTTTTCTTGAAATGTACTTTCCAGTACTGGAAGCCAATCCACATGTTTACTCCATTTGGGACAGCTGGGAGTTTTATGGTTATGTTCCTGGTTACACTAAAGATCATGGACGCTACGTAAATACTGTTTGGCGTGAGAATGGCCAGCTGAAATATACCGTTGAAACTAGAAGCCTTGATGGTGACCCCAATTTATACGGTGGATTTAAAAAGGGCGGTGTGGAAAACCTTTGGGAACCATACTTTGACCAAGTTACCACAGGAAAAGCTGAAGCGGTTCTTATGACAACCATTAGTGCACCTGTTACCATTAATGGTAGGTTTATGGGGTTGGTTGGTCTGGATGTGAGCCTTGAGGCCCTACAAAAATTGGTGTCGGGAGTTAAGCCAGTTCAGGGAAGCTACGCATTTATTGTTTCCAATAAATCGCTAATTGCTGGTCATTCCGATACTGAGCTAATTAATAAGAATCTTGCTGATGTTTGGTCAGCCGATTTTGAGAAAAATAAAATAGGAGAGAAGGTTCAAAAAGGGGAGGAGTTCACCTTTACCCGAATTGATGAGAAAGGAAAGGAGTACTTGGTAATATTTTCGCCCATTAAACCTGGTTATATACCGTCTCCATGGTCTCTTGCCTTGGTTATTCCCGTGGATGTGATTCTTGCTAGTGCTAATCAAAACCTATTAATATCTCTTCTTGTTGGAATAGTTGGTCTGCTCATTCTAATCTTCGTGCTAATTTTTGTATCCAACAATGTTACAAAGCCAATAGCCAACATAACCAATATTCTTAATAGGCTATCGAAGGGTGAAATTGACGATAGCATGACAATTCAGGTTGATTCTGGCGACGAGATTGAGCAAATGGCCAAAGCTCTTAACATCTCAATAGAAGGTTTAAGGAACAAAACCCTTTTTGCAAAGGATATTGAGCAAGGTGCTCTTGATAGTGAGCTTGATTTGCTTAGCGGTTCCGATGTGTTAGGTAAATCGCTTATAGAGATGCAGCAAAGCCTTAAGCGAGCCAACGAAGAGGAGACAATTCGCAAGCAGGAAGATCTTAAGCGAACTTGGGCTAATGAGGGTTTTGCCCTATTTGCCGATGTGCTTAGGCGTAACAACAGCGATTTGCAAAAGCTAAGCGATGAGGTGACTCGCAACCTTGTTAAGTATGTGGGTGCCAACCAAGGTGGAATCTTCCTTTTAAACGATGAGGAAAAGAACGATGAGCACTTTGAGCTGGTATCAACTTTTGCTTGGGATAGGAAGAAGTATCTAACAAAGCGTATTGAGAAGGGCGAAGGACTGGTTGGTGCTTGTGCTTTGGAGCGTGAAACCATTTTCATAACCGAGGTTCCCGATGAGTATGTTGAGATTACCTCTGGTTTGGGAAGTGCTAATCCGCGTTGTGTGGTGCTAGTTCCGTTGAAGCATGAGGAGCAAGTTCTAGGGGTAATTGAGATGGCCTCATTCAAAATTCTTGAGCCATTTGAAGTTGAGTTCTTAGAGAAAGTGGCAGAGAGCATTGCTTCCACCATTCTGGCTGTTAGAATTAATGCTCGTACTCGTTACCTTCTGGAGCAGTCGCAGCAACAAGCAGAGGAGATGGCTGCACAAGAGGAAGAGATGCGCCAGAATATGGAGGAGCTACAGGCAACACAGGAGGAGGCTGCTCGTAAGGCTTCCGAAATGGAAGAGTTTGTATCGTCGCTAAACTCCTCAGCGTTTGTTATTGAGTACGATATGAATGGCAATATAATATCGGTTAATGATAGCTACTTACACCGAGTGGGAGTTGCACGAGAACAGCTTGTGGGCTCGCATCACACGGCTAATATAGAGATGACCGAAAAGCAGAAGAAGGAGTACAATCAGTTTTGGACTACGCTGAAATCTGGATTTAGCCAGAAAATGAAGTCTAAACTTAAGTTTGGCGATAAGGAATTTGTTTTCTTGGAAACCTACGTGCCAATTACCGATGGTGATGGTAGGGTTTATAAGATTCTGAAGCTAGCCTACGATATTGATGAGTTTAAGTAGAAATACTAATTATAATTAAAAGAGAAAGCGCCCAATTTTGAGCGCTTTCTCTTTTTAGTGTTATTGCAAGCTAAATCTGTAGTAGCATTTTATAGGGATCGTTTCCTGCTAAAAGCATTTTCTCAGGGTTCTCTATCATCTCCTTTATTTTCACAAGGAAACCAACGGAATCTTTGCCGTCAATTATCCTGTGGTCGTAGCTTAGCGCAAGGTACATTATGGGTCTAACCTTCACCTTTCCGTTTATGGCAACGGGTCGGTCAACAATATTGTGCATTCCTAATATGCCAGACTGTGGAGGGTTGATTATAGGTGTTGAAAGCATGGAGCCAAACACTCCGCCATTGGTAATGGTAAATACGCCTCCGCTTAGCTCATCAACGGTGATTCTACCCGAACGTCCCTTATTAGCCAGTTCGGCAATTCCTTTTTCTATTTCGCCTAGGCTTAGCCTGTCGGCATTTCTAAGAACAGGAACCATTAATCCTTTTGGCGTTTGAACTGCTATGCCTATATCAAAATAGTTTGGGGTGATAACTTCTTCGCCCTCAATACGTGAACGCACTGCTGGGTGCTGCTTTAGGGCTTCAACTGTAGCTTTTACGAAGAAAGACATCAGCCCTAATTTTATGCCGTGTTTATCTATAAATTCTGTTTGGTACGTTTTTCTTATGCTCAGTACCTTACTCATGTCAACCTCGTTAAACGTGGTTAGCATGGCTGTTTCGTTTTTTACTGCAACAAGTCGTTGGCTCACCTTTTTACGTAGCTGGCTCATTCGCTCACGGGTCTCGGCTCTATCTGGAGCCTGCTGCTGGGATGGATCGATGGTTAGTAGGGCTTGTTTAGCTATTTCTACATCGTGGGATGTAAGTTTTCTAAGGCCTTTTATAACATCATCAACTGTTAGGTTGCTACTATCCATAATGGCCTTAGCTAGAGGAGTGGCTTTTACCTGCTTATTTTCAGTCTCATGCTGAGATTTTTCGTTGCGCTCCTCAGTAGCAATAGTTTTAGGCTTGCTCTCTTTCTTTACCTCTTTGTTTTCCTCTATCTTTTCTGTCTTTGGCTGCTGCCTTGCTGCGTCGCTATTGATGGTACAGGCAACGGTGCCAACTTTTACTGGTTGCCCCTCGGGTGCAATAATGCTAATGGCTCCTGCTTCTACCGCAAGTAGGGGAAGGGTTGCTTTATCGGATTCTATCTCGGCTAGCTCCTGATCTTTTTCCACGTAGGCGCCATTCTCAACAAGCCATCGGGCAATTTCAACTTCGGTAATAGATTCTCCTGGACTAGGAATTGTTATTTCGTGTACCATGGTTGCTATGTCGTTGTTGTTTGTAATTGTATTTTGACTAAGAATTGCATCATTGAAAGGCTATAGTAGCTCATGCTGCGATTTTCTGTCGGTTTGCTTGCTACCCTCAAGGCATTGTAAGCCGCAGTACTTATTCTTTAGCTCGCAATCGCACTTTCTGAAAACTTTTCCAATTATCTCTTCTTGTTCCATTGTGTGAATTTTGCTAAGACCAACAGCAGGGCTTCCGCTTGCTGCGCGTGTAACGGGCTCAATGGGAACGGTGGTTATTCTATCGCGAATAAAGTTCCATGCTCCCATGTTCTTTGGCTCTTCCTGAACCCATAGCCACTTTAGGGCGTTAGGGTATCCTTTTAAAACCGCTTCAACTTGTTTGGTAGGGAAGGGGTAAAGCTGCTCAATCCTAACAAGAGCAATGTCTCTTGCTTCAAAGTGCTGCTTGCGCTGTAGTAAATCGTAGTAAACCTTTCCTGTGCAGAATACTACGCGCTTAACATCTTGTGCATCAACCTCTGTATCGTTAATCACTTCGCGGAAACTATTTTGGGTAAACTCGTTAAGGGACGATACGCACAGGGGGTGGCGCAGTAAGCTTTTGGGGGTAAAAACTACTAGCGGAACGCGGAAGCTCCTCTTAACCTGGCGGCGTAGCACATGAAACATGTTAGCTGGAGTTGTGCAGTTTACCAATTGCATGTTGTTTCGTGCGGCCATGGTAAGGAATCGCTCAACTCTAGCGCTGGAGTGTTCAGGGCCTTGCCCCTCAAATCCATGCGGAAGGAGTAGGGTTAGCCCCGATTGTAGCCCCCACTTATCCTCGGCAGAGCTTATGTACTGGTCAATAATGGGCTGTGCCACATTATGGAAATCGCCAAATTGTGCTTCCCAAATGGTTAGCCCGTTGGGCATGGCAAGCGAATAGCCGTATTCGAAACCTAAAACGCCATACTCCGAGAGGTGGCTGTTGTAAACGTGAAAAGGCGCTTGGTTTGGGCTGATATGTTTGAGTGGGAAGTACTTTTCGTCGGAGTTTTCAACGGCGTACACCGCATGGCGATGCGAGAAAGTGCCCCTTTCAGAGTCCTGCCCGCTTATGCGAACGGGTACTCCCTCGTCAACAAGGCTACCGTAGGCCAGCAGTTCGGCCATGGCCCAGTCTAGCTTACTGGTATCTACCATTTGCTGCCTATCCTCAATTAGCTTTCTTAGCTTTTTTAGGAAGGGGGTATTCTCTGGTAGCTGGTTAATTTTTTTGGCTATAGCCACAAGTTTCTCTTGGCTAACGGCTGTGCTGGGCGATATATCAAAATCTTGTGCCTGCGAGTACCTAAAACTAGCCCACTCTTTTGGTAAAAACCGCTGGATGCTAACCCTCTTTATTGCCAATGCAGCGGTTAGCTTTTCCTCTAAGTGCGAGTCGTACTGTAGAATAAGCTCTTTGGCCTCAGCGTCACTTAAAACTGTTTCGGCAGCTAGGCTTAGTGTGTATAAGTCGCGGGTGTTTTTGTGCTTTGTAATAGCCTCGTAAAGGGTTGGCTGGGTAAAGCGGGGTTCGTCGCCCTCGTTGTGCCCATATCGGCGGTAGCAAAGTATATCAATAAATACATCGGTATGGAACTTTTGGCGGTAGTCCATGGCCAGCCTAATGGTGTGCACAAGAGCCTCGGGGTTGTCGCCGTTAACGTGGAATATGGGCGATTTGGTTACCTTGGCAATATCGGTGCTGTACGTGCTGCTGCGCGCATCAATGTAGTTGGTGGTGAACCCAACCTGATTGTTGATTACAAGATGAATGGTGCCACCCGTTTTGTAGCCTTTTAGCTGCGACATTTGAATGGTTTCGTAAACAACGCCTTGCGCAGCAATGGCCGCATCGCCATGAATAATAATGGGGGCAATTTTGTTAAAATCCTTACCGTAAAGGGTGTTTGCGCGGGCACGGGTAACGCCTTCGGCAACGGGGCCAACTGTTTCTAGGTGCGATGGGTTGGGAAGTAGGTTTAGCATAACCTCATTGCCCTTATCTGTTGTAATTTGCGTGCTATACCCAAGATGGTACTTAACGTCGCCAAGGGCAACATCCTCTTCGTACTGTTCGCCAGCAAACTCGGAGAAGATCTTTTCCTCGGGCTTTTGCATTATGTTTGCCAGCACGTTAAGCCGTCCACGGTGTGCCATCCCAATTACAAACTCCTTTATTCCTAGCTCGGCTCCGCGTTCAATGGCTGCGTCCATGGCGGGAATTAGCGACTCGGCTCCCTCTAGGGAGAATCGTTTTTGTCCAATAAATTTTTTGTGTATAAATTGCTCAAAACCAATGGCCTGCTTAAGGTGATGAAAGATGTGCCTCTTTTGCTCAGGGCTAAAAGTGGTATTGTTTTGTGTCGATTCCATTTTTTCCTGAAGCCAAGCAACAACCTCAGTATCGCGAATAAACATGTACTCCGCACCAATGGATTGGCAATAGGTTTTTTCCAAATGGCTAATAATATCGCTTAGCTTTGATGGGCCAATGCCAATTTGCTTCCCCGCTTGAAAGGTAGTATCCATATCGGCACTGGTTAGCCCAAAGTTTTCTATATCAAGGGTAGGGCTGTACTTGCGGCGGGTGCGAACAGGGTTGGTTTTGGTGAATAGGTGTCCGCGCTTGCGATACGATTCAATTAGGTTTATAACCTTAAACTCGGCATCGAGTACCATCGATTGCCCATTTGAGTAGTGCGCTAGCGCAAACTCAAACCCTTCAAAAAATTTTTGCCAGGTTGGATCAACTAGGCTTGCATCCTTTTTCCAGGTTGCAAAGAGCTCTTCCAGCGCTTGGGGGGTAATGTTACTCAAGTATGTATTATTATCCATGATATTGGGATGACGGGTATTGGTTGCTAATATTAGTGATTTGTGCTTGGCTTTTGTGCATCACTGCTCACTCTTCACGTTTTTATACCCAAACAATTCTTTGGCCTTAATGTTTTGCAGAATGTACTTGGGAACCATTTTTTCCCAATTGGGATTGCCGCATCGAATTAGAGAGAGCACTTCCGTTGAGCTAATGCTTAGCCATTTGGGGTTAATAGCTGTAAGATCGTGAATTTTTCTGTTTAGCTTTAAGTAGCTGAAAAGGTGTTTTATGTCAGCGGGCATATTAATGTCGTTCGATTTAATCACTGCGCCCGTTTCTGGGTTAAGGGCTGGATATATGTAGAACTTTGTATTGTCGGGGAACATCTTTCCCATAGCCTCAAGGAGCCCGCCTTTTAGATTGGTATAGTATTTTTTATCTAGTATTTTGGAGAAGATGGGTACACCCACAATTATGCGTATGTTTTTGGCTTTAAACTGAGCAAAGTACTCACCCAGCTTGTAGAACTCTCTGAAGTTAGAGATTAGCACATTTTGTCCCATGCCGTTAAGCAAGTCCACCCTATCAAGAAAATCGCGTTCGTTTAGTTCGCCTTCCTCGAGTAGGTTGTTTAGGGTGATTTCACAAATTTGGAGGGTTGATTCTGGTGTGTGATCCTCATCGGTTTTGAAAAGGGCATAGGAGCTTTTTAGTATATCGAAGCCAACGTAGGTTATAGGTCTAAATCGCCCTCGAAGCACTAGCGCATTTTTCTTGTAGAGCATGTCGGAGGGCTGCTGAACTTGTCCATACCTATCAAACATTATGGCATTTGCCATTCCGTTTTTAACCAGCTGTACGCATAGAAGCCTATTATCAACCCACGAGAGGTCTGGTCCAGTCATTCTAGCCATTGTAATCTCAACCCTATCGCGGTCTAGGTTGTCCATTAGCGACTGTAGAAATGTGTTGGGCGTGCTGTAATAGTTGTAACAGGCAAATATTAGGTTAACACCAAGAGTGCCTAGTGTGTACTGTTGAAGGGCGCCATCGTTTTCGTGGAGCCTAACGTGTATAACTATCTCGTTGGGTTTGCCTTGTTGGGTTAGTTCAAATTTAACCCCCAGCCATCCGTGGCCTTTGTTACTTTTGGAAAAGTTTAGGGTTTCAACTGTGTTGGCGAAGGCAAAAAAGCGAACGTTATTTTTACGCTGAGAGCCTAAAACCGATAGCAGCTCACAGTATTCTGTTTCAAGCATTTTCTCTAGACGGGGGAGGCAAACATACCTATCGGCATTTCCTTCGTTGTATAGATGATCGCTAAATGTTTTATCGTATGCCGATATGGATTTGGCTATGGTGCCTGATGCACCGCCTGCTTGAAAGAAAGCTCTTGCAACCTCTTGTCCTCCACCAATCTCGGCAATGGTTCCATACTTTGATTGATCAAGGTTAAGCATCAACGCTTTCCTTTTTGTGCTATATATTTCCCTCTCCATAAAAAATGGGTTTTCCCCTAAATTACTAGCTTTAGTGTAAACAACAATGGTTTGAGGGAAACGTTTAGGAGGGGAATTAAAATAAATAAAAGGATTTAGGAGTGAAATTAAAAAGGCTGCTCTATTATCCTTTGAACAGCCTTTTTAATCGTAATAGTTACAATGCTATAATGGCTTTGTTTTATTCTCTAGCCACTGTTTTTCCTCTTCAGTAAGAAATTTGTTAAGCTTGCTAAATACCATGCTATGGTAATTGTTTAGCCACTCTGTCTCCTCTTTGGTAAGGAGCATTTTATCTATTGGTTTTGTATCAATAGGGCAAAGGGTAAGTGTTTCAAAACGAAGGAACTTGCCAAAGGCCGTTTCGGCTGCTGGCTGGCAGGCAATTAGGTTTTCTATTCTAATGCCATACTTTCCTGCTCTATAAATACCTGGCTCGTTGGATTGAACCATGCCAACTTCAAGCAGAATAGGGTTCTCATTAGGGCGAATGCTTTGAGGGCCTTCGTGCACGTTGAGGAAACAGCCTACACCATGACCAGTTCCGTGCCCATAGTTAATGTTTTTGTTCCACATGGCCATTCGAGCGAGCACATCGAGTTGGGTTCCCCTTGTGCCTACAGGGAAATTAATCATGGATAGCTGTATCATACCTTTTAGCACTAGGGTGTAGTCCTGCATTTCTTCTGCCGATGGAGTGCTAAGATGAACGGTTCTGGTAATATCGGTTGTTCCTGAGTAGTACTGTCCGCCAGAGTCAACCAGCAGAAAGCCTTCGGGTTTAATGGTGTAAGATGTTTGTTGGGTTGCTGAGTAGTGTACTATGGCTCCATGATCGGCATAGCCTGCAATGGTGTCAAAGCTTTCGCTAATAAAGTTGCTATTTAAGCTTCTAAACTCACGTAGCTTTTCAGCAATCGTTAGCTCAGTTATCGTTGCGCTATCTACATTCTGCTCAAGCCAAATAAAGAACTTGGTAAGGGCAACGCCATCTGCAACCATTGCATTTCTAAATCCCTCCAGCTCAACGCTATTTTTTCTTGCTTTTAGTAAGGCAGCAGGGCTTAGCTTTTCAATAACAGGTGCTTTTTCCCCAATGTGCTTGTACAAGTGGTAGTTTACCTTTTGAGGGTCAATTAGAATGGTGTCGTGTTTGCCTAATTTTCCTAGTTCTTTTTCTATCTTATTGTAATCCTTAACTTTAACTCTTTCTTGAGAAAGAAGGTTGGCTGTGCTCTCATCTATTTTTTGGGAATCAATAAATAGTGTTGCTTCATTGTCGGTAATAAGTCCGTAGGCCAAAACAACTGGGTTAAATGCTACATCGGAGCCCCTTAGGTTAAAAGCCCAGCAAACCTCATCGAGTGCGGTTAGCAGCGTAGCATCGGCATCATATTTTGATAATTCGCCCCTAATGAGGCCTATTTTTTCGCTAATGGTTAACCCAGAGTATTTAAGCTCGTGTGTAAAAGCTTTGTTGTGAGGAAGAGATGGCCTATTATCCCATATGGGGTCTATCAGGTCTATGCTTGTTATAACCTCAATGCCGTATCGTTTTAACCTGTCAATGGTGCCTTGAACCCCTTGAACCGATTGCAGCCTACCATCAAGACCAATTCGGGCGTGTTTCCCAATATTCATGGCAAGCCATTCTTCAATTGATGGGGTTTCTGGTAATCCCATTTTGCATAGCTCTATTCCACTTTTCTCTAGTTGCTGCTCTGCCTGTAAAAAGTATCTAGAGTCGGTCCATAGCGCAGCATTCTCCTTGCTAACTACAACGGTGCCAGCAGAGCCGCTAAACCCGGAGAACCAAGCTCTTGCTTTCCAGAACTCAGGAACATACTCACTAAGGTGAGGATCGTTACTTGTAATAATGTAAGCGTCTAGTTTCTGCTTTTTTAGCAGTACCCTTAGTTTTTCTATTTTCTCCAACGTTGTCATTGCTAGTTGTTTTTTTCGACTATATGGTTAAACGATCGTCTAGTTATTGCCATACTGTAAATATATATGTTTTAGGTGTAAAGTTTAGCATATTGTTTACTAACAAGGGAGGGGGATGGCTGTGCCAGTGCTCTAATGAATAGTAGAATGGGGTGTAAAATTTGCTGTAATTACTGTACAGAATCCGATTTAACTTTGTATCTTGAGGTTGTTTTTAGTTGATAATCAAAAATTAAGGATATGGAAATTATTACAATATCGAAGAATAGAGTTCGCGATTATTTAGCCGAGAGATTGGCTCGGAGGGTTCTTCAAACCGATGTAAACGACCTAATCCTTGTTTTGCGTTTCACTCCATTGGGTGGACTGGAATACCTCTCGGATGAGGATTTACTGGAGCAGCTCATATCTGTTCATCCCGAGTTAAATTTAATGACAATTGTTGGTTCTAACGACGATACCCTAAAGCTTAGCGTTCGTGAAGAAAACGCTGCTGAAGAAGCCGATATTCTGGTTGATGTTAAGCGTATATTTCAAGTCATTTACTAATTAGCATTTAGGTTTGCATCAAGCCACAACTTGTTTTGGTGCGATGATTTTTTTGTGGAGCCCAATGCGGGCTCTGTTTTTTTATTCTTTCTCTTTTAACGTTCTTTTGCCAACAATAACAGGCGATGTGAGCAATCCTTACTATATTTCGAGGGCAAAAAAGTAAAACAATACTACAGGTTAGGTGTTCTGTTTGTAAATAGTAAAATACATTAATATGAAGAACTTCGATTTTTATAATCCCGTTAAAATTCTCTTTGGTGAGGGTAAAATGGCTCAGCTACCCATGGAAATTCCTTCTAACGCAGTTATACTTATGACCTATGGTGGAGGAAGCATAAAGAAAAACGGGGTTTACGATAAGGTAAAGCAAAGCCTTAATGGCTATAAACTTTTAGAGTTTGGCGGTATTGAAGCCAATCCAAAGTACGAAACGCTTATGCGTGCCGTAGAGCTTGCTCGTGCCGAGAAGGTAACGTTTCTTCTTGCTGTGGGCGGAGGCTCTGTGCTAGATGGCACTAAATTTATTTCTGCGGCAATTAACTATGTTGGAGATCCTTGGGAAATTTTAACTAAGCGTGGAGCGGTAATCGAAAACGTTATTCCTATAGGCTCTGTTCTAACCCTTGCTGCAACTGGATCCGAAATGAACTCAGGTGGTGTTATTTCCAAATTAGAAACAAAGGAGAAATTAGCTTTTGGAAGTCCGTTGCTTTTCCCAAAGTTTTCAATTTTGGATCCTACGGTTACCTATTCGCTGCCAGTTAACCAAATTGCGAATGGCGTTGTTGATGCTTATATTCACGTAACAGAACAGTACTTAACTTATCCAGAGGCTGCTCCACTTCAAGATCGATTTGCTGAGGGTATCCTTCAAACCTTAGTAGAGATAGGACCTCAAGCCCTAATTAATCCGTTGAACTACGATTTACGTGCTAACTTAATGTGGTCGGCAACCATGGCGCTAAACGGCTTGCTAAGTTGTGGTGTACCAACCGATTGGGCAACCCATATGATTGGCCATGAGCTAACCGCTTTCTTTGGTCTAGACCATGGTGTAACCCTTGCCATAGTGCTTCCGGCTCTACTTAGAGAGATGGCCGAAGAGAAGCGCGAAAAACTGCTCCAGTACGGTACTCGTGTTTGGGGCATAACCGTTGGTACAGAAGATCGTCGTATTGAGGAGGCTATTCAGAAAACTGAGGCTTTTTTCAGGGTACTAGGCATAAAAACCAAGCTCTCTGAGCATGGCGTAACAAAGGAGCAAATAGCACCTATAGTTGAGCGATTCAAGGAACGCAAGTGGAACCTTGGTGAGAAACGTTCCATAACCCCCGAGAGAGTGGAGAAGATATTGCTATCCTGTTTTTAATCAGACAAAAGAGGCTGTCTAAATAGTAAGTTTATCTTCTGCTAGATTGAATATTTGAAAACTAGTTCAGGTAGGAGTACGAATAAAAAGAGGGTGTCCTTTACTTTTTGGACACCCTCTTTTTATAATAGACTATCTAGCACTAGGGTTGCCAAAAAAATGACCTGCAAGGAGTGGGTTAGTATGCTAAGTCCTTTTGCCGGTACTGGTTCTTGGGTTGGCTTAAGCATAACGGAAACTAGTATAACAATGGATATAGCGGCCATGGCAGAGTATATAATGGGAACAAATGTGTGTTTGTGTAAGCCGTTTATGGGTATTAGTAATGTAGATATGCAACATGCAATGAGCCATATGTAAATAATCCTATTAATTCGCTCAACTCTTATTTGCTCTGTTATTGGTTTTAGGTTTGCACTGCTGTACTCATGAGCATACTTAGTGAGGATTATTAAAAAGTGTGGTATTTGCCAAATCAAGAGAAAAAATGCAGTGAATATGGCTAGTGGTGTAATAGGTGTGTTAAATGCCAAAAAACCCATAAGAAAGGGGATTACACCTACTCATGGTCGGAATTTCTTCCGACCATGAGTAGGTCAAGCCCTGTAATTACAAATTCCCTGTTTTATAGCTGTTTGGAATTAGTCTAAACGTTATTATTAGTGGGAGAGGGGTGAGATTATAAAAAAAGGGAGCGGAAAATCCGCTCCCTGCAATTAAATGAGGTTCTAGTAAGTTTTAAAATGCTCTTTAAACTCCTTTATGGTAAAGTTTCGGGAAAACCCCTCCTGAGTGCTGAAAACCTTGTAGTACGAAGGATTATCATGCATTGGAGGAACATAATCGTAGTCGTAAAAAGCATTAAGCTTAAAAACCTGAATCCCAGCAACCTCGTTGGGAAGTTTGATGCACTTACATTTATTCATATGGTTTAGGAAAAGGGACTATTTCTGGAAAATCTTCGCCCATTCCTTCATTTCGCGATTTTTCCAGTCTCCCTTATGGAATACGTAGCTGGCAATAAGCGGTAGAACGCTTGTTGCTTCTGCGTAAACCATTTGCTCATAAGTGGTGTCAACTTTACCCCATGATGAAGCTTCTTTTAGGGTTGAGCTAGAGCATGCGCCATCGCGAACGTCGGCAACGGTTATCTGTACTGCATACTTATGCATTGGTACGTCGTATCCTAGAATTTCGGCACAAACAACGGTGTCCTGAGTAAAGTTCTTAGGTACACCACCACCAATCATGAATAGGCCAGTGGTTTTAGCCTCAATCTTGATCATGGTTAGCTCGCGGAAATCCTTAACTGAGTCGATAGAAACGTGACCGTCAGGATTTTCAACTTGGTGCTTAACCAAACCAAAACCTGCGCTACTGTCGCTAAACGCTGGGCAGAAGATGGGCACGTTGTTCTCGTAGCAAACCTGAATTAAGCTGTCCTTTTTAACGGAGTGCTTAGAAAGATATTTACCCATTTCCCAGATGAACTCGCGAGAGCTGTATGCGCCTGGTTTCATGCTATCGGCAATGGTTTTAATGGTGCCGTCGCAAGCCTGTAGCTCTTCTTCGTCAATGTATGTGTCGTAAATCCTATCGATGTATAGATCGCGAAGGTGGTTGTCGTTAATGTACTGACTTCCCTTGTAGTGCTTGTATCCAAGAGCTTCAAAAAAGTCCATATCAACAATTGAAGCACCTGTTGCAACAATTACGTCAATCATTTTATTCTTTACAAGGTCAACGTAAACTTGCATGCAACCACCAGCGCTTGTGCTACCAGCAAGGGTAAGAATGTTGGTACACTCTTTTTCTGCAATCATCATGTTGTAGATATCGGCAGCAGCAGCGGTATCTCTCGATGTGAACGACATGTCGCGCATCGAGTTGATTATTGGGGTTGAATCGAACGACTTAATGTCGATGTGCTTAATTGTGTCTTTTAGAAGGTCTTTCTTCTCCATTTTTCTTCTCCTTTGTTAATTTTAGCCTCACGGCTTATTGTGTTATTTTACTTGTGAACCAAATTTGTACGAAAGAATTTTGTAAACCAGCTTTGCTGCTACAAAGTCCGATGAGCGCTCAATTTCATTAGGGCAAAGCTCTACAACATCAAACCCAATTAGGTTTTTACGCTCTATAAGTTTTTTTAGGAAACGAAGTCCTGGGTACCATTGTAATCCACCAGGCTCGGGTGTTCCTGTTGATGGAAGGAACGAAGGGTCAAATCCATCTAGGTCAATGGTAAGGTAAACATCATCGGTAAGCATATCAATGGCCTTATCCATCCACTCCTCGTTCTCAGCAATTTGGTGTCCCCAGAAAACGCGGTTTTGGTCTAGATTTTTCTTTTCGCCAGCATCCATGCTCCTTATACCTACCTGCACAATAGGGCAAAGCTCCTTTGCTCTGGCCATAACGCAGGCATGGTTGTTCTTGCTGCCCTCGTAGCTGTCGCGTAGGTCGGTATGGGCATCAATTTGAAGCACGCTCATGTTTGGGTACTTTGCTGCGTGTGCTTGGATGGTACCAATGCTCACAGAGTGTTCGCCTCCAATAATAACAACGAATTTATCGTTCTTTAAGTGCTTCTCGGTTTCCTCCTTAACGGCGCTAACCATCTCTTCTGGGCTGTTGTCATCCTCAATGGCAGGGGCAGTGTAAATGCCAACCTTGTAAACTTCGGTATCGGTTTCGATATCGTAAAGCTCCATGTTGGCCGATGCTTCAAGAAGCGCTTCGGGTCCTTTATCGGCACCTTTAACCCAAGTGCTGGTTCCATCGTATGGAACAGGAACAATAACCACCTTCGAGGTTGACTCGGCGGCGTACTGTTTCGGTAAATCTCCGTAATGAATCATAGTGTTTGTTTTCCTATTGCTATTCTTTTCAACTAGTTACTTACTGTATTTGAAGAACCGGATAGTAGTAGGATGTAAAGCAAAGTGCTACTAGCGCTGTACCGTATTTCTTCTTTGGTGTAAAACTTTCGGTTAAGTACGTTATGTTGCTAAGTTCAAAGTCGTTTGAGAAACCATTCACGTAAAGCTCTTCTAAACTAGCACTAAGCAAACTGTTTAGCTCCTTTATGCCATAGTTCCCGAAATGCTCACAAACTAACCCTCCAAATTTAGCGTTTGTTTTTTTGTTGTAAAGCCATCCGTAAATAATTCCTGCCGTGGCTCGTTCCCCTTTTTCTGCTGTGCACACGGACATAATTGATTCCATAACAGCTCCGTGGGTAACGGTGTTGGGCTTGCTTATTTTTGTTGCAATACTTGGTAGTATTGATGAGTAGGTCATTATGTTATACCGTTCAATGCTTGCTGCTTTAAGCGCTAAATGGTAGGATCCTGCATGCACTGTTATATCGCTTTCTCCTGTGCCCTTAGTTTCGAAGTAGTCCTTTGGTACTCTGTTACCAATAACCATTCCCTGTGTTTCCTTCTCCATGAAATCAACGCTGGGAAGTACATCAATGTTCAAGCTACGGTTTATCATTTGTTCACATACAATACAAATTTAGTTAACGCCTAATCAATATATCGGAACCAAAGATTTTCACTTTGGTCATATTTACAAGTTATGTTTGTGGGTAGATTTACTGCCAAGCAGGAAACCGCTGGGTTTTCTTGTTTATATGCCTTGCACGGTGATGCTTTAATCCAAGGGTATCAGATTATTCTTATGGTTAAAACGGCAAGTATAGAGGATATAACGTAGAATCTAAAAACCTTTTCGTAAAAAGCTGATGAAATCAGCTTAGCATGTGTTGTGCAAAGGGCATTTTTCATTACAGTAAGGTTTAAAGTGATTAAAGTACACCTCTCTTCTATACCTTACCCTTCCATCGGGATTGTCCCTCCGTTTCAGGTTTTTAGTATATTTTGAGCGTTTTATGTCTCAAATATTAATTTGGAATGAACCCGAAAAATCGACTTCCAAATTTTTTGCAATTATAGGAAAAAATGTTGGGACTAAGGTTGTTTCTCCCTTTTTTTTCGTGGATGTAGATAGCTTTTTAATGTGCTCGAACAACCGATTGCCCTAAATGCAAAAAGGAACGGTATTCCGTTCCTTTTTGCATTTATGCGGTTATTTTGGCTAGTTCATCATGTAGCAGCCTCTTCCACCGCCTTTGCCATTTCTGTTACCTCTGTGGCCACGGCCTTCTCCATTCCCTTTACCTCTAGGTGAGCTATTAAAGTAAACCCTTTGCTCTTCTGTAAGTAGCTTTGAGATCTCAGCTCTGTGTGCTGCTTTATTTTTCATAAGAGTTGCTTTAATTGCAGTAATCTCATCAATGGTTTTGTTAATGTCTCCAAGGTTAGGATTCTCTGCACTTTCAAGAGTTCTTAGCCTAGCACGTTTCTCGTTCATTTGGTTTTTTAGGTCGGTAGTACTCTTCATGTGCTTAACCCGTAGTGCCTCAATTTGAGTCTTTTGCTCTTCTGTAAGGTTTGGTATTTTGTGGCAGTAGGAGGCTTTTCCTTCTGTTTGGTTAGGGCCATAGCCTTCACCCATTCCACGACCCATTCCGCGTTGAGCAAATCCATTCGATGTTCCAATGGTAAGTAGTGCAACAAGTGCAACTAAAAGTTTTGTTGTTTTCATAATTACAGTGATTAAACGTTAGTGATTTAGTTATTATCTTCGGTTTCTGCGCATTCTACCTTGGTGCATAGGCTCTTGATCTGGATTCATGTTACGGAAGAACATGGGTAAGTGCTTACATTGCTCAGGGGAGCAAATTTGGCGTACCTTAAGCATGTGTTTAATGGTTAACGCTCTATGTTCTCCGTAAAGTAATCCTACCTGATCGGCTTTGTCTAGCAAGTAGTTCTCTCTTGGTGTTTCTGATGAAAGTTCCTCAAAAATCTGTTTGTTAAGCAGCTTTATTTCCTGCATTAAAGGTGCCGTTTCTTGTCGGTACTCATTTCTAAGCGCTCTAAAGGCCTCCGATTGCTCTGGCGATAACTTTAGCTCTCTTTCCATAAACCTTTCCGCTCTGTCCCGTTGCATTGGGCGCTCATTCTGGGAGTTAGGTATGGTTACTTTTTGCTTGTTAAGGTAGCCGTACGCTATAGTGCCAAGTGTTGCAATGTTCATTGCCGCAAGAACAATAACAAGGGCAACTAGGATTTTATTTGTGCGTTCGCTTGTCATAACACTATTCTGTTTCGGGATTAATACTAGAGATATAGTCTAGTTCTGGCTCGGGAAAATACTCATCTGCAAGTTGTTCCCAGTTTTCGGTGCTAGCTCCTTGTAGGTTTACTTTGTTAAAGGTGCCTCCAACCATTATTCCAAGGGCAATTCCTGCTGCTGCTAGTGTGGTTATAACAGAAATTCTTAGTGTGTTTACTGGTTGAACCATCCTTTTTGTTTTTTGAGCCTGCTGCCATATTTGCTCTGCGTAGTCACTATTGGCAATAGCTATGTTTTTCTCTGTATCAATAAGAGCATATGTATTGGAAACTTGCTCAAAAAGCGTTTTGCACTTCTTGCAGGAAAGTAAATGTTCCTCAAATTGGATTGCTTCCTCATGGTTAAGGTTCCCATCTATATAGAGAAGCATTTTACTATTTATACTTTCGCAGGTCATGATTTATTTGCTTTTACTGTTTAGACAACATTGTTTGTGAAAACTTGCGTTGGCACTTATATTTTTTTGTTAAAATGTTCTGCAAGTTTTTTCTGTAGGTTGGTTTTCGCCCTGAATATTAGCGATTCTACGGCCGATAGGCTAATTTCCATTACCTCTGCAATCTCTTTGTACGATAGTTCCTGATACTTATTTAAAGTAAAGGCAACATGTTGATTTTGGGGTAATGACCTAATCGCATTTTTTAGTGCAGCATAGTCCTCCCTTTTTGTTAGCTTTGTATCGGGAATTGAGGCCTCGTCGGCAGGGATAAAAAGTTCATTGGCATTGGCATTGTCTTTTGTAAACAACCTAACAAGTATATTCTTTTTCGATTGCCGGGTTGCGTTTATGGATTTATTTACTGCAATGCGGTATAGCCAGGTGGAGAATGCAGATTCTTGCCTAAATTTGGGTAACGAAAGGTAAACCTCAATAAAGACCTCTTGGCTAATATCCTTTGCCTCATCAATAGACGAGGTGAATCCCAAGCAGATGTTTATTACTTTCTGCTGATAGCGATTAACAAGCGCTTCAAATGCTCTTTGACTATTGTTGTTAACAATTTGCTCCACAAGTTCTTTATCGCTCATTATGGATAGTCTATAGTTTGTTTTGCCTGTTTAGACACAAATTTTGATAAAAACTTGCGGGAGGTAGTCGTTTTTTCGTTGCTATTTTGAAAATTTGTCCCCCTTTTCTGAATATTGCGAGTTATTCCAATTCTAAAATAATGTGTTATGGGTATAAAGTTTAAAATTTTGTCTGGTTTCGTTATTCTTGCATCCCTGCTATTTATATCAGGGGCGTTATCTATGTACGAGTTAACCAAACTTGGGCGATCGGTGAATAAGCTTCTCAAAGATAACTATAAAAGCATTGATTATTCTAAGAAGATGATGCAGGCTGTGTCACTGCAGGAGGAACTGCTTCTCCTGTCGTTGGTTCAGCCTGTTGATACATTAACCACGTCCTTTAATCAAGCCGATTCTGTCTTTTTAAAGAACCTTGAGCTAGCAGCTCAGAACTTAACACTTCCCAACGAAGGCGTGTACGTTGATTCTATTAGAATGGCTTATGGCGATTATATATTAGAGGCTAGGGGCTTTATTGGTGAGGATAAAATCGACTCGCAAAAGCTCATGTTGACGGTTCGTGGTAAAATGAAGCAAGTATCGTTGCGGGTTGAAGCTCTCTTAACCTTAAATCAGGATAGTTTGTTTAAGGTTGCCACATTTTTGGAGAGTAGCCCACATAGGGCTATTATGCCAGGGTTAATTGTTATTATTTCGAGTTTGGTGTTTACCATTCTGCTTAACTACTTCATTAATCACTATGTGATATCCCCAATATTACGATTAACAAAGGGAGTGAACGATTATGTGAGGTATCGTAAGCCTTTAGATGTTTCTTTGGAAACTAAAGATGAGTTGTACTCATTGAAAGAGTCTATTTTAAATTTGATAACAAGTCGTACAAACACCAAGTAATATCCCCAGTATGCGTCCTTATGTAGTATTAAGATACGTTGGATTGATTCTGCTTCTGAATGCAGCATTCATGTTCTTGTCGTTTTTTATCTCGCTTTACAATAACGATGGGGGAGAGATCCCCCTGCTGCTAAGTGGGGTTTTAACATCTCTTTTCGGTCTCTTTCCTACCATTTTTGTCCCCAAGAATATTGAGATAAAAACGAGGGAAGCGTATAGTATTGTTGTGTTTAGCTGGCTGGTGTCGTGCGTTTTTGGCATGTTACCCTTTTTGCTTTATGGCGGTGAGTTCTCTTTTGCCAATGCTTGGTTTGAGGTTGTGTCGGGGTACACTACAACAGGGTCAACTGTATTAAAAGATATTGAAGCTGTACCAAAGGGGATTCTTTTCTGGAGGGCTTCAACGCATTGGATTGGAGGTATTGGAATTGTGCTTTTTGCTCTGGTAATATTGCCATCGCTAGGCAAGGCCAAGATGATTATTTCAAGATTTGAGATATCGTCTCTAGCCAAGGAGAATTTTCATTACAAAACGCGTAAAACTTTACATGTAATTCTTGTTGTTTACTTAGGTCTTACAATACTACAAACCGTATTGCTAAAGGTGTATGGTATGTCTTTATTCGATGCGGTTACTCACACCTTTGCCACTGTTGCAACAGGAGGCTTTTCTCCTAAGAATCTTAGTATTGCCTACTATGATAGTTTTGCTATAGAGCTAATTATAATGATATTCATGTTTTTGTCGGGGATTCATTTTGGGTTGCTCTTTGTAACTTTTGCTTTAAGAAAGGCCAACCTGTTTAAATCCCAGATTGTGCGGTATTACTTTTTTTCTATGCTTGCAGGAGTTGTACTTGTTGCCATTAACCTAAAAGGTAATGTTTACGATTCTTGGACTGATGCATTTAGGTATTCTGCTTTTCAGGTGTTATCTGTTGGAACTACAACTGGGTTTGCCAATGCAGACTCATCTGTTTGGCCTCCTTTGTCTATAATGCTAATCACCTTTTTTACCCTACAATGCGCATGTGCTGGCTCAACATCTGGTGGCTTAAAGGTTGATAGAATTGTTATCTTTTTTCAGAGTTTGCGTAGGCAGTTCCTTAAATTACAACATCCTCAAGCTGTTATTCCAGTAAGAATAAATGGACAGCCAATAGAGGAGGAGTCTGTTGATTCGGCGCTGCTATTCATTACTTTTTATATTGTGATTGTTTTTATCACAGCGGTATTGCTTTCGGCAATGGGTATAGATACTTTAACTTCATTTTCTGCATCGGCGGCTACAATGGGTAACGTTGGACCTGGTTTTGGAGCAGTGGGCTCAATGAGTAATTTTGCCTCAATTCCCGATTTGGGTAAGTTTTTGCTAAGCATAAATATGCTTCTTGGCCGATTGGAGATATTTGGGTTACTATTAATCCTTAGGTTACGCTCTTAATTTATATGTGCAAGACTCAAAAGCCCCAATATGGGGCTTTTAAAGTAAAGTAGCGGTCTGGACGGGACTCGAACCCGTCTCGTCCGTGACGAGATGCCAGGCATGTATTCTACCCCGTTGTGGTGGAGTGAGATTCAACTTGGTTTTCAAGGCTTAGGATTAGCCGCTGGAGGGCATCGGGGTTCAGGCGCTTTATGCGGCGCTCCTCCACCAGAGCGGCTGTTTTGGTGGGGAACTCCCTGACGAAGACGAAGTGCCAGGGCCCTTTGCCCTTGGTGTATCGAGATGTTCCGCTGTTGTGCCGGTGCAGCCTAGCAGCAGGGCACTGGGTGACGCCCTTGTAGCGTATTCCCTGCGGGTTTTGCATTATGTACACAAAGTATCCCATGGCACCTCCCCAAACAAAAAAAGCCCCAATGTGGGGCTTCTAAAGTAAAGTAGCGGTCTGGACGGGACTCGAACCCGTCTCGTCCGTGACGAGATGCCAGGCATGTATTCTACCCCGTTGTGGTGGAGTGAGATTCAACTTGGTTTTCAAGGCTTAGGATTAGCCGCTGGAGGGCATCGGGGTTCAGGCGCTTTATGCGGCGCTCCTCCACCAGAGCGGCTGTTTTGGTGGGGAACTCCCTGACGAAGACGAAGTGCCAGGGCCCTTTGCCCTTGGTGTATCGAGATGTTCCGCTGTTGTGCCGGTGCAGCCTAGCAGCAGGGCACTGGGTGACGCCCTTGTAGCGTATTCCCTGCGGGTTTTGCATTATGTACACAAAGTATCCCATGGCACCTCCCCAAACAAAAAAAGCCCCAATGTGGGGCTTCTAAAGTAAAGTAGCGGTCTGGACGGGACTCGAACCCGCGACCCCATGCGTGACAGGCATGTATTCTAACCAACTGAACTACCAGACCAATACGTCAATAACAACACTTATACTTTTGGCGGTCTGGACGGGACTCGAACCCGCGACCCCATGCGTGACAGGCATGTATTCTA